>Ga0209992_10003344_pt1 | contig 13587 bp, 27 predicted proteins | sample 2SBtaG_2_FD_182564 | JGI IMG/M metagenome (GOLD analysis project Ga0209992, IMG submission 182564) | Deep subsurface microbial communities from Kolumbo volcano to uncover new lineages of life (NeLLi) - 2SBTROV12_ACTIVE470 metaG (SPAdes)... | ecosystem: Environmental > Aquatic > Marine >... | reverse complement strand
TCTACCCCAAGACCAAGCCTCCCAACAATTATTTTTATGTATATATTTTTTAGCTTTATCATTTGAATCTAATATCTTAAAGCTATCTGGTACTATAAATTCTGTATCTGAACTTTCTTCTTTCTGTCTGAATGTGGCATTCACATAGTTCATATTCTTTTCTCCTTGATATTTTCCTTTGGCACTACAAGACGCATGAAAACAATACCAGTTAATATTATTGTGCATTGTATCTACTGATAGTGTGTTCTTACCATTACAAAATGGACAGTCCAATCTCATTGCTGTATCTGGTGGAATGAATAGCCCTTGTACTACTTCTAGTTGTTGTTTGTAGTTCAATTAATTTCCTCGTATGTTAATACATATCTATCTTTAGTATAAAAATTTCCATCAATTTCAATCTTCATTAACTTTTCATTTAGATATAAAGCTGTTGCGTCTTCTACTTCTTCAATCGTTGGTTCGTTTGGAAATGGTATTATCCCTACTGCTTCTAGTCCCATGCCTGTCAGTCTGATTTTGTATTTTTTCATTGTCATTCTCCTTACCATACTTTTCTTTATTTGTCAAGCGATTTTGCTTTTTTATTTTTTTATAATAGTTTGGGTGTTTAAATGTGTGTGTCATTTATTCCCATTAGTTATTATATATTTTAATACACTTGTTGTTGGGTCTACATCTGTTGTCTTACAAGATGTTAGACATAAGAATATTAATAGTATTAGTATTCTCAAAGTCTTCCTTTCCTTTCTGATCTAGGTTTATATGGTAGTCTAACTACCTTACTACTTGGATTACCTTTACGGCTTGTCCATTCTATTGTTACTTCTTCTGCGTCACCACCTTGAAATTTTTTAGTGGCTTTCTTTAAACTCATTGCTTCAATCTTTTTTTCAGGTTGTCCACCTGGTACTGTAAATGTATATGTTATCATCAATGCTCCTTATAGCTTACTTGTTTAATTGAACGACTCCAACAGGCACGACAACTACCACACTCACCATTTTGTTTAGGTGCAGGACATTCTCTACCTACTGCAGGTTTATCTTTGTGTACACCAGATGTCCACTTCCAAAATTTAGGTGGTGGACTATCTACTTTGATTGCTGATACACGCAAACATAAATTCTTTGGCACATCTTCTTCTTTAATCTGGTCTACTATTTTATATTCTCTTGTAGCTAACCAGTATTTTATATGTGGTGTGAGTTCACACACCTCAAATATTTTCATCAAATGTGAATAAGATTGCACATCACCAGAGTCAAACCACCTATGATATTGCCTTGATTTATCTAGGTTTTTGTACTTCTGTGTCAGTAGTTCTGCCATATAGTCTACCCATTCTGGTAGTTCAATAGCTTGATATCTCTTTTCATACATAGCTTTAACAACTGGAAACACATAACAACCTTTACCTGCATAACATTTATTACATATAGTTCCTTCTTGTTTAGCTAACTTACTACCTGTCACACAGTATTGTATTGGTATACCCCAAGCATACGAAGGCATCTTCGCAGGATTAGATAGTGTTCCTATCTTTTTTTCTATATCTTTTATTTTCATATTACCAACCTTTCAAAAAGTAATTATAGATTTTATCTGCTACTCTTTTTCTTTTAAGTGCTATACATAGTGCAACCATATAACCTACATCATATGTAATATTAGCAAAGTCGTCCATAATGTCTTTGTCATTTTTTAAATCAAAGAACATATCTCTAATAGTACGCATAGTTTTTTTCTTGTTCATACTGCACACTCCTTAATTATTCTTTGTATAACATATTCTTTTCTTCTTGCTTTAACTTCTGGTCGTTGACCATATGCCCTATCCCAAGCCTTACCTTTAGGACTTTGTCTCCATCTTTTTCTTGCTCGTTTTCTGCTTTCAGCATATGGGTGTATCATAATATTATTGCTCCTATTATAAATCCAATTATAAACCAGATAATCTCTGCCCTATAATATAAACTCCATACATTAAACTTTTTTATTAATGCTTTCATAATATCCTTTCTCACATAAATACTTATAAAGATTTTTACAAGTCTTTGGTGTCTTATCTCCTAATTTAAAATTACCTATGACTGCCTTTGCAAATGATGTATATCCTGTTACTCTAGGATTAGTCATAAGTAATCCATGTTGTGCTTGCATTTTTAATGCACGAAGCAACATGTTTTGTTGTAATGTGTAACCATCTTCAAACACATATGTTCTTAAGTCTGCCATTATATCTCCTAACTATTTATTGCTATTATTATCCAAGATGAAACCATAAGTACAACACAAATAATGGGGATTAGGTATACCCACAAATCCCCATTGATTCGTTTCTTGAATACAAACTTTAATATTAATAGTATAGCTACAAGCCACACTATTAAACTAAAAATACTATTCACTATGTTCAGCTTGGATTGCTGAATCCAAATGCTTTTGTTGTTCTTCTAGTCTTGTTTGATCTAGCGGAATTTCTGTATGAATCTTTTCCCAAGAAGCAACATCACTATTCCAATAAGTAAATGCCTCATGCAACTTCCTTATCTCATAGCCTAACTCTTGCGTAGGTCTTCTGTCATTCTCAATCCTTGCAAGAATATTAATTGCTCTCTTACGAACAGTTCTCATCCATTTCATTCCCCAAGATGTATCATTATTTTCCATATGGTTTTCCTTGTTGGTTATCTATGTACATTAGCACATAAATTCTGGTGTGTCAACTGAAGTATATCGTGCAAATCTTTTTTTATCTCCGATATAATAGTTGCGATATGATTGTATGTAGTCATCAGATTTGTATTCATCTGGCATACATAGTGGTGGTGGTGTGAATTCGCCAGTTAATTCATTCCAATATTTATAACTTTTATTTAGTAAATTAAATATACGAGTTGTTTTATGTACTTTTTTATATCTTATTGTATATTGATTTAGTAGTTGCTCAAATAATTTCATAGTCCAAGAAAAATTACCACCACTATCACCAACCCATATTGTCATAGGGTGTTTAGGATATGCAGTTTTATATAGGTCAACTCCTATTTCTGCATAATGATGACACTCATCAAAGTGTTTACGATATGCAGTTGATAACATCTGTGCAGTTTCTAATATCATTTTGACTACATGCTTATCACAATGATATTCAGCACATATTTTTGGATCTTTATCTAAATGAAATATATTCATATTTTTAAATCTAATCTACTAATACCAAATCTAACTTGGTCTTTAGTTATCTTACCAGAATTATAATTATAACTCAAGTTATCATACAATCTCATTATGTATTCTGGTTCTGTTCCTGCGTGTTCGCATATAAGTTTGAAGTCTTTGCTATGTATATTAAACCAACTCTTTGCTTGTGATTGTGTAAGAGATTGGTTTTGGTCTGAAGCATTACCTAAATTAAATACATCACTAAATGCTTTCTTGATTACTTCTATGTATAATAATTCAGTAGCTGTTTTCTTTTTTGATTCTTGATATACTTTCATCTGGTTGTATTCCTATTCTTCTGAGTTCACAAGTAGCACAGTAGTATTTTTTATCTACAATTACTATTGCTTTTGAGTTACATTTATAGCACACTTTAATAGGTGTGTCAATTTGTCGTATGGTTTTTTCAGTCATTTTATGTTATAGTATCCTGTCGTTGCAGGGGGGTTAATATATATATCATACCTTAAAATCTTCTCCGTTGTTATTAGATAACCAAAAATATTTAATTGCACTAAAGGCAACATAAGATTTATATTTATCTAGTATTAGGTTTTCTAATTCTGTGCCGTGACTTCTTATTTCTGTTCCACTTTTTAAAATTATTTCTGCCCATACATCATACTTATGTCCATACAAATGCACTCTATCAATATCTTGTTTAGTAAATTTAATTGTTTGCTTTGTCATATTAAAAAAGGCTAGGGGATTTCTCCCCTAACCATATCCTTTCAGTTATTAAGAAGCAAGACTGATACCTTGTGCTTGTTTCCAAGCAAGTATCTTTTCTTCTCTTGTTTGTTTAGGTTTGCCGATACTATCAATAGAATCTGCAAGGTCATCAATAGATACAACAATATCCATACCTATCTTATCTGCCAATATCTCTGGAGATATCTGCCAATTAACTTTAGAGTGTTTGGCAAACTTCTCTACTTGAGAGAACTTAGTCATCTGTTTGATTCCTTGTTCAAACCTTTTAACTTTAGCAACAATAGTTTGAATCCACTTTGTGTGTTTCAATACTACATCTTGCTTTGCTTGGTGCATCATTTCAAACTTTGCATACTCCAAGTCAGAACAAGGTATTGCTCTTGAACGACAACCACCAGTACCTATGATGTGTAGTTGATACTTATCTTTCCACTCAGTATATAAGTTAGTACCACCTTGCCCACCTTGTAGCCAAGCATGATTATCATTTCTACATTGAGCCAGATAAGGATTACTTCTTCTGCTATAACTATCATTACCATTATCAGCATTAGTAATATCCGATTCAATATTGCAATCTGGATTTAACCCTACCTTTTTCATATCTTCACGATACATAGCATAGGCAAAGTTTTTACCATGATTACTGCTACCATAACTTCGATAGCGAGTACCACTAAAGCCACCATCTAATTCAAATGAGAAGTGATTTGATTTATCTACTTCATCATTGTATTCATCTAGTACCTTTGTGTCTAGCACTTTCATAAAGAAACAACTATCTGTGCCTACGGCATTGACAGTATTATATTTCTTTTGAAGTGATTGTAGTTGTGCAACATCAGCTAATTCAAATCTTCTTTCAACTACATCTTTCATAGTTGCAAAGGAAGAATCAATAGCTTCGGTTGCTTTCTCTCTTGAGTCAAAGAAATCTTCTTTCTCGTGAGAGTGTTGTGTTTCACAATGCCTACGATAATCATTAGTTAATGACTTTCGTTTAATGGCATTGAGTCTTATTTCTTTTTGTTCCATGAGTACTCCTTTCGTTATGGATTAAAAGATACTACTAACTAGATGTCAGTAGTATCTATAATATATATTAAATTGATTGATGTGTCAACTAGCTAGACCTAATTGTATTGCTAGTTCTTTGGCTTGTGTGTCGTCTATGGTTTGCCAACTACCATATTCTTCTGCTTGTTGTTCTGGTGTTTGTGCTTGTTGTTTTGTTATAACTCGGCTAATTCCTTTGAGTCTATTTATTAAATGATAACGATTAGATTCATCAAGATTATATCCATATTTATACTCAACATACCAAGCGTCATCTAAAGGTAATACTTGTTTGTCAATAAAACCAACTGCGTTCATACAAGTATCTTTATGGTCTTGCCACCATACATCACGGCAACCCATACTACACCAATACTTATAGTAGCCACTAACTTTATTAGATTGATAATATTTAGCACCTTTACTACCACGAATTTGATTTTGATTTTTCTTTTGTGGACATTTTTTATTCTGACACCACTCACTCATTGATAGTTCCTTTCTGCATTAATAATTTAAGATGATTGAATTTTACCTTCTCAAATATTGCTATCGTAATAGTATTATTAAGCTCTAAACGATTGATTTTATAGACTTTTTTACCTACACTAAACCACTTCAATCTAGCAACAGAAATATTTCTTGGTGCTTTTTTATCTAGGTCGTGTGCAAGTATATACTCATCAGCTTTAGTAGTTCTTGTTTTACCTTTACGCTTATACATAGTACCATCAGTTTGTTTCCAAGTTGAACGATTTAATAAATCAAACTTGCCTACTCTATACTCACCATTTTTTTTCATAAAACCTGCACGAAATTTTTTAGCTTTGGTTGATGTCATCAATGTATAAATATACTCATTGATTTTACCAACTCGTATATTTTCTGGGGCAACTACTTCAAATGTTTTTATTTGCATATTACTCCTTGTTATTATTGATTTAACTTCGGGGTGAGTAGTATCTATATTACAACACGAACTAGTATGGTTGTAGGAAGAATACTCACCCCCCTTGATTGTTGGGTTAATTAATATTAGTGTAAACAACCAACAAAAAGGACAACCACCCTCTCGGTTGATTGCCCTTATAATATACTATAATTATTTTGATATGTCAACTGGTCTACACCAAGTTAGACCTATGATTTGATTTGTTGGTATAAAGATTTGTCCCATACCATCTGGGTTATCTAATCTATTCTTTTCTACATACTCAATGCAATGCTCGTATGTATTAAACTTTTGTTTAAGTGTATGGAAATTACCCATACGATTATCAAAGTCAGTAAATAAAAATAAAAATAATTCAAACATATTATTTTACCTTTGAGAACTTAACCATAGCTTTAGCTATAACTTTTGGTGGTGGTCTATTAAGTTTTAATTTTGCTCGGTATTTAAGATACCCAACTTTTCTTCTTTCTCCTGCACTCATAATCTTGTTAAGTTTTTTTTTGTATTCTTGTTTAACTTTATGTACAACTCTTTCTTTTTTAACTTGATTGAATACAGCTTTTTCTCTATCTGTTAATTTATCATTGTTATACATATCAAATAGTATTTCAAAGTGTGAATATATATCTGATAATTTAGTGAACAATATATTATTATTTATATGTTCAACTTTTAAATCATGAATTTTTTTAAATCCATTATTCCATTTTGATGTTGTTGATGGTTTGTGTTTCATAAACTTTTTTATTTTCTTTTTTTGTTTTTAATTCTTTAAAAAATTTTTCACATTTTTTAACATATGCTTTTGATAAATCTTTGTTATCATATAAAAAATAATTTAATAAATTATTATGTTTGCTTTTAATCATAAGGTCAGTATATAAAAAAACCCTGCATATGTCAAGGACACACGCAGGGTTTAACTTTAGAGGGAACTAAAATTCTTTTATGTTTTAAAAAATAAATAGATAGCTTGCTTAACTTTTTCTGGTGATTGTGTTTTAAGCATATCTTTTATTTTGGTTTGAACTTCTTCACTTAAATTAGTTTGAACTTCTTTAAGTGTAACTTGATATAACTTATCATGGTTAGCACTAACAACTTCTTGTTGTACTCGTTCCATTGTTTGTTGGTCGGTCATAAGTTCTCCTTTTGTTTATTCTTATACTCTATCAAATTTGTGGGGGTGTGTCAACTGTAAGGTGGGAATTAAAAAAGCCCTACCAGTATTGCTACCGATAGGGCTTATACTATTTCATCAATCATAATGTTCCTATCATACCAATTAATATGCCCATAACGAGCCATATAACTGAAACATAAAGTAATGCTTTCATAACTCTCCTTTCATATTTTTAAGTTAATAATAAAAATATCTTATTACACCTATATATATGTGTCAAGCGAAAGTTATTTTAATTTTGCCCCCTCGCAATTTATAAAGTGGGAAATTATTTTGCTAAAATTCGTAGCAATTCTTGGGTTGTTTGGTGTGTGTGATGGGCTTGTACTATTATTGTTATCACTAACAACAACAATAATAGTTTTAAAAATTTAAAGTTCATAACTTTAGATATTCAATTATTAAATAGCTATAAATAACTATGTTAATAATAAATAAAGTTGTTAGTAATTTATTGTTTTTTATGTCCATTTATTTTTTTATCTTTATTAATCTTAAAAATCTGCATATCTTACAATAACAAAGCCAATCATATTTGTAATATCTAGGGTTGTAAGTATTCAATATGTGTTTAATTGTTTTAATCATTGTTTATTTCTTTTAATATATTTTTATATTTTGGTAGTAGGTTTTTATTTACTTCATAATTGGTATGAGTTTTTAAATTGATACCAATATCTGAACTAATTAAAATTAAATTAAGAGTATTAATAGAGTTTTTTAATTCTCTTAATTCATTAACTATCATTTTAGTATTGTTGCTATTCTCACTCATTTTTTATTCTCCATAAGTTAATTGTTTATATTCTTAACAATACCACCTATGGTTGATTGTGTCAAGACTATGGCAAGATTATGACTAGATTGTGATGTTCTCTAAATGTTCTTATTTTCTACAATGTAGATAATTAAATAAAAATTTAATTAATTAAGCATATTAGTTGACACTAAAAAACAGATAGTTTAAAAGTTTAATTAATTCGATAGTTTGATTTTTTTAAAAAGAATTAAAAGCATAATAAAAAAATCTAGGTTTAAAACTGCTCAATGAAATGAGTAAGTAGTGGAAACTAAAACCGAAAGTTTGTAGTTGCTCATAACTAATAAAGGAAATGTTATGAATAAAAAAGCAGAAAAAAAAGAAGTTAAAAAAGATGAGAACAAAGCAACAGTTGAAATGCTTAACTCAAAAAAATTAACTTCATATTTACAATCGGCTATGAATACTGCAACAAGTTTAACAAATTATATTCCTAAAATTACTTCGGAATTAATTGCAGTAATCAATCAATATCAAACTAATATGAAAGATAAAATTACTCTTAAAGATAATAAAGAGAAATTTGATACTTTTAAAAGTTTAAGAGAATACTCTTATGGATTAGTTGATTATGATAGGTCAATTAAAAATAATATTAATACTGCATTTGAAATGATTGTTGAGAGATCAATTAGATCAGCTTTAATGAGTGTTAATAAACATGGCAATATTCAAATTTTAGACAATGTATTAGTTGCTGAAAGTAAAGCGGTTAAGCCAATAACTAAAGTTGAAAACCATGACAAGAGAATTAAAGCAAAGTACATCAATAAAACAAATAAAGATGAGACTTTAATTCCTGTAAATACTACTGCTATTGATGAGATGTGGAAACGATATAATGGTACATCAAACAATGGTAGCAAAGGCAATAAATCAAACATTAAAACTACTGCGAATAATTTTTATAATGACTTGCACAAAGTTTATGAGTTAGCAAAAAATAAAAAGTATGAGCAATTTTATAGTTTGATGAGTGAAGATGCTTTGGCAACAATACTTGATATAAAAGTAATGTTATCAAGCGACTTAATAAGAACTACTTATAAATATTGCGAGGAAAATTTAGAGGTTAATGGCGATATTAAAAAAGTAGTAAATCAATAAATAAACCGAGCAACTACAAACTTAACTACCGACAATATTAAAGGGCAATATTCAAATTGATTTTTGAGTATTGCTCTTTTTTTTTGGGCTTAATAAAAATTTCTGAGTGCTTAACAAGGTTGTTTATAGGTACAAAAATTTACACCACCTAAAGTTTCCCCAAGCGATAACCAAAAAAATAACCCAAGAATAAACCTTAAAAAAATTTTTAGGGAATAATTAAAAGTTTTACTAGGGTTGATATTAGGGAGGTATGCAGGGTGCATGGGGGGGTACTGGATATATACATATAGGATTATGCTAAAATTCCCAAAACCCCTGTAAACCAGATAGCGGGCTATATTTCTGGGTACATATTCTAGGGTAAATACCCTAAAATCTCCCGACAATATCCCTGGGGGGTCCTTAGTGAGTTATATATCTAGCTATAATATAGATATAAAACCCCCCGTGTAACCTATAGTTACATTATACACCTCATATTCACTTTTGTCAATACAAATCTTGTACAATAATGTCGCAGTTAACAAATAATCCTAAAATAATGGTTGACAAAAGTCTAAATCATGTGTATAATATAAATAGATGCACTTTAAAAGGACACACGTACACTTCGCATACACTTATGCCACAGGGGTCATCACTAAACTGCATCATTAATTAGAAATTTCCTAGGAATTTCTGTTAACAATAATATATCAAGGGGATAATACTATGTCGTACAGAAATGTAGACTATAAAAAAAATAAAAAAACAAAAAAGTCAAAAGATAAAAAATCAAATTTAGTTAGATCTGATGAAAAAGGTACTTTTAAATTTGAAAGAGATAGAACTAAAGGAAGAGTAGGTAAGAAAAAAGTATATCTTACTAATTTTTCTGATGTTAAAGCTAGAGCTAAGAAAACTATGACTTCTAACAAAGCTTATAGTGCTTCAACTTTTAAAGAAGCTTTTGATCAAGCAACTGGAGCTAACAAATCTAAATTTACTTATAAAAATAAAGAGTATTTAACTACTAAAGGTAAAAGAGAAGACAGATTTGACCCAACTAAAACTAAAGCTGTAGCAAATTTAGAGCAAAGAAGAATGAAGAAAAGAGTAATGAATATGAGAAAAAGAAAAGAAGCTGGTAAAAGTTACTCTGCTAAAAATCTAGCTGAACTTACAGCTAAATTAGAAAAACAAAACATTCTATAGTTTGATACAATCAACAAAAGACATTCCATTTAAATTATTAATGGAACTTATAAATGCAAAACATGGATTCTACTATTCTAAAGACTCAAGAGAAAAGCTTAACCGATACACAGGAAAAGTTTCTAGACGCATTGTTCGGGGAAGCAAGAGGCAACCCCAAAAAAGCGGGAGAGTTAGCAGGATATTCAGAGCACTCCTACCCAAAAGTACTACGATCTCTGAAAAATGAGATTGTGGCAAGGGCGGAGAATTACCTTGCATCTCACTCAGCCAAAGCTGCTACTAAAATGGTAGATATGTTAGAAGAGGATGGTACAACTCCTCATGCTAATATTAGAATGGAAGCAGCAAAACAAATCCTTGATAGAATTGGCTTGACAAAGAAAGACCAACTAGATATAAACATGCAAGTTAAGCACGGAATATTTATACTACCAGCAAAAGAAGAACCAAAGGAATCAATTGTTACTCCAGTCGAAGATTAAACGTAAGGCTAGAACAGTACCATTTGGTTATAAGAAAGATGAAACAGGAGAATACCTGTTACCAATAGAATCAGAACTAAAAGCATTAGAAGAAGCAAAGAATTATTTAAAAACATGTTCATTGAGAGAAGTGGCAATATGGCTAACAAGAAAAACAGGAAGGTACATCTCATATGTCGGACTTAACAAAAGAGTTAAACGAGATACCACCTCCAAAGCCAAAGAAGATAGTCAAGAGAAAAGCCAAACGATCAGCTAAAGAAGTTTTAGCAAGAACACGTAAGAAAGTTGCAAAGGCAGAACAATCTTTACGTTCAGCCAAGGCTCACGCAGAAAATACTAAAAAGAAACTGTTAACCATTAACAAAGCTTTAGATGGTAAAGAGCAACAACTTATAACACAAGACGTAATAGATGAAGCTCCTAAAAGTATACAGGAGCATATTTCTCAGCAGAAGGTTATATTCAAACCTAATCAAGGACCTCAAACAGAATTCCTAGCTGCACCAGAAAGAGAAGTATTCTATGGTGGTGCAAGAGGTGGTGGTAAGTCATATGCAATGTTAATTGACCCACTACGATATTGTCATAAAGAAAATCATAGAGCATTGCTAATACGTAGAACAATGCCTGAGTTAAGAGATTTAATTAATCATTCTCAAAGATTATACTCACGAGCATTTCCAGGAGCAAAATGGAGAGAGCAAGAAAAAGAGTGGAGATTCCCGTCAGGAGCAAAGATAGAATTCGGGTACGCAGAGAACATGACAGACGCTTTACGTTACCAAGGGCAATCTTACACATGGATAGGAATAGACGAACTTCCACAATATCCTTCGCCAGATATATATAATTTTCTAAGATCGTCACTTAGATCAGTTGATCCTGATATACCAGTTTACATGAGAGCTACAGGAAATCCAGGTAATGTAGGATCACAATGGGTTAAAGAGATGTTTGTGGATCCTATAGATCCAAATATAGCTTTTAACGTAGAGATAACTACACCCAAAGGAATAAAGTATATAACCAGAAGATTTATTCCTGCAAAGTTACAAGACAATCCGTACCTTATGCAAACAGATGATTACTATGCAATGTTATCATCTTTACCAGAAGTACAAAGAAAACAATTTTTAGATGGAAATTGGGATGCATTTTCAAATGCAGCATTTCCAGAATTTGATAGGGAGATTCATGTTGTTGAACCTTTTGAAGTACCTAAAGGCTGGCAGCGTTTTCGTGCTGCAGATTGGGGCTACTCTTCTCCTGCTTGTGTTCTTTGGTTTGCTATTGATTATGATAATAATTTATGGCTATATCGAGAATTATATACCCAAAAAATTACGGCAGATGTATTTGCACGAAAAGTCTTAGAGCTAGAGGACGGAGAATACATACGCTACGGGGTCTTAGACGCTAGTACATGGGCAAAAAGAGGTGATGTGGGCCCAAGCATTGCAGAAACGATGATTCGAGCAGGATGTCGTTGGAGACCTTCAGATAGAACCCCTAAGAGCAGAATTAGTGGAAAGCTAGAAATCCACAAAAGATTAAAATTAGTTGATGAAAAGAAAAAAGAACCAGGTCTTAGAATCTTTTCTACTTGTAGAAACTTACTAAGAACTTTTCCAACACTTCCATTAGATGATAATAATCCAGAGGATATTAATACACATGTGGAAGATCACGCATATGATGCATTAAGATATGGCTGTATGAGTAGACCAACACATACTAGTTATGCAGAAAGATTTAACAAAACTCCTAGAGTACAATTTACCCCTTCAGATAGAATATTTGGATATTAATTAACATTATAGAAAGGGATAAATGAGAAAGAATAAATTACCTATTATAGATAAAAAGAATTTTCCTTATACATTAGCAATGGTTTATTGGGAAGATATTGTTGGAGATGTATCTTGGGCTGATATTCCTGATATTAAAAAATCTAAAACAGCAGTATGTTGTAGTGTAGGATGGATAGTACACAATAATAAAACAACTGTTGTTATGGCTGATTTTATTTTTGAAGACAATGGTAAAATAAAACAGGGTGGTGGGTATACAACTATCCCTACAAAAAATGTATTATCAATTAAGAAGATAAAACTATAGGAGACTATAATGGCAAGAAAAAAGAAAACAAGAACAGTAGAAGATATAATTGATGATATCAGAGAGTTACATGAAAAGGAAGAAGACTTATTAATGGAACTTGAAGATCTAACTCAAGAATCTGATATTGAAGAAGGAGATGAATAATGGAAAATAAATTCGACCCAAAAGCTAAAGTAAAACAAGGAGATCTTGGTTCAGCACCTGATGGCAAACAACCAAATCAGGAACCTAAGAATATAGATTTCTCTAAAGATGCACCTAGAAAAGGTGAATCTGAAAAGTATATTAGAGATATTGATTATACTACTAAATCAGGTAAAGAGCATGTACAAGATTCTTTATTTAAATTAGCTGATCAAAAAGATTATTAATAAAAACTAGGAGACACAATGGACATAAATAAAAGATACAAGCATGGAGAACTTGCACCCGATGTTGCTAAAACTAAGAATGAAAAATTAGCAATTGATCCTAACGCTAAAGTTAAACAAGGAACTTTAGGACCAGATCATGCATTAGGAAAAAAAGACAAAGTTGACCCATCTATTTTTAGAATGGCTGAACAAAGAGATTATTAATCATGATAAGACCAGAAGATAAAGCTGCCTTAAATGAACATGGTAAGTTTAATAAGTTTGATAAATATAAAGCTAAACAAGAAGTCAAGCCTATACTTAAAGTTTCAAATTTATCTGGAGAAGAAAAAAAATCTTCA
>Ga0209992_10003342_pt1 | contig 13588 bp, 8 predicted proteins | sample 2SBtaG_2_FD_182564 | JGI IMG/M metagenome (GOLD analysis project Ga0209992, IMG submission 182564) | Deep subsurface microbial communities from Kolumbo volcano to uncover new lineages of life (NeLLi) - 2SBTROV12_ACTIVE470 metaG (SPAdes)... | ecosystem: Environmental > Aquatic > Marine > Volcanic... | reverse complement strand
GTGCTTAAAATAGCCCCTAAATTTTTGCTTTTATCCAAAAGTTAAAAGGAGCGAATAATCGCTCCTTTTTATATCTCTTATAGAAGTGAATAGTTAAATAATTATTCGCCTTCTGATTCTTCTTGGTTGTGTAACTCAAGTGAAGCTGACATCGCCTGCTCACGTGTTGATTTTGCAGAGTCATTACGGAGCGCGTCAATACGATTTAGGTAATCTTGATCGATATCACCCGTGATGTACTGACCATCAAATACTGATGTTTCGAATTCAGTTACATCTGGATTTTCTTGACGTACTGCAGCAATAAGATCTTCAATAGATTGGTAGATTAAGCCATCAGCACCAATGCTTTGGTTAATGTCATCTACTTCTCGACCGTGTGCAATTAGCTCAGCAGCAGACGGCATGTCGATACCATAAACGTTCGGAAAACGAACTTCTGGTGCAGCTGAAGCAAAATATACGTTTTTAGCACCAGCTTCACGAGCCATTTCAACGATCTGCGCTGAAGTTGTACCACGTACAATTGAATCGTCTACAAGTAATACGTTTTTACCCTCGAATTCTCTGTCGATCGCATTTAATTTGCGACGTACAGATTTCTTACGCATTTCTTGGCCTGGCATGATAAATGTACGACCAATATACCGGTTCTTCACAAAACCCTGGCGGTAAGGCTTATCTAAAACCGTTGCAATTTCTAGCGCAACATCACACGACGTTTCAGGGATTGGAATAACCACATCAATATCTTTATCAGCCCACTCGCGTGCAATCTTTTCGCCTAATTTAGTACCCATATTTACACGTGTTGCGTAAACTGACATGTTGTCAATTACAGAATCAGGACGCGCAAAGTATACAAACTCAAAAATACATGGTGCATGTTGTGTACCAACAGCACACATTTTTGAGAATAGTTGACCATCCTCAGTCACGTAAATTGCTTCACCTGGTGCTACGTCGCGCACAAATTCAAAGCCATCAGCTTTAAGTGCAACGCTCTCAGAAGCAAACATATACTCAGTGCCGCTCTCAGTCTCACGCTTGCCATAAACTAGTGGGCGAATACCTTTAGGATCACGAAAAGCCACAATACCGTGACCAATGATCATCGCAATACTTGCGTAACCACCAACAACTAGCTCATTCACATTTGAGATTGCACTGAACATATCTTCAGCTTCAAGCTTTAACTTCCCTGATTTGCAAAGTTGATGCGCTAAGATGTTTAAAAGAATTTCAGAATCTGAAGTGGTGTTTACATGACGGCGAGCTTGGCTAAATAATAACTCTTTAAGCGATTCTGCGTTTGTAAGGTTACCATTGTGTGCTAAGGCAATACCAAATGGAGAATTTACATAAAATGGCTGTGCTTCTGCAGAACTTGAAGAGCCCGCAGTTGGGTAACGAACATGGCCGATACCAATATTGCCTTGAAGGCGCTTCATATGGCGGGTATGAAACACATCTTTAACAAGACCATTTGCTTTTCTTAAGCTAAACGTATTGTTGTCGATTGTGATGATGCCTGCTGCATCTTGCCCACGGTGTTGCAAAACAGTTAAGCCGTCATACAAAGCCTGATTAACAGGAGATGTTGCGACTATACCAACGATACCACACATTAAATTTTTCCTCGCCGATTAACGGTTGACTGAATTTAAAAAGCTTGAGTTGTCTTCTAAGTACGAGAAAAACCACTCAATAACAAAACTAAATTCAGGGATCAAAGTTGATGCTGTCCACCAAGGTGCATCTGGTGCACCGGTAAACGCATCCAGAAAAAACAGTAAGGCGCTTACGACTAACACGCCTCGAAGTGCACCAAACACAATACCTATGATACGGTCGGTGCCTGACAGTCCTGTACGTTGTACAAGTTCTGACAGAATATAATTAACAAGCCCACCCAACAGTATGGTCGCAAAAAATAATATGGCAATTGCGGCCGCATTTCTTAAAAGGGGTTCTGAAATGGAGGTAAGGTAGGTTGCTAGATATTGGTAGAATAAACTAGAAATGAAGAATGCGCTGATCCAGACAACTAATGACATTGCTTCTTTTACAAAGCCTCGTATTAGTCCGAATAAGGTGGAAAGACCAACTATACCGAGAATCGCGTAATCAACCCAGTTCATAATAACCAACAAGCCGTTAATTTGTGGCGCATTCTATAAGAGCCAAGGGTCAATTACCAGATCATTTTGTTATATCGAATTGGGTTAGTCGGCCTTTTAGTTTTGTAAGCTTTTCTAACTCTGGCAATTTTTGTTCTAGATCGGTCTTATCTAACTGAGGACCAACAAATACTTTCGTTAATTCGCCATTGCGCGTTTTAATAGGTCGTGTAAATGCAGTAAAACCTGCATTTCTTAGCTTTTTCATCAAAGCTTCAACATTGGCTTTATGAGAAAAACTACCCAGCTGTATGACGTATGCCATGCTGGTTAAATTAGACGTATCTGAACGCTGCAAAGGCGCTATGTTTGCTTCTACAATTTGCTGTTGCGATTTTATTTCTTCAGCCTTTGGTTCTGCCTCTTCAATAATTTTTGCTGGTTGTGAGCTTGAATTATTTACCTCTGTGTTCATAACTTGTGTTATTTCGGAGCTATCAGCTTTTTCGGTAGCCACTGACTCACTATCAAGTGCAATCTCATCAAATAAGGATTCAGATTTTACCTCAGGTGCAAGCTCAGCTTTTGCATTAATCTCTTGTTGTATCTCAATTGTAGTAAACTCAGGGCGTTCAGGAATGGTTTTAAAGCCGTCTTTGAAGTGAACCTTTTCACCATCAAGAATATTCGGTATAAAAATGATTGCAGCGACCACCACAATACTAGTACCCACTAAACGGTTTAAAAATCCTGAGTTCACAGTTTATCTCTCTATTTTTGCCAATACTGAATTGCTTCTGCAACAGTAAAGAAGGATCCAAATACAATCATTGCCGTCTGGTCATCAAGTTGCAATAACTGACTATCGAGTGCCATATGGACCGAATCAAACGTGTTTGCACTTTGCTGTTGCTCTTTCGATAGCAAAGGCAACAAGTTAGACGCTTGCTCTGCTCGAGGGCCTTCTAAAGACGCTAATGACCAAAAATCAATTAGTTCAGACACTTCATTGATTACACTGGCTTTATCTTTATCAGCAAGCATAGCGATTAATGCATGGATTTTAAACCCTTGCTGCTTCAACTCTAATAACTTTTGCTTTAGATAACGAGCAGACTCCGGGTTATGTGCAACATCAGTAAATACTTTTGGAGAGTCACTTAGCTTTTGAAAACGCCCTTCTACTTTTAAATCAGCTAAACATTTTTCAATGACTGATAGATCTGGAAGTAACTCTAAGCGTGCCAGTAATGTCAAAGCTGTGGCGACATTTTGTGCCGGAATACTTGGCTTTTCAAACTCAAAATCGTGCGATTTATAACGCCAAACAAACGATGACTGTTTTGGTTCAAAGAGAAAGTCTCGCTTAGATAGTATGAGTTCAGCTGAAATCTCATCACCGTACTCAGTGACTGTGTGTGGAATATTTAAATCTCCCACTATTGCCGGTTTATCAGCGCGAAAAATGCCTGCTTTATCATAACCAACTAATTCCCGCGTATCACCTAAGTATTCTTTATGGTCAAGATCAATCGTTGTTATAACACTCGCAATGGGCTCAACAATATTAGTTGCGTCAAAACGACCACCTAAACCTACTTCAAGAAGTACATAATCGACTTCACAGCGTTTAAAAATCGCCAAAGCACCTAGTGTGCCAAATTCAAAGTAGGTCAATGGCGTTGCACCTCTTCCCTTCTCTAACAGGTCAAAAGCATCAACATGGTATTGATCGTCTAATTCTTTACCATTAACACGAACACGTTCGTTATAACGAATTAAATGTGGTGAAGCATACGTGCCTACTGAGTAACCCTGAGCGAGTAGCAGACTTTCTAAGCAACGTGCGGTGGTACCTTTACCATTAGTACCAGCAATCATGATGATTTTCGAGGAAGAATTGAGAAGATTAACCGAATCGGCTACTTGTTTGATGCGCTCCAAACCCATTTCGATATTGGCAGGATGAACACGCTCTAAATAACAAAGCCAATCATCAAGACTTGATGATTGGCAAGGTATATTTTGTGACATAAAAACAGCTTAAATTAAAAAATTTAAGCTACTCTATGCTCTTGTTCAGTAGATGGCAAGTCCATAAACTTCGCTAAATTACGTGCTAGTGTGTCACGCATTTCACGACGATCAACAATCATGTCGATTGCACCATGCTCAAGTAGGAACTCTGAACGTTGGAAACCTTCAGGTAATGTTTCACGAACAGTTTGTTCGATAACACGGGGACCTGCGAAACCGATAAGTGCTTTAGGCTCAGCAACATTGATATCACCAAGCATTGCCAGTGAAGCAGATACACCACCCATTGTAGGGTCGGTCATTACTGAGATAAATGGCAGGCCTTTTTCACTCATTTTAGCCAGTGCCGCACTTGTTTTTGCCATTTGCATCAATGACATAAGTGCTTCTTGCATACGCGCACCGCCAGATGCTGAGAAACATACTAATGGCATGTTGTGCTCTAAACATTCGTTTACGGCATCAACAAAACGTGCACCAACAACCGACGCCATTGAACCACCCATGAATGAGAATTCAAAAGCTACAGCTGCAACCGGCATACCTTTAAGACGACCCGTCATCGCAACTAGGGCATCTTTTTCGCCACTTACTTTTTGCGCAGCTGTGATTCTGTCAGAGTACTTTTTAGAATCTTTAAATTTAAGCACATCTTGTGGTTCGTGCTCGATGCCAATCTCTTTACGATCAGCATCGTCTAAAAACATTTCAAGGCGCTGACGTGCGCTAATACGCATATGGTGATCACACTTAGGACATACGTTGTGTGACTTTTCTAATTCTGCTTTATATAAAATAGCATCACATGATGAACATTTTGCCCAAACGCCCTCTGGGACTTCTTTTTTGTTATTACCTGATGATTTGGTGGTTCTAGGTAAGATTTTTTCTAACCAACTCATTTGCAATTCTCTTATGCTAATTCTGTGTTGTGGCGTCTGTATTTATTCAGACAAACTGCGCTCATTAAACCATGATTTATTAGACAAAGGTATAAAAAACTGGTCGTATAAGTCTTAAATAAGCCGCCATAATTCATTAACTAACCCTAGCTTTCGCTATAAAATTACTCAATCTCAGTATCTGGCAAGAATAAGGGACCAAGTGGTGTCGAAGGAATTTGCCATTGCTCAGGGTAGTCAACATCAACTAAGTAAAGCCCATTAGGCTTTGCTGTTGCACTTGCTTTAGTTCTGTCTTTGAGTGCCAGTAACTCAGCCATCCATTCAGGTGGATATTTACCCGTACCAATATCAAGCAGAGTGCCTGTAATGTTTCTCACCATATGGTGCAAAAAGGCATTTGCTTTAACGTCTATGATGACAAAGCTACCTACACGCTCGACACTTAAGTGCAGCATTTTTCTAAATGGCGTGTTTGACTGGCAATGCACTGCACGAAATGATGTGAAGTCTTGCTCACCTAACATCACCGGGCAAGCCGCTTGCATTAGCTTTTCATCAAGCGGATGATGGTAATGCGTCACTCCACTTCTTAAAATTCCTGGACGATAAGGATTATTGTAAATCACGTAGCGGTAACGGCGTGCTGTCGCACTAAAGCGAGCATGAAACTCATCATCGACCACTTGTGCAAACTGTATTGCAATATCGTCAGGTAATTGAGAGTTTGCGCCTAGCGTAAATGCACTCATATCTCGCTCTGAGTGCGTATCAAAATGCACCACCTGACCAGTGGCATGAACACCTGCATCAGTTCGGCCTGCACACACTACTTCGACTTCATGGTTACAAATGCGAGACAGAACAGTTTCTAACTCTTGTTGGATACTGTTTACATGAGATTGTCTTTGCCAACCACTGTATTGAGCGCCGTTATATTCGATACCAAGTGCTACACGCATGAATTTTTTACCTCTGTCTAGACTAGCGCAGCATTCTAAGCCATCAAGACAGTGAATAAAAGAGAGAACTGAAAGCAAGAAAAAAATAAAGGAGGCCGAAGACTCCTTTATTTTTATTGTTAGTTGTCTAAAAAACTGAACTTAGGTTAAACACTAAGACTGTATTTTTTCTCTTAGTGAGCTCGCTTCGGTTTGGACTGATTCAGGACCTGCATTTATCACTTCTTCGATAATAGCAAGCGCACTCTCACTGTCATCAATTTCAATATATGCTCTTGCTAAATCTAACTTTGCAGAAAAGCCATCAGCTTCTAGATCCACATCAGGGGCATTCTCGCCGGCAAGTAAATCATCAAAATCGCCTAAACCAACATCCATATTCGCTTCTTGGTAAGGTTCTTCTTCTGTTTCAAAGTCATCACTTTCTGCGAGTAAGTCGTCAATCTCTAGATACTCTTCTACTTCTGGCTGAGAAACTTCATCACCACTTACAGTTTCAGTATCTAATATTCCAAGATCTTTGTTTAGTTCTTCACTTAATAACGCATCAAAATTAAGTTCTACTTCATCTAATGATTCTGTATCGATTGGTTCTGGTTCAGCTAAATCATTCAGCAATGCATCAAAATCAGTATCAGAAATCTCTGACATAAACTGATCTTCTATCGCCGCTTCATCAATAGCTATCTCAACAGGCGATTCAACTTCTTCGTTGTTGGCAAGATCATCCAACTCATTTAAAAACGCATCCGGAGAAATTACCTCAAGATCCGTTAAAGCTTGCTCATTTTGAGCTTCGCCTTCAGGTTCATCGCCTATAGCGTCTTCAAGTAACTTATCTTCGATTGGAGATTCAACTTCTTCCTGAGCTGTCTCTTCTTGAATAAGCATATCTTGAATTTCAAGTGCTTGCTCTTCAGTTGCAGCTTCTAGCGCGGCAGCTTCGTCAAACTCAGGGAAGTCTTCGATTTCCAGCTCATCTTCGATACTCTCAACTAGTAAGTCATCCTCAATAGATGGTGTATCTTCTTCCTGAGCTATTTCTTCTTGAGCTGGTGTATCTTGAGTTTCTAACGCTTGTTCTTCTGTTGCAACTTCTAGCGCAGCATCTTCGTCAAGCTCTGGCAATTCTTCGATCTTTGGCGCATCTTCGATGTTGTCTGCAAGTAACTCGCCTTCGATTGAAAATTCAGCTTCTTCCTGCGCCATTTCTTCTTGAGCTGATACATCTTGAACTTCTAGGGCTCGCTCTTCTGCGGCAGCTTCGTCAAACTCTGGGAAATCTTTGATTTCAAGTTCATCTTCGATGTTGTCTGCAAGTAACTCATCTTCGATTGAAGATTCAGCTTCTTCCTGCGCTATTTCTTCTTGAGCTGATACATCTTGAACTTCTAGGACTTGCTCTTCTGCTGCTTCAAACGCGGCAGCTTCGTCAAACTCTGGGAAATCTTTAATTTCAAGTTCATCTTCGATGTTGTCTGCAAGTAATTCATCTTTGATTGAAGGTTCAGCTTCTTCCTGCACTATCTCCACTTGTTCTGGTGCATCTTGAATTTCTGAGGCTTGCTCTTCTGTTGGAGCTTCTAGAGTGGCCTCTTCATCAAACTCAGGGAAGTCTTCGATTTCCAACTCATCTTCGATGGTGTCAACAGTTAATTCATCTTTAGAAGGCAACTCAACTTCTTCGTGAAGTGCCTCTTCTTGAGCTGGTGTATCCTGAATTTTTTGAGCTTGTTCTTCTGTTAAAGCCTCTAGTGCGGCCTCTTCATCAAACTCAGGGAAGTCTTCGATTTCCAACTCATCTTCGATGGTGTCAGCAGGTAACTCATCCTCAGAAGGCGACTCAACGACCTGCTGAAGTGCTTCCTCTTGAGCTGATGTATCCTGAGTTTCTAGAGCTTGTTCTTCTGTTGTGCCTTCTAGTGAAGCATCTGAGTTAAACTCCGGAAAGTCATCGATTCCCAGCTTGTCTTCAATACTTTCTGTTGTTAGTGAAACATTCTGATTTTGCTCAACTTCAAGTTCATCACTGTTGAATTCTGGTTTACTATTGGTATCTGATAATTCACCTAACTCTGAATGATTATCATCATCTAACAAATCATCAAAAGAAAGTTCATCATCTGTGTTTAAATCATCATCAAGTGAGACATCTATCGTACTACCTGTTTCTAATGCTTTTGATAGTTCTTGTTCAGTTTCACTAATATTCAGAACATCTTCATCCAGTTCTTCATCTAGATCCAGATCTGGGTAACTCTCTAATTCGGCACTGGGTGTGACCGTATCCACCTCAGGCAACTCCTCTTCTGATGATAAATCAATGTCATCAGAAAGAGGGTCATCACCAAGGTCTACTTCACCATCATACTCAGCATCATTTTGCCATTCATCTTTCGACTCTAGCTCCTCAAGCATTTCATCAACACTTTTCATAGGCGCTTGCGGTGCCTGAGCTTCAGGATCCGTCGGTATTTCATCATCAATATCAGTGGAAACATGTTGACTCATCGCATTCAGATCATCAACATTGCTCTGCCTAACGGATTTAGGCTCTAATGTTTCATTTTCAGAAGATACTGCTTCTTCTGCTTGACTTTCTTCAACTAATTCTTGAATTTCATCAACGACTTCTTCGTTTAATTCTGCATCAAAGTCTGATTCATCGATTAAATCATCAAGATTGTTTTCTTCTACTGAAAATGGTTCAGTTAATAAATCATCTTCAAGAAGTTCATCTAAATCACCAAGTTCGAAGTCACCTTCTGAAGTTACAACTTTTTCTGCTGTTACAGGTGAAATTGTCTCTTGGGTTTCATCGATAGTTTCTAAACTTAATTCGTCTTCAAAGTCTGGTCCGTTGATTAAGTCATCAAGGGCTTCATCAAGTTCGCTTTCTTCCACGGATGATGGTTCAGTTAATAAATCATCATCAAGAAGTTCGTCTAAATCACTAAGAACGATATCGCCTTCTGAAGTTAAAACTTCTTCTTCTGAAACAGGTGAAATTGTTTCTTTAATTTCATCAACAGCTTCGATACTTAATTCGTTTTCATTGTCTGATTCATCAATTAAGTCATTAAGTGCAGCATTAATATCGTTTTCATCTATTGATGTTGGCTCTGTGAGTAAATCATCATCAAGGAGGTCGTCTAAATCATCAGGCGCAATGTCATCATCTGAAGTTAAAGTTTCTTCTGTTATTTTAGATATAGTTGCTTCTTGAATTTCATCTAGATCGTTTTCTTTTTCTGATGATGGTTCAGTTAATAGATCATCTTCAAAAAGATCATCTAAATCATCGAGCGCAATGCCATTTTCTGAAGTTACAACTTCCTCTGTTGTTCCAGGTGAGAGTATCTCTTGAACTTCATCAACAGTGTCTTCAATTAATTCGTCTTCAAAGTTTGGTTCGTCGGTTGACTCATCAAGGGGGGAATCAAGGTCATTTTCTTCTAATGATGGTTCAGTTAATAAATCATCTTCAAGAAGATCATTTAAGTCATCGAGCGCAATGCCATTTTCTGAAGTTACAAATTCCTCTGTTATTCCTGATATAACTGTGTCTTGAACTTCATCAACAGTGTCTTCAATTAATTGGTCTTCAAAGTCTGGTTCATCGATTAATTCATCGAGGGCTGAATCAAGGTCATTTTCTTCTACTAATGCAGGCTCTGGCAATGAATCGTCTTCAAGGAGGTCGTCTAAATCATCGAGCGCGATGTCATCTTCTGAATTTACAACTTCCTCTGTTGTTCCAGAGGTAACTGTCTTTTGAACTTCATCAACCGTGTCTGCACTTAATTGGTCTTCAAAATCTGGCTCATCGATTAAATCATCAATATCAAGAGCCAAGTCATCTTCTTCTGACGGATCTTCATTATTCGATGAATCATCTTGATTTGGCTCTTCGATTAGAGAATCAATAATATCTGAATCAACATCACCCTCATGTTCATCTATTCCTTTAGTTTCATCCAGTGGAGAGTCCATACCATCAAAGGTAATATCAGCAAGCAAGCTGTCAACATCATCAGCATCTGCCAATTGTGGATCATCTTGTGATGTATCTGCACTTTCTTCAACCACACCGCCTACTTCGTCTAGGAGGTCATCGATATTATTAATATCGAAATCGTCATCATCATCGATCTCAACAGCTGATTCGTCAGTTTTTGCAACCTCATCTAACAGATTATCTATATCATCAAGATCAAAGTCATCCTCTGCTTCTTCAGAACTTTCATTCTTTGGGGGCTGTTCAGCAGCCTCATCAATTAAACTATCAATATCGTCTAAATCAAAATCGTCGTCAGTACTTTCTGGCTCTTCTGTCGCTGCCTCATCTAAAATTGAATCTATATCGACATCTTCTTGTTGTTCAGTGGCTAGCTCTTCACTTAGTGCAGCTAGAGCATCATCACTAACATCTAATTCATCATCGGAAGAGTCGTCGGTTTCATTGAATAGATCATCAAGGTCATCTGAGCTTAAGATATCATCGTTGCTTGAACTACTTCCATCTAAGTCAACCATGTCATCGAGCGAGTCGTCAGAATCGAAGCTCTGTTGTAAGAAGTCGTCTAGATCATCCCCCTCTGAGCCATCATCGAACGAAACGTCATCTCCTAACAAACTATCTAGTTCATCTTGATCGAGCGAGTCATTGCCAGTTTCAAAGCTATCATCCTCTAAAGAATCAAACATAATGTCGTCATCTTCAGGTAAGATGTCATCATCTAACTGCACACTATCTTCGACTGATACGTTGCCATCTAAAGAAGGTACATCTAAGTCAAGTGGATCAGCCACTGCTGCGGCTCCAGCGGCTGCGGCGGCTCCTGCTGCAACTGGCGCTTGGGGTAAGAAATCATCTTCCTCATCCGTGTTATTAGCATTCTTACGTTTACGCAAGAACATGAGCAAACCACCAATAAACAACAAGGCTGGTAAAATTGCTAGCACCCCAATCATCACAGGGTTTGAGAGTAAATTAGCGTTTTGTTCTTTTTGTTGCTGTGCTCTTTGACGTTCAATCAAGGCATTTTGCAGCTCAATGACCGATTGAAGTTGTTGTTGAATTTCAGAATCTTGACCAAGTTGATTGCGAACATTTTGTAGCTCTTCAGAAATATTTGTTAGCTGGCCTTTTAGCTTGTTATTTTCTTCTAGTATTTCTTCGACATTGCGAACTGAATTTTTAAACTGAGATTGTAGCTCTTGTAACTTAGCATCTTGCTCCATTTGCAATGATTTAAGCTGCGAAGTGAGTTGTTGCTGGGCATTATCAACATCGATTTTTCGAGCTTGCGTAACTTTCTTTTGTGCTTCTTCAATCGTTTGATTATCGAGCATACCGCTCTTTTTTAACTCCCACAAGTCATCGTCTTGGTCTGAGCGCTGCTTTGCTAAATTAGGGTTTTCACGACGCATTTCTGCAATGGTCGGTATTCTTAGAAATGCGCCATCACGCATGTGATTAAGGTTTTTATCTAAAAAAGCGTTCGGGTTTTTCCGATAAAGAGCGCTCATTACTTGATAGACAGTAACAGAGCCGTCATCAGGCCTAATTTTTTGCGCAATTCGCCACAAAGTGTCCGAAGGCTTTATCGGGCCAATAGAGCGACCCATTTGACCATAATCGGCATTTTTAGGGCCCTTTAAAATGGTACCGTCTTTTGTGTAGGCTGGTATGGTTATCAATGCAAATGCAAAGAAACAAATAAACACTAAACCGCGCATGTTGATCCTTTAGATATCATGTCCAACATCGTGCTAAACATTAAAATATTGCTAATGGTGGCTTTTGCAAGCTCTATTCCAACTGCAAACTATAAACCAGTTACATTGGAATATCTATGGCAAAGCTTTGATAAATAGTGCCCAGCCCATACTAAAGCATGGGAAGATGTAAACAAAGAATATTGTTTATAGTCAATATATTGGCTGGTTTTTAAACTGATGGTTGTAAAAAGCGGCAAAACCCTGCCGAAGCAGGGTTTTGTCATTTTTTATCATAAATAGTTATTTATTAACTCTTCGGCTATTTGCACACTGTTAGTCGCGGCACCCTTACGAGTGTTATCAGAAACCACCCATAGGTTTAAACCATGTGGGTGAGATATATCTGCACGTAAACGACCAACATATACAGTATCGTTGCCACTAGCGTCAGACACAGGCGTTGGGTAATCGTTTTCGTCTTCAATTAGTTCAACACCAGGGGCATCGTTAAGTAACTGCTTCACCTGCTCTAAATCGTATGGCATACGTGTTTCTAAATGAATGGCTTCTGCATGACCAAAGAACACAGGCACACGCACTGCAGTTGGGTTTACCATTACTGAGCTGTCACCTAATATCTTTTGTGTCTCCCACACCATTTTCATTTCTTCTTTGGTATAGCCATTTTCTTGGAAAGCATCAATTTGTGGGATCACGTTAAAAGCGATTTGCTTAGGAAAAATGTCGTTTTCCATCGGTCGCGCATTCATTAAATTAGCTGTTTGCTTTGCTAACTCATCAACCGCTTCTTTACCTGCACCTGAAACCGCTTGGTAAGTAGATACATTAATACGGTCAATTCCATAAGCATCGTAAATAGGCTTAAGCGCCACAAGCATTTGAATCGTAGAACAGTTTGGGTTAGCAATGATGTTGCGATTTCTGAAGTCTGCCAAGTTATGTGCGTTTACTTCAGGCACAATTAATGGAACGTCATAGTCGTATCTAAAATGGGAAGTATTGTCGATCACAACACACCCAGCTTCTGCAGCAGTTGGCGCGTATTTTTCTGACACACTGCCACCAGCAGAAAATAGACCAATTTGTGCATTCGAAAAATCAAACTCTTCCACGTCTAAAACTGTCACTTTTTCGCCGTTAAAGTCAATTTCTTCTCCCGCACTTCGGCTGCTTGCAAGCGGGAAAAGCTGATCAACTGGAAACTTACGTTCAGCTAATGTTTCGATGATTTGACGACCAACAAGGCCTGTTGCGCCAAGCACGGCGACATTAAATTTCTGAGACATTTGACCTCATCCTATTCTAAAACTGTAAAGCCAAGGGTTGCGAGTTGTTCCGCAAACTGACTACCATTATTTTTTACTGTCACTGTACTGAATTCACGTCTTACTGGATAAGACTTACGAAGGTGGTCAAAACCTTTTTCAGACAATGATTTTCTTAAAATGCCATCATCTCGTCTAATATCGTAAACCAGATGAACAAGTCGACCTAAGTCGCCTTGGGTAAAATTATCTTGTAACGTGACTTCTGTGATAACAGGTTTTGGTAAAAAGTCACTTAACTTTTTCTCTACTGGAATATTTAATAGCTCACACACTTTTTGATAAAGCATTTGCGTACCGCGAGCCTTACCTTCAAGGGTATGTCCTGCGATATGCACACTGCTATATCGCACAAAAGGCAATAACTCAGTTAAGATATTTGGTTCGTTTTCCCATACATCCAGCACCAGTTCTAACTGTTTTCCAGCTTGCAAGGCTTCTAGTAATGCTTGGTTATCGATGACTTCACCACGACACGCATTGATAACCAGCATATT
>Ga0209992_10003340_pt1 | contig 13593 bp, 5 predicted proteins | sample 2SBtaG_2_FD_182564 | JGI IMG/M metagenome (GOLD analysis project Ga0209992, IMG submission 182564) | Deep subsurface microbial communities from Kolumbo volcano to uncover new lineages of life (NeLLi) - 2SBTROV12_ACTIVE470 metaG (SPAdes)... | ecosystem: Environmental > Aquatic > Marine > Volcanic... | reverse complement strand
ATAATACGACTATACTTAAAAGCCAAATGATTTTTATTAATCAAACAACCTGTATTCATTGCCCACATCAATCTTTCTGGACTTGATGTGTAATGTATACACGCTTTTGTATGATAGTGAGCTTGCACGACATTCATTGATACTGCCGCACATACCTGTAAGACATTAGAGGATTGTTGATGCACAAAATATACAGATCCCATAGGAGTCTGTAATGTTAATGTGTCATGCCAAGTCCACTTTTTGCTTACACCCAACATTTCATTGTAGGGTTTTAATAAACTTTGTGCTAATCCTGCTGTATTTGCTTTGCGAAAAGCCATACTACCATGATTTGAATCTAATAATCTCATAGTAGGGAACGTTTTCTCTAGTTCCTTTATAACTTTTTTCCCTTCTTCAAGTTCTCTCGCTGGATTATACAATTCAGTTGAAGATTCATGATAACTTGAAGCAGAAAAATCTAGTTCGTCACCCATATTTACGACACAATCTGGCTTAAAAGCCTTATTGCATCCCCTAATAAAGTCTATGCTATTAGGATGATTATAGGGTGCGTGCAAATCTGAAATACAGAGTATACGCTTATATACTTTGTTATCCACCATAATATTTTTGTTCTACCATTGTTCCTCTTGACCATAGAGGAAGTTTCGTTTTATATCAATCAGTAATTTTAATAAAAGTCCAAATAGCACCTAAAATTCCCCCAATTAAAAGGAAAACTTTAAGTCCACCAAGACCCATATTAGAGGTTTTATTAAGGTCTCTGATCTGTTTTTGCATAATATTGACATCTTCTCTTATATATTTGACATCAGTTCTTAGTTCAGCAATCTCTTTTTCCCACTCAGCCATAAATCTCCTATCCTAATATTTGGTCTGCTCTTTTTATAAAGCGTTGAATAATTAAAGACTCTCTATCTAAAAGTTTTTTAATTTTATCTTTTTTCTGATCTTCTGTTAATCTTTTACTGTCTTCAATAAACTTAATTTGTTGTCTTATTTTTCTTCTTTGTGATTCAACTAATTTAATAGCTGGTCGAAGACGTAATAAACTACCTCTTTCTTTTTTTAAATTTGCAAGAGCCTCTTTATTACCTTCTTCTCTATGATATTCCATAAGATTTTCAGCAATTTTAATTTCATCTCTAATATCAAAGTATGCTTGTTTATCAACAAATGTTGGCTGAGATTTGTATACTCTACGAGTAAAAGGTACTTGGTTAGGGCCTATTTCATCCCATTGACCTGTAAGAATATTTTTTCCTAACTCAGTAGTTCTTCCAGTAAAACTTCCTAGTCCACCAAATAAATGACCAAACCAAAAGTCCATAGTTTCTGGAGAGAAATCTATAAATCCTTTTTCCATTTTACTACCACCAGTTAAACTGTTAAGTGTGTTAGCTGTTACTTGAGAAATACTTGAAGCATTCCAAAATCTTTGACTATCTGGTGGGCCTGCATTACCATCAAATGGATTATCTGGTGGATAAATAGAACGACCAGCATAATCTTCATTTTGCATTAATTGTACAGCAGGTTTTAAAACTGTAGGTGAAACAAATTCAACTACACTAGAAGAACCTCCAATAGGATTGAAAGCATTAAACATAGAACCAACAGTTCTTGAAGCATTATCTCCTACAGAAATTTGTTGTTTACTAGATCCACCCATATCTTCTGGCATTGATGATGCCATAGTTTGACCTAATACAGCCATAACATTGTATCCATATGGCATAGGAATAGCTATATACTTTTCAGTGCCGGGTAAAAACAAAATAAGATTGTGAGATTTAACCCATCCACTTAACTTATCGTATCTGTTTCTTCCATCTTCATCTTCACCAGCCGCCACTCTATTCAACATATCTAATGCAAATGAACCAGCAGTAATAGTATAAAGCATTTTTCTTATTTTAGGACTTCTAAATGAAGCCTGTAATACACGAACACTACCTTGAATAGATGCATTATAGAATAGGTACATAGAGTTAATTAATCCACCCCATTCACCTTTTCTGTTAAAGTTAACAGTTAAGTTTTTAGCAAGACTTGCAGCTTGAGTTTGTGTTAATCCAGCATCTAATGCTGATTGAAAAGCTGATACACGAACAGCGTTCTCAACTGCTGCGTTAACATCTGATACATACTTACCTACACTTTTAACAAAGTTAGATCCTTTTTTAAGTGCTGCACTTGATTTTTTTTCTGTATTAAGACCACCAAGTTGTGCTTGTATTTCATCTAATTGATTTTCTAATGTTTTAATAGATGTAAAGAAACCTACTTTACCACCAGCATTTTTATAATTTCTGTATATTGTTTCCCATTCACCTTGTGAATCTGCTTTTCTTTCAACGTTATACGCACCTTTTAATGCTTTCTTCCAGTTTTTAAACATACTATTTCTTAATTGAACAGTTTGTTCATCAGAAATATTAATTGCGGCAGTTTGTAAATCTCTTAATAAGTTTGCAACAACAAACTCTGGGTTATACCCTGTGTTAATCATTGCAAGATATCGTGTTACTCTACCTAATGCATTAGTAAACATGTTGCCAGATTGAGCACCTATGTTATTAAAGAAACGAGCAAGATACTCATTTTCTAAAAGCATAACTTTTTCTTTGCCATCTATAATAAACTTAAATGGTTCACCTAAATTTTTAGCTTTCCATTTACCTTTAAGTCTACCTTTTTCTTTTCTAAATTCTTCTTTTAATTTTGTAAACTCTTCTATAGTTTTTGCTTGCTCTGGTTTAGTTGGATCTTCCATAATAGTCCAAAGACCATCAGTATTAGAATCAACTTGAGATTCATAGTATTTAGCAAAGTCATATAATGATTTACCAACTCTATTTCTCTCTGCTCTTACAATATCATTGTGTAGTTGAATCATTGCTTGAGCAAAAGTATTTCTTGCTTCTCTTATATTTTCTGGAAGTATTCCTCTACCTCTACCTAGTTTAACTTCTCTACCTTCTTTTTTAACTTGGAAACCCGGTGGTTTAGTTACTTTTAATTTCTTTTCTGTTCTTTTAATTGGAACGCCAAGTTTCCAATTAATTTCTTCAGCGTCTATTTCAAAATCAATACCACGCAAAGGAACATAATTTTCAAATTGATTAAGTAATTGATCTCTCATTTCTTTTGATATTATACCACCATCAAATTTTGTTTCTAAATTAGAACGCATCATTTCACTAACTTGTTTGCTAATGTCTTCTAATATTTTAAAATTATCTTGTTTTTTAAAATCAGCTAAAATAATGTCAGCTTGTTCATCAGTCATACCAGAACCCATAGCAGCTTCTTCTTCTGTTACTTTTTCAAAACCTTCTTCATTTTTTTTCTTTTTTTCTACATAAGATGCATTACGTTCTTTAGCATGTTTTGCATACAGGTAAAGATCAAGATCACCTATAGGAATATTATTTTTTTCCAAAGTATCTATAATAGGTTCTACTTTAAGAGTTTGTAACTCTGCTAATCTTTCACCAGTTCTTCCATGAAATAATTCTTCAGCAACATAAGGATCTATTAAACCATATTTTTTTTGTAATTCTGGGTCTGTAAGTTTCATACCCAGTTTTCTTTCTACAGCGTCTAGTATTCTACGAGTTCCATATCCTTTATCTTGCATTCCCATTCTTAATTCAATAGCAGAGTTTGCTATCCAACCACCTAATTTAGGATATTTTTTTCTTAACTTATCTAACTTGGAAACGTATGTCTTGTCTATTCTAGCTAAACCAGATTTAACTCTGTCATCCATAATAACATCAGACATACTTACGATGCCTTCATCGTTATTATTACCCATTAAACTTTCAGTGCTATATAGTTGTCCTGTTTCTGGAACAATATCTACTACTGTTTCTTTTCCTTCTGCTTCTAGATTAGCATCAGGCCCTTTAATGTAGTCATCAACTACTTTTGTTTCTTGGGTTTTTCCTTCTTCTGTTTGTTCTTCTCTTGTAACTTCTGTTCGTTCAATTCTGTTTCCAACTTCAACGCTTGGGCTAGAACTTTCAGACTCGATTTCTCCATACTTGTTCTCCTTAAAATTATTTATATACTTTTTTGCACCATCTGACAATGTGTATAATTTAGCTGCTTGCTTAACAGTATCAGCATACAATTCATGTTCATAATACCATAATGCAGCTTGTGCATCATTTGGTGTTAAACCTACCTTTTTAGCTAATGCTACAGCAAATTCATCTGCTCTTTTTTCATGTTTCTTTAACATTCCACCTTTTAACCCATCTCTGGATGAAGGAGTATTATCTGTTAATTGACCAAATAATCTGTAGAAACTTCTTGAAAACCATACATCTTTAGTAACGCCTTCTGCTTCTGCATTATCTTTAATGCCTTTAATATCTAAATAAAATCTTCCTACTTTAGGGCCAAAGATAAATGTACCAAGAACATTGGTATCTAATCCTTTGCCTGTGCCTAAAGAAGGTTTAGCGTTAGCTTTGTAGTTGTCATTAATTACATTACCATATTCTGCTTTACCAGAATCACGTTGTACTTGAGCAAGTTCTCTTATTGTTTTTTCACTTTTAACAAAATCAATTGTGCCTCTTACACCTAATGTATCTAACATGTATTGTAATAAAGTTAATTGTTTTGATACACCCGGCATACTCCAAAACTTATTAGTAGTTGGATTTTTAATTGGTAATACACCATGCTTATTGTAATAATAATAAATTCTAGAAGCTATTTCTACATTCTCTCTTGGATTTCTATTAACTGATGTAATAGCTGTCATAAGTCCAAACAAATCTTTATCATGTGGATTTGTTTCTAATGTAGGAAGAGCCTCACTTAATAAATCAAATGTATCTTTTGCATCTTTTGAATACCAACCAATACCATTAAGAACTTGATTTTTTTGATACTCAATTTCTTTAGCCGCAGAATCTACAGCTTCGTTAAAAGCCTTATCATCCATAGGATCAGTAGATTGAGTCATATCATCAAAATACTTACCTAAATCTCTTACTAATTTAAGTTTTTCTGTAGGTGGATTTTCTCTTATTGAAACAGTATCTACAGAGAACTTAGGAGAAACAGTAAATATATCATCTGGGCCTAAGCCTTCTTTTCTTCTTGCACCAGTTACCCTGCTTCCAGAAAATCTTTCAACGCCAAATTTTTCTTTAAATTGCTTTGTAACTTGTCTCCATAAACTAACAGATGCAATAGGTTTTAATTTAGCACCTTGTATTCTAACATTAGCAATATAAGCTGTATTGCTTTCTGTTACTGCTCCAACAACAGAGCCTACAGTTTCACCATCAACTTTAATGTTAGCAGCAAATCTACCAGTTCCATCACCATATGTGTAATCTTTTTCTGGTAATAATTTTATTGCTTTTAATTTTTCCTCTGCTTCACTTTTTACAATTGAAAGAGGGCCAACTCTAGTATCATAAAAGTCACCAGTTTTTTCATCAGCAAAATCAAGTGTAACTACGCCATCTAATTTTTCTGTAGATACGGAAAACTTAGGTGGTATAACGTCTTCTATTTTTTCTGATACAGTTAATTTTTCTTCTTTTGGTGCAACTTTACCTATATCAATTGTTTCATAAACAGGATGCAATACACCTCTTACATTTATTTCACCAATTTTTTTACCTAAATTAAATTCTTCTTTATTAACATATGCAGTTGGTCTTAATCTTGGCTCTGATTTTGTATCATATCTTCTTAAATTTACAGGTTTATTAAAGTCTGCATTAAGAGTATAATAATGTTTTCCAAGAGTTTCAACACTTACTAACCTTTTTTCATTACCTTCAGTTGGTTTGTCTGTCCATTTCCAACCTGCACTTTTCTTAAATAAGTTTGTTTTAACTAAAACTTCACCAGTTGTTTTTTCAATATCAGTTTCAACTTCTGTTCCACCAACATTAAAAGCAGGTATTCCTTTAGAGTTTACATTAATACGACCAGAATCAAAAGTTTTTCCTGTAATATCTTTTTCTTTACCAGCATTATCTTTTCCTCTGTAAAAACCCTTTTCTTTACCTTCATAACCAAATTCTTTTAAATTTTTTTGTGCTATAGGTAAAACACTGTAAGTGCTTTCTTCAAATGGTGCTACAGAAAACTTAACATCATCTTTTGATTTTAGTTTAAGTATAGGTCTTTTAGGTTTTCCTTCTACTTCTATACCTAATGCTTCAGCCGCTGCTCTTTGTTCTTCTTGTTCTGTAATTTCTTCTTGAGTAGTGCCTTCTATTTGTCTATCTTTTAAAAGTTTTTCTGCTCTTGCTGCTGATCTTTCTGCAACTTCATCTTTTTCTACGTCTGCTCTTTGTACTCTTTGCTCATCTCTGCCTCTAAAATCAGTTTCTCTAATAGCCCTGTAAAGAGATTTACGATTAATTCGTCTACTACTTAATTCTTTATGTATGTCTGCATCTTGACCAGTTAATACTTGTCCACTACCAATAGTAATAGAATCACCTGTATTAGGATCTGTAATATCAAATCTGTGCCCATGTCTTACAGCAACAGCCGCATTAACTATAGGATCTACCATCTCTCTTACATTGTCTTCATTAACTTGCTCTGGTTTTTCAGATATAAGTTTATTTTTAAAGTTATTAATTTCATTATATGCAGGTTGCATATTAGCAGTACGCTTAACTCTTTCTGTTTCTGTTTGTGGAACTTTACCTTTTTTAGTTTCAACAATCATATCAGCAGCATTATTAATTATGCTCATTGCCTCTTGAGAAGGTCTAAATCCAAGTGGTCTAAATATAGGATTGTTAGAATTTATAGTTCCTCTAACATTACTTTTTGGATAAACAGTTGTAGGAGCAACAGAATATTGTGCTTCTGATGGAGTAATAACTCTTTCACCTACATCTAAAGCGTCAGTTAATTTTCTATCTTTAGCTTTTTCAAAATCAACATCAGTTCTTGTTGGTACATCTTTAGCAACCTCAAGTTCTTCTGCTCGTTGTTGACCAAAAGCCCTTGCCTCTTCTTCTGTTCTAAAATCAAATCCTCTTCTGCCAACCTTACCTTCACTAGCTAGTTTAAATACAGACTCAAAAGTATTGTATCCTTTACCTTGTACAAATCTTTTTGTCTTAGTAAATATTTCAGCAATCTTTTTAAATATACGTTGAATAGTGTTACCTACTGGAGGTCTTTTTTTAGCAATTGTTTGTGCATTCCATGCTTGAAATACATAGGCTTGCATTTCTTCTGGTTCTAAATTTCTATCGCCATAATATTCATTAAGGTAATCAATTGCATCTGTACCAAGAGTATCCTGTACCCATTTTGGCATATCTTGTATTTTACCACCAGCAAAAGCCTCATTTAATGCTTTTTGTTCTTTTTCAGTAAAAACACCTTTCTTTTTTAAATTACCCATTGTACGTTGTAATGCATGAAAAGATTCATGAGAAACCAATTCAAGCATTTTGGATGTTGGTCTACCATTGGTATCCAGCATACCTTCTAAATTTTGCAAAGAAAGATAAATTGTATCACCAGCTTGGTCATACCAACCTTGTATACCTCCAACTGTTTCTTCACTTGTGCTAAATCCTAAAGAACCTTCTGGTGCTACAATTCTATCTGTAGCAAATAAAACATTTGTTGTAGGTGATATTTTATTTATAATATCATTAACAAATATTGCCATTGATCCTAATTCTGGACTTCTTTCAACAAGTTCTTTACTATTAATAACAGGTTCACCAGCGTATATATCTACTTCAACATTATTTTGTTTTTGTAAATATCGTAAACGAGCAGAAGCTACATTTTCTTCTTCATGTATACTATCTACTTTTTCTTGTACAACTCTGTCAGTTCCTTTTTCTTTAAGAACTTTAATAACTTCAAACTTTGGAGTAGGGTCATCACGAACAAACTTTTTACCACCAACAGTATCTGATTCTTTTACTAATACAGGTTTTAATTCAAAACCAACATCAAAAGCATCTTTTTCTTCTACTATATTTTCTCTTACTTGTAATTCTATATCAGCTTTTATTTCTGTTCCACCAATAACACCAAGTTCATTTAACTCTCTGTTAGTAGTATAAATTTGGTCTTTATTAGTTTTTCTTCTATCTTTTAAAAGTTTACGTTGTTTAGGTGTAAGATTAGCAATAAATCTTGCATCTTTTGGAACTACGCCAGCTTCTTTTAATTCTTTTAAATCAGTAAAGTTAAACTTTTCTGGATCTTTTCTAAAATTTTTTCTATTTCTATATTCAGTTAATAGTCTTCTTTGTTTAGGTGTTAAGTCAGTAAGATTAATTGCACCAGCAGTAAATGTTTCTTTACCTGTTTTTTTATCTTTAACAACTTTAGCTGCTTTTAGTTCAGCTTCTGTTAAATCTGCTAGTTCTTCTGTGCCTCTTTGACCTTCCCATTTATCAACCCATTGTTGTTTATCTGAATCCCATGCAAAACCTTCTGCTGGTTTTTCTGGTATAAGAACGTCTTCTTTAGTTAATTCTGGACTTCCTTTACCATCAATATATGATTGTGCTTGTTCTTTAGTTTTAAAAGCAAGTGAGTCTTCTCCACCTCTTTTATTATCTCTAACAACAAAACCTTTACCATCTATAAATTGTTCTGTTTTAACTTCGTCTACTTCAAAACGTGGTTGACCTATTTGAGGGCCTTTAGGTTTAAGTTTAACTTTTCTTGTTACTTGTTCAAATGTAGGTGCAGGTAATCCTTTTTTCTTAAAATATTCTTTTTGAAAAGTTTTATAATATTCTTTTGCTTGTGCTTCACCTTGAGTATCTACAATAGTTTGTATTTTTTCATTAAGAAATTTGTCTACTGTTTCTCCACTTACAAAATCAAAAGATTTTTCACTATCTACTTTAGCTTCGTCTTTTACTGTTTTAATTTCTTCTTTAGAAATAGTTTCTTCTGTTCTTTCTGGAACAGTAGGTGTAGGAATATCTGTTTCTACTTCTTCAATAATTTCTTCACCTAAATTTACAGGAGGTTTTGTTTGACTTGCAAGTGATTCTTTTTCAATATTTTCTAATGTTTCTTTATTTTGAATATTAAGAGGGCCTGTAGCACCACCAATAACACCACCTAAAACACCACCAACAAATCCAGCTTCTGCATATTCTTTCATTGCATCTTCTGAAGTTGCGTAATCTAATCCACCAGCTTGTGCTCTTTCTAAAAATTGTTGAAATACTTCTGTACCAGCTTCTGTAGGTACACCAATAACTCCACCTTTTAATATTTTTTTAGTAATACCTGCTTGAGGTGTAGTCATTTTTAATGCTCTAGGAAGTAAAGCATATATTACTGTATCTGCTGCTGCTTGTGCTGGAGCAGTCATTAATGCTTGAAATTCATTAATGTCTACTTTTTCACCTGCTCTTACAGATTGATCTTGTCGTAAAATGTTTCTACCAAAAAATGATGGAGCAAGTGCAATAGTACCACCAATAATCATACCAGCAGTTCCACCAATAACTGTACCAATTGGGCCTAAAGTAGTTCCTACAGCGGCTCCAATTTTTCCACCAGCATAAGTACCAGCAATACCTTGTGCCATTTCTGGTGCAGATAATCCAAAGTTTTGTAATAAGTGACCAGTTAAACCACCAATACCTTCTGCTTCGTATGCTTGTTTAGAACTTTGATAACCCGGCACTATTTGTGCTTGGGCTAGTTCTGCCTCTCTTGCTTTTTGTAAATAATATTCTTGATCTTCTTCATCACCTATTAAACCTTGAGTACCAGCAAGTATACCATATCCAGTAGATTTTAATCCAGCTATACCTTTTTTTAAACCACCAACTAAGTCTTCACCCATTGTTGTAGTTTGGTCTTCTGGATAATTAACTAAATCTACACGTTTACCAAATCGTTCTGTTTCTAAAGACTCTGGATCTATAGTAAAGTAATCTCTAAATTCATCGTAATTTGGAAATTCTTCTTTATAGAATTTATCATATAAATTTCTTGCTAAAGTGTAATCACTATACTGTGCAAGTTCTGGATATTTTTGTTTATATAACTCAATAGGAGCAACCATTTATTTATCCTTATTGTATTTTTTCTATATTATCTAAATCTATATCTTTACTTTCATCGGTAAGAATATCACTCATATCTTTTACTGCTTCTAATTTTTCAAAGAAAGCCTCTGGGTTTTCTTCGTATTCTTCAAACCAATACGGATTAGATTTCATGTAAGCCTGTAAAAGTTTAGTTGAATTTTTATCAGTAGCTAAACCAAGTTCTTGTATATGATATCCATCTTTATCTTTGTAAATTTGAACTTTCATATCTTTGCCACCAATTTCAAGGTCAACAACAGATCCTGTTTCAAATCCTGCTGCTTCTGCTTGTGCATTGTTTTTAACAATTTGAGAAGTAATTAATTTACTATTTAAAAGATTTCCTGTTTCAGTTTTATACCAATCTAATTCAAGTTTTCTTTCATCTAAACTCATTCCTTGTAATTTTGCTTCATGATCAGCTTTAAATTTAAGTAAATCTTGTGACAATCTATTTGCTTCCATATCCATAGTTGCAGCTAAATTTTCATATTTAAATTTCAAATCATCTGCACTTATATCTCCTTGCTGTGCCATTTTTGCATATTCTAATGAGAATTGTTGATATGATTTCATAGCATCAGACGCTATATCATACTCTAATCGTTGTTGATTTTGGGTTAATTGATCTTTACTTAATTTAATTCTTTCTTCATCAAAGATCAGACCAGCTTTCTTTAAAGCCATTTCTTGTTCGTACTTTTCATCTTCACGTTTTTCTTTTTGTATTCTAGCGTATTCTTCTAAACCTTTAATACCACCTTCACCTAAAGCACCTAACATATCTGGATTATTAGAAGCAGCCATTTGTAGACCAGCCATCATTAGTGGCATAGCCCAAGCTGGTGCTTCTTTACCTTTATCTTTTTTTTCTGGATTTAATGCTTTTGCAATTTTATCTGAAAGACTTACATCATCTTCTGTTAATTGACTTGAATCTTTATTTGACATACCTTGAAATGTTGACATCCAATCTTCTGGTGACATATCAAACATATTCTTTGGTTGACCATTAACACTTACAATATTAGTATCAGTTGTTTTTTTGTTTTTATTTTTTTTGTTTTCTTTTATTTTATCGTCTATTATATCTAAGGTTTCTGATTGTTTGGTATCTTTTTTAGTTGAGTCTGGTTTTTCAATTTGATCAAGTTCTCTTTCTATTTCAGTGTCTTTTCTTTTTTGTTTTATTTTATTAATTTCTTCTTGTGTTAGACCTGTAATACCATCATCTCCAAATCGAGAAGAACCTTCTCCACCAGTGTATTGTGGCATTTCTTCTTTTTCTACTGGTTTTTCTTTAGACATAAATGATGTTTTATCTGGTATGTCACCTTCCATTTCTTCTAATGCAGTAGGAGCACCTGTTAATTGTTCTATTGATGCTTTTTTATCTGGAAAGGCTTTAACAGATTGACCTTTTTCTCCTTTTACTGCTTTTGTAACATCAAATGTTTCTATTGGATCTTTGTAATTTGTAAAAGCATCATTAACATCTGATACAGGAATTCCAAGTTTAGCAGCTATTTTTGCTCTTTCTGATGAACTTTTTTTAGCAATACCTATACGATATGTATTACCAGCATAAAGATCATTTATTTGTTGTATAACATTACTTCTATATTGATTTCCTTTTGCACGAAAATCTCCCGGTCTTACACCTACATTAGATGGACTATAATAAGAAGATACTGCTCCACCCGGTGCATACCTTTGTGCTCTATTTAAAAAACCACCAGTGACTTTCATACCAGTAGGATTACCACCAGATATACCTTTAACCATTCCACCATATCTATATCCAACAGGATTTAAAGCAAAAAAGTTATTGAGTATTTCTGTATTAGGTAAAGTTGTTTTATAATTTCCTAAGTCTGCGTATAATCCACCTTTAAATTTTTTCATTAGTTTAACCTCCTAAAGTCTACATCTAGTTTAGAATAGTCAACCATGAGGTATCCATCGTGTTCAGTAGATGCCCAAAGAACTTCTTGTGCTAGTACACCTTCGTATTTATCTTTGCTTCCTTTGTAGTTAAATGAGTAAATGTTAATATTAGAAGGTGACTTACCTACTAATTTTACATTATCTTTTAATCTTACATCACTAAACAAATTACCAAATCCACCTGCTTGACCAGCAGCACCAATACCAGCAATACCAAGTCCTAATAGTCGTTGACCTGTACCTGCTGTAGGTTGTTGTTGGTAAGTTGTCATTGGCTGTGGCATTCCACCAAGAATTCCTGCCGCATATTGTGTTTGTGCGTAAGGGAATTGTTGTTGTCTTTGGAAATCTTCATAAGCAATATCTCTACCAGCTTGTGCTTGAGTTTGACCTAATCCACCTGCTTGATATAAACCAGATAAACCAGCACCACCAAGTTGCATTTCTTGTCCTGCAATATTTCCATATGCTTGACCAGCTTGACCTTGACGTTGTTTGTCAGCTTGTGCTGCTGCTAATGCTTGTTGATAAGACTTTGCTTGTATATCTGCTGCTGCTTTTGCTTGTACATCTCTTAAATTACGTTGAGACTCTGCTTGTTGCACACCAAAACGTGCACCACCATAAGCACCAGATTTAACGGCTTGATCTGCCATTCCTTGATCTGATATTTGCTGTCTACGTTCTAACTCATCTAGGGTAGTCTGCATAACTGCTTGAGAGTATGGGTTTTGATATTGGGAAATATTCTCAGCAGTAATGGGTTGAGCACCCATAGTTGTTAATGCTCTAGACGCTTGTAAGTCTGGTCTATAGGCTTGTGCTTGTTGTACAGCACCTTGTCTTGCCATTTGTTGTTCTGTAGTTAAACCAGCTAATCTTTCGCCACCATAAGGAACATACTGAGCATTCATATCAGTAATGCCAGCAGTCATTTGCGTAATACGCTTTGCCTCATCCTCTAACCACGCTGGTAATTCTTGTTTTGTTGTCGTATCTACGACTTTACTTCCGAAACACATTTAATTGTACCTCCATATATTTCCCATTTCTTTAAAACCCATCCTCTTATATAGTGAGGCTGTATTTTTTCCTGTACTTACAGGTATTTGTATTGTCATGTTGTTTGAATATTTAATTAATTCTTGTAGTAATTTTCTTGCTGTTTTGTAGTCTCTATGTTCTGGAAGAACATAAAACCACGTTTCTGAAACAAATTGTTCGTCTGAAAACCACCACGAACTTTTCATTGCTCCTATACTGCCTACTAACTTATTGTCTTTGTAAGCATTCTTAATAAATCCTTTTTTATAATGATCTTCTATTTCTAATCCAACTTTTCTTATACTAACAGTTGGATAAATATCATTAAACTCTTTTTTAAATTTTAAAAGTAGATGTAATAAATCTATAAAATCATCTTTAGCTACGTCTCTTATTTCTAGCACTGTTCTCTGCTTTCTCCATCATTGCATAAAGTTTTTGTGCTCCTTGTTTTCTACTTCCTCCACCAAAGCCTTTTACGGCATCTGCTGTCATTACAAAT
>Ga0209992_10003339_pt1 | contig 13594 bp, 15 predicted proteins | sample 2SBtaG_2_FD_182564 | JGI IMG/M metagenome (GOLD analysis project Ga0209992, IMG submission 182564) | Deep subsurface microbial communities from Kolumbo volcano to uncover new lineages of life (NeLLi) - 2SBTROV12_ACTIVE470 metaG (SPAdes)... | ecosystem: Environmental > Aquatic > Marine >... | reverse complement strand
CTTGCTGTAATAGATCGCCGATCATTTGTTGCGCTTTATATAGTCTGCACTTAAGGCAAAGCCTCCTCCTACCCGTTTTTATTGAATATACAAGGTACTTTTTCTGACATAATTCATTTCAGATTAATAAGTCGAGTAATGAATCATGATCCTCTCATCCATTTCGCAATCATCCCGTTATGCAACGCTGCACCCGCTGTTCCAACGTGCATTCGACTATATCCGCGACACGGATTTATATGCGCTTGCGCCGGGGCGTTACGACATCGTCGGCGATGAGCTATTCGCCATCGTCGAGCACGTCGAGGGGCGCACTCGCGAGTTAGCGCGTTTGGAATGCCACCGGAAATACATTGATATTCAACTGGTGTTGGAGGGGGATGAAGCGATGGGGTGGAAGCCTTTGGCAGATTGCCATAACCCGGTTGGAGCGTTCAGCATGGAGAAGGACATCCAGTTCTTTATTGATGCCCCTGCTTCATGGGTGCCAGTGCCGCCGGATCATTTTTGCATATTTTTCCCGGAGGATGCACATGCACCGCTGGTGGGTAGCGGGCAGGTGCGCAAGGTAATCTTCAAAGTTGCAATGGAATCGGTTAAGTAACGCCTTTTCCGCTGGTTGTTCAATACTTGCGCACAGCCAACCTTAAATAATTTCTATTTAAAACATCATGCGCATACCGATTGTCAGACCGTCGTCCAGCTTCGCGTTCGGTAGATTGTCTTTAAAGTCGAAGCGAGTGGTTCGGTAGCCGATATACGCCAGTGCCTGGGGAATGATCTCGTATTCAACGCGTAGCGCCGTTTCGATAAAGCGAGTTGTCTCGCCAAAGGAAAGAATGGTGGGTGATGCATAGACTTGCCCGACGATGTTCAGGCGAGGATCAGGTAATGGCTTTACACCCAGCAAGGCACCGATCGCCACTGCGGATGCGTCATTGGCATTTGCTCTTGCTACCACGGCCTTGATGCCCATGCCGAAGGTGATGTCAGGGGAGTTTACGCCGATTTGATCTTGTACCAGCAGGCCGAAATCGGTGAGGAAGTCGTCTTTGTCCGCGTAGAGCGCACCAAGATGTAATTCTGATTTTCCCAGCGTATCAGTGCCCATTGAAGCACTGTATTTGATTTGCGCACTGCTATCGCGCAGATTGATGTCCAACGTATCTGCAAAGGCGGCACTACTGGTCGCCAACACGAAAATCATTAAGGTACGGCTGAAAAACATAAATTTACTCCTGAAAAAATTACCAACACAATTTAAAGAAACAGCTGCAAGCATATCACAGCCGCCTGACTAAACGCATGACACGCTCATAAAAAACAGATGCTTAGCGGTGCTGCTCATCATCGAACGCGACATCGCCCTCCTCTACCGGTGTATTGAGTTGGATGTTCTGGAAATCGAACATATTACCGTCCAATAGATGCGAATTTTTGACGTTCTGCATCGCGGTAAAAATGGTCTGACTGCGACCGGGATACTCGAGTTCCCATTGTGCGAGCATTTTCTTGATATTTTGGCGTTGCAGGTTTTCCTGTGAGCCGCACAGATTGCAGGGGATGATGGGGAATTCCATGCCGCGAGCAAAGCGGGCGATATCTTTTTCGGCACAATATGCAAGGGGACGGATCACGATATGGTCGCCTTTGTCGGTAACCAACTTCGGCGGCATCGCCTTGAGCTTGCCGCCAAAGAACATATTAAGGAATAGCGTTTCAATCATATCGTCGCGATGATGGCCTAATGCGATTTTGTTTGCGCCCAGTTCACCTGCCACTCTGTATATGACCCCGCGTCTCAGACGAGAGCACAGCGAGCAGGTTGTTTTACCCTCAGGAATCTTGTCTTTGACGATGGAGTAGGTGTCCTGAGTTTCAATGTGGTATTCGACACCTAGCGATTCCAAGTAGGTCGGTAACACTTCTGCGGGAAACCCCGGTTGTTTTTGATCGAGGTTCATCGCGATGATGCGAAAGTCGATGGGTGCGCGTTTGCGTAGCGTAAGCAGAATGTCCAACAGGGTATAGGAGTCTTTGCCGCCGGAAAGACATACCATCACACTGTCGCCTGCTTCGATCATGTTGAAATCCGCAATGGCTTTGCCCACCATATGTTCCAGCCGTCCTTTAAGGCGGTTGAAGTTGGTTGAATTGCGTCCGAAGTGTTTGGGTTGTGTGATGTCGTTCATTTGATTCTCAAAGGTTGATGCTGCGCCCGCCATCGACTGATATGACCTGTCCGGTGATGTAAGGCGCTTCGGAAATTAGAAATTTTGCAGTTTTGGCGATGTCGTCCGGTTCCCCTTCGCGCTTGAGCAACGTATTCGCAACGATTTTGCGGCGTTGCTCCGGGTCCTGCCAGGATTCGCTTTCAGGCCAGATAATCACCCCCGGGGCGATTGCATTGACGCGCACCTGTGGCGCCATTTCCTGCGCCAGCCCTTTGGTTAATGCAACCAGCCCGGCTTTAGCGGCACTGTAGAGCAGATGTCCGTGCATCGGACGCTCTGCATGTATATCAGCAATATTCACGATGCAGCCTTGGCAACGGCCAAGTTCAGCGGCTGCCGCTTGTGCAAGAAATAGCGGTGCTTTCAGGTTGGTACCGATCAGATCATCCCAATGATTCTTGTCAATGTCTGCTAAGGAAGTAGCGTAAAAGCTGGATGCGTTATTGACCAGCACATCCAGCTGCCCGAATTTTGAGATAACCTCGTTTATCAGCCCGGGCAATGCTTCTAAATCAAGTAAGTCTGCCTGAAACATCTCGGCACTGTCCGCTCGCAGTTCGTTTAGTTCTTCGCGTAAAGCTTGTGCTTCCTGAACGGAACTACGGTAGTGGATCGCGATACTTGCACCGGCAGCGTGCAAGCGTCGGCAGATTGCAGCGCCGACACGTTTTGCCCCTCCCGTTACCAGTATTGCCTTACCTTGCATACTTCCTCGCTACGATTGTTCAAGCAGTTAAACCAAGCTGTTAAACTTGGACAATTGACGATTATACCTGACCATGACGACGACTTTACCCGCACCCGGCCCCGAAGCCGCACAACATAGCGCCGCACTGACTGAATTCATCCGCCGAGAGATCAAGGATCAGGGGGGGTGGATATCGTTTGCACGTTATATGGAACTCGCTTTGTATGCGCCCGGCCTGGGTTATTACAGCGCAGGTGCAAGCAAGTTTGGCGAATCGGGGGATTTCACCACCGCGCCAGAAATCTCGACACTATTCGGACGTACGCTAGCTCGTCACGTAGCAGAAGTGATGGCGGGTAGTGCGCCGCACGTTTTGGAATTAGGTGCCGGCAGCGGCAAGTTGGCAGTTGATCTGCTGGCTGAGTTGGAGGTGCTTGGCTGCTTGCCAGAGCAATATTCCATACTTGAGGTCAGCGCAGATTTGCGGGCGCGTCAACAGGCAACATTGTCAGAAAGCCTCCCACACTTGAAGGATAGGGTGCGCTGGCTGGATGAGTTGCCTGAGAACATCACAGGTGCGGTGATTGCGAATGAGGTGTTGGATGCATTGCCTGTGCATTTGCTGCATTGGCGGGACAGTGCGATCACCGAACGTGGTGTTGGCGATGGCGAACAAGGATTCAGATGGGAAGAACGTGCCATCAGCGATGCCGCCCTGCGGGATGTTGCCGGGCAGATCATCGTGCCGGACGATTATGTGAGCGAGGTGTGCCTTGCCGGGCGCGGCTTGATTGGCAGCCTTGCCACACGGCTGGAACATGGGGCGATGCTGTTTATTGATTACGGTTTTGGTGCGCGTGAGTTCTATCATCCCCAGCGCAGTGCAGGTACGTTGATGTGCCATTACCGGCACCATGCGCATGATGACCCGTTCTTTTTTCCGGGTTTGCAGGACATTACCGCCCATGTGAATTTTACCGAGGTTGCGGAAAGCGGCATTGACGCAGGCCTGGAATTGCTGGGCTATACCAGTCAGGCACTGTTTCTAATCAATTGCGGTATCGCGGATTTGATGCAGGAGGTCTCACCGGAAAACATGGCCGAATACCTTCCGATTTCCGGTCAAGTCAAAAAACTGACCAGTCCGGCCGAGATGGGAGAATTGTTCAAGGTGATCGCAATGGGTAAAAAAATGGCGAACCCGTTATCCGGATTCGCCCGTGGTGATTTATCGCGTTTGCTGTAACGCAGCAAATGATTAAAAAGTAAATGCCAGCCTTGCCGACGCACCGGCTTCGTTGGCGCTACCAGTGGCAGCCAAATCAATATGTACCACGCCGAATGGGGAGAGGCCGATACCCGCTGACGCAACATTCCGGTCGCTATTCTTTACATCAGCACGGTAGCCCAATCGAAGTTGAGCCCAGCCCCATGCGTCTAGTTCAGCACCCAGTGCAACGTACTTGCTGGGGTCTTCAAAGCCAGCCGGATCATTGTTGGTCAGATCGACATCTAAAGCAACAGTTGACCAGTCGTTGGAGAATGAAGCACCGACACGCGCCTGAGCTTTTAACTTCAGTGTGCCGGTGGTTAATTGTGCCGAACCGGGTAGCGCACCCGGCGCAATGCTTTTGAAGTCATAGCTGCGTGGCAGGACGTTCTTGACCACAAAGCCGGTACGCCAGCCGTTGGCGTAATCCTTAGCCAGTCCAATGTCAAAGTTCACGCCGGTGTATTTTGCTGAGTAATCATCGCCGTCAATATTGTTGGTGCTGCCAGTGTTGACGTCAGCTGAGTAATCAATCAGGGTAGCCCTGACAACTTTAGGCGTAATCCCCAGACCCCATGCAGAATTTCCATTGCCCAATTGGGTGGATAACGCGATACCGACCTCGGATAACACCACACCGCGAATGTTCACAGAGGAAGTGAGGCTGTTGGAGTCAAAGCTTGATGTAACCGTTGGTGTTGGCGTTGTGGCATCAATCGTGAAAAATTGATTGGTCGTAATTAATGGATTGGGGTTGGTATCAGCCGGAAGAGAGGCAAGCAAAGCAGCTGAACATGCGGGAGTGTTCACAATAGTACCGCCACAGCTGTTTTGTATCGCAGATGCGACGCTGTCGGTCGTTGCGATAAAGCTCTGAAGCAAAGCATCATCGTTGTATTTGATCGTGCCGCCGAGGGCTCCCCAACCATTGGCATAAAATGCTACGCCAATATCTTTGCTTGGAACGCCAACGACAAGGCCTGCACCCAGCTCACCTTGGATGGGCTTGTCACTTAAGGTGGCAAATTGGGTTGAAAGCGTGGATGTACTGCTAGAAATAGCATTGATTTGTGCACTGGTAGCAGTTGAAGGGCTAAAGCCATTAATCGCTAGGTCCATGTTATCGACGTAGTTTCCATTCTGAAAATCATCCAGACTGGTCTCAAAATCATCCGGGTCATAGACGCGGGCGCCAAAGATGGGGAAATCCACAGAGAAAAGATCGTCCTCGTGGGTAATGGTCAGCAATGCGGGGTTGAAGAATGGCGCTGTAGATGAGTCACCTACCGCGACACCAGCACCGCCCATACCCATTGATCGCGGGTCAAATGAGTTGAACGGTAGCGCAAGCGCTACGCTGGTAGTTGCCAGCAGGGTTGATGCCATGAGGACTTGTAATGATTTTTGTTTCATGATCTCTCCAGATTTGGACGGTAGTCGAACTATATAGCTGCTGTGAAGGGAATAGCCAGCGAACCCGACGGATGGTAACACTGTCAGGCTGAACGGCATCCCAGGTTACGCCCCCGAATCGATGCTCAACGGGCAGATACTAAAATTGCCGTGTGGCGGCAAAGTCAGCTAATTCCAGCAGACATGTTTTGTATTTGGAATCCGGTAAGGAGGCGATGGCAGCGCAGGCAAGCTCAGCCTCGCGTATGGCGTGTTGGCGGGTGAACTCCAGAGCACCGGTAGCATGGATGACTTGCAATACTTCGACGAATTTTTCGACATCGCCTTTTTCGATTGCATTGCGCACCAGCGTGGCTTGCTCGGGCGTGCCGTGCTCCATCGCATGAATCAACGGCAAGGTCGGCTTGCCCTCGGCGAGGTCGTCACCGATATGCTTGCCGGTTTGCAACTCATCCGCAGAGTAGTCCAAGACATCGTCTACTAATTGGAAGGCAGTTCCCAGATGGATGCCATATTTTGCGGCGGCGATTTCATTGCCTTCAGACTCTTTGCAGAGGATTGCGCCGAGCCGCATGGCAGCCTCGAATAGTTTTGCGGTTTTGCAGTGGATAACGCGCAGGTAATTGTCGGTATCAACATCTGCGTCATGACAATTCAGCAGTTGCAGCACCTCACCTTCGGCAATGGTGTTGGTTGCGTCGGCAAGGGTTTGCATCACGCGCATGTCATCGACTTCCACCATCATTTGAAATGCCCGGGAATACAGAAAATCACCGACCAGCACGCTGGCGGCATTGCCGAACAGGGCGCTGGCGGTGGCACGACCCCGACGTAACTCGGATTCGTCCACGACATCGTCATGCAGCAATGTTGCGGTATGGATAAACTCGACAACGGCTGCCAAGTGGTGGTGGTGGGTGCCTGTGTAACCGAATGCGTTTGCGGATAAAACGACTAGGGCGGGTCGCAATCGCTTGCCGCCGCCGCTGATGATGTATTCACCAACCTGATTGACCAGTGCCACGTCGGAATGTAAACGGGTGCGTATCACTCCGTCCACCGTGGACATGTCTTGTGCGAGTAGCTGTTTTATGGATTCAAACGACACGATTTTCCCGAGAAAGCTGGCGATTTTACGGATTGATAAAGTGACAGGCAAACAAATTTACAAGCTTTACCTTTTCGGGAATCTTACCATTGTTGTAAAAAGGTGAGGCGGGGAGATGTAAGGCATTGTTGTTAAAGTGACTATCTGCCATGCAAGGGGATTATTGTGCATTTCTCAGTTTGCAGCCATCTGTTATGGCTTCCTGTGCCAAGCAGGGTTTGCCAAATAGCGTTTGACAGGGGAGGCTAGACTGCAATAGAATGCGCGCCCTTCGAGGTTTTACTTATTGAATTTTTAGGAATTGTGGCTATGAAAACATTTTCCGCTAAGCCCCAGGAAGTACAGCATGACTGGCTACTGGTAGACGCAGCAGATCAAGTGCTGGGTCGTTTGGCTGCACAGATTGCTTCGCGCCTGCGTGGCAAGCATAAAGCGATTTATACACCGCACGTGGATACGGGCGATTTCGTCGTCGTTGTTAACGCTGATAAATTGCGTGTAACAGGCAATAAAACGGAAGCAAAGCTCTATCATCGTCACTCAACTTATCCGGGTGGTCTTTACACCACTAACTTTTCCAAGATGCAAGGCCGTCATCCAGGCCGTGTACTGGAAAAGGCGGTTAAAGGTATGTTGCCAAGTGGCCCGTTGGGCTATGCGATGTTGCGTAAGATGAAGGTCTACGCCGGTGCTGCACATCCACATGAGGCGCAGCAGCCTAAACCTGTTAATTTGTTGAAGGCATAAATCATGAGTGTAAGCTATAACTACGGAACCGGACGTCGCAAGAGCGCGATCGCACGTGTTTTCATCAAGCCGGGCAAGGGCGATATCATCGTGAATGATAAGCCAGTTGATGTGTTCTTTTCCCGCGAAACGGGTCGCATGATCGTACGTCAACCATTGACGCTGACTGAAACACTTAGCACTTTTGACATCAAAGTGAATGTTATCGGTGGCGGTGAGGCAGGACAAGCGGGTGCGGTTCGTCATGGCATTACCCGTGCCTTGATTGATTACGATGCGACTTTCAAGCCGGTATTGAAGCAAGCGGGTCTGGTGACGCGTGATGCACGTGAAGTAGAACGTAAGAAGGTTGGTCTACGCAAAGCGCGTCGTCGGAAACAGTTCTCCAAGCGTTAATTTGGATGCTGTGCCGCGACAGGCGCAGTCGCAAAAAAGCCGCCTCAGGGCGGCTTTTTCATTGGGCATTTGAGGTAGAATATAAATCGATTTTCGGGACGGAATAATGATCAAAGTTGGAATAGTTGGCGGCACGGGATATACCGGAGTTGAGCTGCTACGGTTGTTGGCAAAACACCCGCAAGTTGCTTTACAGGTAATCACTTCACGCGCTGACGCAGGTACGCCAGTCAGTCAGATGTTTCCCAGTCTGCGCGGGCTGGTTGATCTGACGTTTGTTCATCCCGATCAAGCGTACTTGGAAAAGTGCGATCTCGTTTTCTTTGCAACCCCGAATGGCATTGCGATGAAGCAGGTGCGTGCGCTGCTGGATGCAGGCGTTAAGGTAATTGACTTGGCGGCTGACTTCCGCATTCAGGATATTGCGCTGTGGGAGAAGTGGTACGGCATGCGCCATGAATGCCCGGACTTGGTTGCGGAAGCAGTGTATGGGTTACCTGAAGTGAATCGGGCGCAAATCAAGGGGGCACGTCTGGTAGCGAATCCAGGATGCTATCCGACTGCTGTACAGCTAGGCTTTTTGCCATTACTGGAGTCGGGGGCGATTGAAGTTGACAATTTGATTGCAGATGCTAAATCCGGTGTGTCCGGGGCAGGACGGAACGCTCAATTGCATACCATTTTTCCTGAGTCATCGGATAATTTTAAGGCTTATGGTGCATCAGGGCACCGCCACTTGCCTGAAATCAAGCAAGGGCTGGCGCGGGTAGCCGACCAACAGGTTGGCCTGGTATTTGTGCCGCACCTGACGCCGATGATTAGAGGTATTCATGCAACTTTGTACGGCAAGTTGAAAAGCGACATTGACTTGCAAGCCCTCTACGAGCAGCGCTATGCGGATGAATTATTCGTAGATGTATTGCCCTTTGGCAGTCATCCTGAGACGCGTTCGGTGCGGGGGTCTAATCACTGCCGCATTGCGCTTCACAGACAACAAGGTAGCGATACTGTCGTGGTACTGTCGGTGATTGATAACTTGGTCAAAGGTGCAGCGGGTCAAGCTGTGCACAATATGAACATCATGTTCGAGCTACCGGAAGATATGGCGTTGGGTATTGTGCCATTGTTGCCTTGAGATATGTGGCGAGGAGTTGAACGCAGATTTAGTATTGCCGCACCACAGGTGCGGGTGCGTCCGCACATTGCGTGGTACCTGAGGTGGGGGATGGCGCTGCCATTCGTGTTGGGGGCTATTGCGCTGGCTTGGTGGGCTTATGATAGTGGATTGGAATTTGCAGGGTTTCATCGTAGTCAGACCTTAGAGGAGTTGGAGGGGCTATATGGTGAAGTTGCGAAGCAAAGCGCGGAAATCACTCAGTTGACAAACCAAGTTGCCCAATATGAGAGGCAGATTCAAATTGAACAGTCCAGCAATCAGGCAACGTCAGAACAACTCAAGACCCTAGCGGATGAAAATGTTCGCCTTCAGGAAGACTTGGTTTTTTTCCAAAACCTTACTGCCACACAAGGTAAGGATGGCGAGTTGGGCGTGCATCGTTTAGTATTAGAACGCGATAAAATGCCAGGTGAGTATCATCTGAGGATGCTGTTGGTACAAAGTGGGCAGCGTGCAAGAACATTTAACGGTCACTATCAATTGGTCGCAGCGGTCATTGAAGGTGGCGAAACGTCTACCCACCTATTTCCTCAAAAGGATGAGTCAAGTGCACAATTTAAATTGAGCTTCAGGTATTATCGACGTGTAGAGCAAAGCATCCAACTACCGCCAGATGCGCAATTGCAAAGTGTTCAGGTGCGTATTTTTGACAGAAAGGCGACTGAGCCAAAAGTAAAACAAACAGTAAGTTTGTCATAATTCAAGGAGTAGGAATGTTCACCAAGAAACACAGTAAGCCACAGACTCAGATTGATTCACTGATAGGTGCTGGCACGGTTATTGAAGGCAATTTGAACTTCAGTGGCGGGTTGCGCATCGACGGGCAAGTTAAAGGTGGTGTCATCGCAACGCCAGGCAAGCCTAGTACCTTGGTGTTGAGCGAACATGCCTGCGTGGAGGGGGAAGTGAATGTGACCCATCTGGTGATAAATGGCACGGTAAACGGGCCTGTCTTTGCCAGTGAATATATGGAACTACAGGCAAATGCTAGAGTCTCAGGCGATGTGCATTACACTACGATGGAGATTCATCTGGGTGCGGTTGTGGAGGGGCGTTTAGTCCACAGTAATGCAGCGGCACAAGATAAAGTGGTGGCGATTAATAAAGCTGGCAGCAGCGAATAGTTTAAGGAGAATAAAAATGAATGCAGTGACTGAAATTCAGGATCCGTTGGTTTTTACCGATGATGCGGCCAACAAAGTGAAGAATTTGATCGACGAGGAAGGCAATGCTGAACTGAAGCTGCGTGTGTTTGTCAGCGGCGGTGGTTGTTCAGGATTTCAATATGGTTTTACGTTTGACGAAGTCGTCAACGAAGACGATACTGTGATGAATAAAAATGGCGTGCAACTGCTGGTAGATTCAATGAGTTTTCAGTATCTGGTGGGTGCGGAAATCGATTATCAGGAGAATCTGGATGGCGCGCAGTTCGTGATTAAGAATCCGAATGCGACCACGACTTGCGGATGTGGTTCGTCTTTTTCAGCTTGATCTGAATTCGTTCCGAAGCGACTAAAGTTTTTCCGGGGATGAGGGGCGCTGATGTAACCATCCAGCGTCCTTTTTTATGCGTAATAGACGGCGCCCAGAATGCACGGATGTCTTGCGCCAGTCACCTCTGGTAGATTAGCTGGCTCACACAGCAGGGTTTGCCGGGCTAGCCACGCAAACGCGAGTGCTTCTAGGTAATCACTGTCTGCGTCGAGTGCATCAGTTGTTTGTACCGCACAGTCGCTCAATAGGGCGCTCAGTCTGGCACGCAACGCCCCGTTGTGCGCACCGCCTCCACATAGGTAAATTTCCTGCACGCCAGTACAGTATTGCTGAACGGATTGCGCAATAGTCTGGCAAGTGAGTTCTAGTAAGCTGGCTTGCACATCTTCGGCTTTTTCATTTCCTGCCAACTGATTTTCTAACCATGCCAGATTAAAAAGATCGCGTCCGCTGCTTTTGGGCGGCGTTGCGGCAAAGAACGGCTCATTCAGCAGCCGGGTCAGTAATTCAGGCAGGATGCTACCCGAAACCGCCCACTGACCATTATCATCATATGGGGTGCTTTGATGAAGTCTGCACCATGCGTCCATCAAAATATTGCCTGGCCCGCAATCAAACCCTGAGGTGGGAAGATCGGGTGGCAGATCGGTCAGATTGCTGATGCCGCCGATGTTGACGATGACACGATGTGTCTGAGCGTGGCGAAAGATTTTGTCATGGAACGCAGGCACCAGTGGCGCACCCTGTCCACCTGCGGCGATATCACGGCTGCGAAAATCACTCACCACGCTGATGCCGGTCAGCTCGGCGAGCAGTGATGCGTTGCCAATTTGAAGCGTGTAGCCATGTTCAGGCCGGTGGCGAATCGTCTGCCCGTGGCATCCGATGGCGGCGATGTCTTTGGCAGATAGATCAGACTGAGCCAGTAGTGCCGCCACAGCAGAGGCGTAGAGTCGCGCCAACTGATTGCCGGTAAGTTGCGCTTTATGCAATTCATCATCGCTAGACGCATTCAGAGCGACCAAGTCGGCCTTCAAGTCATCGTCAAAAGGAATAAATGTCTGTGAGCGTTGCTTAACACCGCCATCAGCAAAATCAACCAACACCGCATCTACACCATCAAGACTGGTGCCGGACATCAAACCTATCAATAATGCCGGCGTTGGCTGCACGTAGTGTTCAGTCAAGTGATGCCAGGTTGGTGTTTCGGACTAAATTCAGGTTGGATACGATGCGTTTGGCCACTGTCTGAAAAGCGACTCTATCCGCTTCATTGATAGGCTTTGCATCGGGCAATTCAACGCGCATAGGGTTGACTTGCTTGCCGTACACCTTGAATTCATAGTGAAGGTGTGGCCCGGTCGCTAAGCCTGTCATGCCGACGCGGCCGATAATCTGGCCTTGTGTGACGCGCTGACCTTTTTTCAAACCTTTGGCAAAGCGGGACATATGACCATAGACCGTTGAATAACGCCCCTGATGATTGATCATAACGACCTTGCCGTATCCCCCTTTTCTGCCGACAAATGAAACGACACCATCCGCCGTCGCCTTGACTCTGGTGCCGGTCGGTGCGGCAAAATCCGTTCCTTTATGAGACCGCCACTTCTTCAAAACAGGATGGAGGCGCGACCTGCTGAAACCGGAGCTGATGCGTGAAAATTCCAAGGGGGAACGCAAAAACGCTTTTTGCACGCTCTTGCCCTCGGGGGTGTAGTAGTCGCCATGCTCGGCATCTTTTTCAAAATATATCGCTTGATACACCTTGCCGCGATTGATGAATTCAGCCGCCAGCACTTTTCCGGTATTAAGCGCAGTGCCATTGCTGAATGTCATCTCATAGATAGCGGTAAATTTATCACCCTTGCGCAAATCATGATGGAAATCAATATCGCCACTGAAAATCTCGTTTAACTTGTATGCGATTGAATCTGGCATCTCTGCCGCATCTGCGGCGGCAAACAGGCTGCTTTGAATCTCACCGGAGCGAACGAACACACGCTTTTCCAACGCCGCATCCATAGTTGTTTTGGTGAAAACGCCTTTCTGTTTTTTAAGCAGATTTTGGACGCCATCTCTATCCAGATAACGAAGAGAGACCAAGCTACCATCTTCAGTCGTTTCTGCCATTACCTCAGTCCCGGCACGTAACTTTCTGAAAGAAGCCGTCTCAGCAGACCTACGCAAATAATCGCCCGCTACTTTATCGTTGATATTTAAACGACTCAACAACTTGCTCGCACTGTCGCCGCGCACGATGGCTTCGCTGCGCCAGTACCGCGTAGAAGCATTAGCGCTTTTAACGGTTGCAGGCAAAGCAATGTGTTCAACAGAAATATCAGCTGAGGCAAAGCCCAAATCATCTTGAGGGACTAAACCAAATGCTGTCACAACACCCAGCAGCGGCAGTGCGGATAGCGCAACAAACCAGCGCAGCTTTTTTCTGCTCGGTGGCACTTTTCGTGCATGGTGTATAACATTCTGGTTCAAAATCTGTACCTCTAATAATTAATTTGTTGTATAGATTACAAGTAGTTGGGTTTTCTCGATTCGCGCGCACTTTACCAGAAACCGCCCACTAATCAAAGACTAACCGACAAGCGGCCTGATAGAAGGTAGTGAGGTAAAATGCACGGATTGCAGTTAAAGACTCCAAAAAGTAAGTATTTTCATTCAATAAACGCTTGAAATAAGGTGACAAAGTGACAGAAACAACCAAAAATAATTTAGATCAAATCAAGCGTGGCTGCGACGAACTGCTGATTGAAAGTGAATTAAAACAAAAACTTGCGCTTGGTAAGCCGTTGCGGATCAAAGCTGGATTTGATCCCACAGCGCCGGATCTGCATCTAGGCCATACCGTTCTCCTCAACAAAATGCGCCAATTGCAGGACTTAGGTCATCATGCGTTATTTTTGGTCGGTGACTTTACTGGGATGATTGGCGACCCGACGGGAAAAAACGCCACGCGTCCGCCACTTTCCCGTGAGCAAGTTATTGAAAATGCAAAATCTTACAGTGATCAAGTGTTTAAAGTGCTCGATCCTGACAAGACCGAGATTGTGTT
>Ga0209992_10003338_pt1 | contig 13597 bp, 17 predicted proteins | sample 2SBtaG_2_FD_182564 | JGI IMG/M metagenome (GOLD analysis project Ga0209992, IMG submission 182564) | Deep subsurface microbial communities from Kolumbo volcano to uncover new lineages of life (NeLLi) - 2SBTROV12_ACTIVE470 metaG (SPAdes)... | ecosystem: Environmental > Aquatic > Marine >... | reverse complement strand
CAATTATCGCTGGCTATGGCAGTTGTTAGACGCTACACAGGAGGAATACACGCACAGGTATGGGAAAGTCCACGCTACAAAGCAAAAAGGAATTGTTGACAACCTACGTTATTGTCCCTATGAATTGCCTGAAGGCAGGGACATGACCCATATGCCACAGTGTATGCCTGATGAATACAAAACACTACAGTCTAGCATACAGGCATATCGAAACTACTACCGTGGAGACAAAGCCTATATGGCGAAGTGGACTAAACGTAAATCACCTCATTGGTGGTACGATGGAGAAGAGGATTATGTCTACTAAAATTAGAAACAAATTCACTCGACGGACGGGTGAGTTAAAGAAGCGCAATCCTGAAAAGGTAGTTATGGATATGCACTATCATCCTAAAACATTTCGCTCCAAGAAACAGGAGTTACAGGAGTTAGATGCTGAGTATGAAATACAGGAGTATTTTAATGACCAAGAATAATGACAAATATAAAATTGTTGAAGATGTATTCAATGATTGTGAAGTGTGTGTTGAGTGTCAGTATTTTATGCACCCGTACCGTACACCATATGGTGACTACACTTGTGATATTCTGGACGGGTTCGTACCTGATGCTGAGTTCTGCCCTGGCTATGAAGAGTATAGCATTTCACAGAATGAAACGGAAGAGGCTTTACAATAACAAACACTAGTGATACTATGGTACTAGATCAACCAGTAATGAAAGGAAGAACGATATGATTAGCGAAGGTGTGGTTGCGTTTTGCAATCTAATGGAGACTGAAAAGTACAAGGGTCAAGATACTGGAAAGTTTTCAGTAGTTGTAAACATGGGTGATGAGGAAGCGGAAGCACTAAAGGCGGCTGGTGTTATCGTCAAGGGTTACGACAAGGATGGTGATGGTGTGAATGTTATCGCCCAACGAAAGTTTGTAACCAAGTTTCCTGATTTCCCAGTGCTTGATCGTGAGGGTAACGCTACCTCTAAGCACATTCCATTTGGTTCCAAGGTTAAAATCTTGTGGACGGAAGGACCGTCGCATCCAGTTCATGGTGTGTCCACCTATATCAAGAAGGTGAAGGTACTTGAGTTGGCTGATCGTGACATGGAGGCTACTGACGAAGAGGATTTCTAATGGCATTTAATAACACTGACTCAGTTGTTATTGGCCGTGCCCCCTGCCCTGAGTGTCGTTCTCAGGGTGGGGATTCACGGGGAGATAATCTAGTTCAATACGATGACGGTCACGCATACTGTTACAGTTGTGGGTATCTTGAACGTGATCATGAAGCAAAGGTTGTACCATTGAAAGCGCATCGAAAGAGTTTTGAAATGTCTGGTATTCATTCACCAATTAAGGAACGGAAAATTTCCCAATCCATCACACAAAAATTCAATGTGACAGTTGAGTGTGATGATAACGGGAATGTAGTTAAACATAACTATCCCTATCTGGATAAGATAACAGGTGAGATTGTCGGTAAGAAAGTACGTGTCGTTGACGGAAAACAATTCTTTGTGTCAGGCACACTGGAAAACACTGGCTTGTTTGGACAGAATGTGTGGCGAGAGGGAGGTAAGTACGTCACCGTAACGGAGGGTGAGCTAGATGCGCTTGCCGTTGCGGAAATGTTTGACGGCAAGTGGCCTGTCGTATCACTCAAGACAGGATCAGGTGGTGCCAAGCGTGATATTCAGGCATCACTTGAGTGGCTGGAAACATTTGATAATGTTATTCTATGCTTTGATATGGATGAGCCAGGAAAGAAAGCGGCAGCGGAAGTGCTACCCTTGTTCTCCTACAACAAGGTCAAGACTGTATCCCTTCCTGTTAAAGATGCTGGTGAAATGTTGGAGCATGGGAAGGTTCAGGAGTTTATATCTCAATGGTGGAATGCAAAACCATATCGTCCAGAGGGTATCATAAATGGCGCTGACTTGTACGATGAGATCATTAACTTTGATCCACCCGTATCCATACCCTATCCCTGGGAATGTTTAAATGAATTGACTATGGGGTTCAGGCCACAGGAATTAGTCACGCTAACATCGGGATCGGGCATGGGGAAATCTTCTGTGGTGCGTGAACTGTGTCACTACCTCATCGGTAGCACTACGGACAACATCGGGATCATGGGTCTTGAGGAAGCTAACTCTGTTTCCGGTAAGGGATTGATGTCCATTGAAGCTAGTATTCCACTACATGAACTGAGAACTAATCAGGCCATTCCTAAAGAGGATAGAGACAGGTGGTTTCAGGCTACGCTGGGTACTGAACGGTTCTACTTTATGAACCACTTTGGTTCAACATCGGAGGGTGATCTACTCTCTAAGCTACGGTATATGATCAAGGGTATGGAGTGTAAGTGGGTTGTGATTGACCACCTAAGTATCATCGTGTCGGATCAAGATAACAACGATGAACGTAAGGCTATTGATTCCATCATGACCAAACTACGCACCATCGTACAGGAAACAGGAGTGGGTATGTTTCTTGTGTCACACTTGAAACGTCCAGACGGTAAGGCACATGAAGATGGTGGACAAATATCTCTAGCACAACTACGAGGGTCAGCATCTATCGCACAGTTAAGTGATATTGTGATAGGGCTAGAGCGTAATCAACAACATGAAGATGCACAGGAGCGCAATACAACCACTGTACGGGTACTTAAGAATAGGTTTACAGGGTTGACAGGACCAGCATGTTACCTATACTATGATCCTCTAACCGGAAGACTAACACAAATATCTAATCCACATGGAGTAGGTGAAGATGGGGAGTTCTGATAGAAGATGGTATCTTAGACAGAATAGTAGCGGCGCATACAACAGGGAAAAATATCTAATGGCTAGAACAGGTATGACTTGTGAGTGTTGTGGTGAGACATTTCCAAGAGAGTTACTTGAGTTTCACCATCCACCGGACGTTAAAAAAACAATGAGTTTACGGATGCGCGCTTGGCGTGGGGTTCACGGACCTAAACAGGAAACACTTGACGAGGCAGACCAGTGTGTTATACTATGTAGTAACTGTCATAGATTAGAACACGTAGCATTAAAGAGAGGTGAGAGTTTAGTCCATGACCCGTCAGCTTATCGTAGATATAGAAACCACAGAGTTACCCGTTACGAAAGTCTGGATGATTGGCTCACTCAACGAAGCAGGAGAGGTACGCAACTTTCACTATCCTTTTAATGTTGAGGAGATACAGGAATGGTTCGATCAATACGATCATATTATAGGTCACAACATAATAGATTTCGATGCAGTGTACTTGGAAAATATTGTCGGTGTATCATTGGCTGGTTCAAAGGTTATAGATACGTTGATCCTGTCAAGACTAGACAACCCCCAACGTGAAGGAGGTCACTCATTAAAATCTTGGGGTAAACGAATAGGTTTATACAAGGGGGAACACAATGACTTTACAAAGTATAGTAAAGAAATGGAAGAGTATTGTATACAAGACCTCAAGATTACACAGAAAGTTTTTGAAATACTGTCAAGTAATCTACAAAGTTTTGGAGATACGAGTATTGATCTTGAAAGTAAAGTTCAATCTATTATTACGAGACAAGTTCAACATGGGTGGTTACTAGATACTGCTAAATGTTGGGAGTTAGTTGGAAAACTAAAGGAAAGAAAGATAGAAATAGAAGAGGAAGTTCATGATAAGTTTATCCCTTTGGCATCCTTTGTCAAGGAAGTTATACCGAAATACAAAAAGAACAAGGAGTTGTCTAATGTTGGTCTTAAGTTTCTTGGGTCTAGTTGGCAATGTGTTGTGGGTCCTTTATCTCATATAGAATTTACTGAATTTAATTTAGGTTCCCGTAAACAAATCGCTAGGTATCTACAATACTTTGGCTGGAAACCTAAAAAATACACAGAGAAGGGGCATCCGATTGTCGATGAGAAAATACTAAGTGCCGTTAAAAATATTCCTGAAGCACAACTAATAGCGGAATATCTTTTAATTCAAAAACGAATAGCACAAGTAACATCATGGATCGAAGCCAGGAATGAACAGGATGGTAGAGTACATGGGTACGTAAATACAATAGGAGCTATCACTGGACGCATGACACATAATAGTCCAAACTTAGCCCAAGTTCCTTCATCCTATTCACCCTATGGTGCAGAGTGTCGGCAATGCTGGACTGTACCAAGTGGATACAAACTGGTTGGTGTAGACGCATCAGGTTTGGAACTAAGAATGTTAGCACATTACATGAATGATAAGGAGTATACAAATGAAATCATCAACGGAGACGTACACACGGCAAACCAGAAAGCTGCTGGACTTACAACAAGAGACGCTGCTAAAACTTTTATCTATGCTTTCCTCTACGGAGCAGGAGATGGAAAGATTGGCTCCATCGTCGGTGGTACTGCTTCAGATGGAGCAAGACTTAAAGCATTATTTCTCAAGAACACACCAGCTATTAGACATCTACGAGAAAGAGTTAGTCGAGCCTCTATTCGGGGCTACCTCAAAGGAATAGATGGTAGGAAGTTAATCATACGGAGTGAACATGCTGCACTGAATACACTACTACAGTCGGCTGGTGCAATCATAATGAAAAAAGCCTTGACACTTTTAGACAACCATGCTACTATAAGTAATATACAGTATCAGTTTGTCGGTAATATTCATGATGAGTTTCAGATTGAAGTAGTGGAAAAGGATGCAAAGAAACTAGGCTGGTTAGCTGTAGAGTGTATCAAGGCAGCGGGTCTTGAGTTTAATTTAAACTGTCCTCTTGATGGGGAATACAAGGTAGGTAATTCATGGGTGGAAACACATTAACTAAAGAAATACGTGAACAACAATTACGACAGATAGGCCGTCCTTTTAGATGGCTACATTCTAACTTTGTTGTAGAGGATACAATTAGAATTGCCCCTACTAAAGACAGGTGGTGTTGGTTAGGAGTGGAGCAACATTGGCATGACTTTGATGGTGAAACATTAGAGGAAATTCTTGAGTTATGTGATGTTGATGATCATTTAGGATGTTATAGTTATCCACATTGTGAATTATCCCCATTAGGTTGTCGAGTAGTAATGGGTAAAGACGTAGAGGAGTACGGACATCGTGGGTAAGTTATTATCAACATTAGTCCCTGATATATACAAACTTCTCCAAAGCAAACGAGCATCGGAAGATGTAGATGTTGAGAGTGAGATTGAGAAGTTTGGTGAGTCAGTTAAGTCCTTGATGCGTAAGGAGTTTCTGCCTCATGAGTATGATCGTCGTAAGCTGCGCCTGTCCGGTATAGGTAAGGCTGATCTTGTTCAATGGTATTCCTACAAAAGATTTCCAGGCGAGAAGATTAAACCACATACGTTAGTTAAGTTTCTATATGGTCATCTTATTGAGGAAATGATTTTATTCCTAGTCCGTATGGCTGGACATAAAGTTACAGACGAACAGAAAGCCTGTGAAGTTAACGGTGTTAAAGGTCATATGGATTGTAAGATTGATGACATTACAGTTGATGTTAAGTCCACTAGTAGCTATGGTTTTAAAAAGTTTAAAGATGGGAGCCTTGCGCTAGACGATCCCTTTGGTTATGTCGATCAGTTAAAAGCGTATGCCCATTCTGAGGGGGAACGTAAGTGGGCATGGTTAGCTATGGACAAACAGAACGGACATCTATGTGTGCTTGAGTATGATCTTGACGATACGGAACACCCAATGTATGAGCATTACAGTGGTGATATTGAGGAGCGTGTCGAGCATATCAAGGACACGGTGCGTAGTGATATACGTCCTGATTTATGTGCTGACCCTGTACCAGATGGTCAGTCAGGAAATTTAAAGTTAGCTACAATGTGTTCCTACTGTCAGTACAAGAAGCATTGTTACCCAGACCTACGTGTGTTTGCCTACTCAACAGGCCCACGTTTTTTAACGACAATTAAAAACTATCCCCGTGTACCGGAAATAAAAGGAGATAACTATGATAGAATTTAAAGCTGTAAGCACACCTAGACATGACAGGTTTGAAGAGACAATTACAAACCTTTTAAATGAGGGATGGGAATTACATGGTAGTCCCTTTGTATCTCAAAGCGGAGCTATGACACAGTCGTTGACCCGTACTGTGAAAACTCCTAACCCTGTTAAATTGAAAAAATAGATACTCTTGTGGTTAAGTATCGAAATAAGTTTGAAGAAAAAGCAGCGTATATTTTAGGAAACTACTGTGAGTATGAGCCAGATCGTTATCCTTATGTGGTACACCGTCATTATATACCTGACTTTGTAGGGCAGCGTAAAGGTGTTACTCTTCTTATTGAGTGTAAAGGATTTTTTAGAGTTGGAGATACTAAAAAATATACATCAATCAGAGATTCATTAGAGGAAGATAAAGAGTTAGTGTTCGTTTTACACAATCCTAATAAACGGATAAGAAAGGGAGCTAAAATGAATATGTCTGAATGGTGTGAAAAGGAAGGTATCCGGTGGTTTACACTGGATAATATTAAAGATGCCTTTAAACGATAAAGATTTTATAGAGAGAATAGCCTGTCTTTCTGATCCTCCACTTTTGTGTGAGCTTCTGGATATATCATCGGAAGATTTACTGGAAGCATTTGAGGATAGGATAGAGGATAGAAAAAATATTCTCAGAGAAATCTTTGATGTTGACACAGACGAATATATATTGTATGATGGGTAGTATAATGGATGATGACAACACGTTTACAATTCTAGCACCGGATACGATTGTTTCCCGTATGGAGGAGGTACGATTGATTGCTAAAGATTTAACAGATGAGAACCTAAAGCAAGCTATACTTCTACGGGCTGCGGAAATTCTATTAGAGAGTTGCGTCCGTCAAAACGTAAGCCCAATAACTAATCTAACAACGGTGAATTAGAATGCAACATACGCATGTATCCAGAGAACAAAAAGTAGCTAGGTTTCACAGAGCAATGGGTTTAGATATTGACAGTGAGCCACGGGTATCTTTGTTAGACTTACGAAAGAAATTAATTGTAGAGGAAACTAGTGAAGTTTGTGAAGCTATTTGTATTCTGGAAATGGAACTGGAAAGGGGAAAGAAAGGTTCTTTAAATCAGTGGGCGCATTTGATGAAGGAGTTGTGCGATTTACAGTATGTTCTTAGTGGCACTATCGTTAGTCTCCATCCCTTTTATGGTAGTTTTAGTCCCGCTTTTAATAGGGTCCATTATTCTAATATGTCTAAACTTGATAACGAAGGTAAACCAGTATATGATAGCAATGGTAAGGTGCTTAAAGGGCCGAATTACAAACCACCTGACCTTACTGATTTAGTGGAAGGGGTATACGTATGACAAAAGTTTTATTATTAATTGTAACAATAATGATGCCTGATGGTAACTTGTACACTAAAGTTTATCAAGCACCTAAAGAGGAAACTATGGAGAACTGTCAAAAAATTGTTCTTCCCGGTGCAGTTGCTAAGATGAAGTCACAACCTCATGTTACTCAAGCGAGTGGCGTATGTTTTGAAGTTGACATTAATTTAGGAGAGCGTGTAGATGTATGGACCCCAAGTACAAGCCTGTGATACCCTTCACTCTGAGAAGTATCGACTACCTAATGAGTCATTCGATGAGGCGTGTTACCGACAGTCGGCAGCTATGTCCGACAATGAGGATCATCGTACCTATCTGAAACATCTGTTCCTAGACCAACGGTTTATGCCAGCGGGTAGGGTTCAGTCAGCAATGGGAAGTCCAAGGGATGTTACTGCATATAACTGTTTTGTTTCCGGCACGGTTGAGGACTCTATGGAAAGCATCATGCAACGTGCTACGGAAGCTGCTGAAACGATGCGAAGAGGCGGTGGAATTGGTTATGATTTTAGTCGCATACGTCCTAATGGCGACAGGATTGTTAGCCTTGATAGTTCCGCTAGTGGGCCTGTATCTTTTATGCGTATATTTGATGCGGTTTGTAGAACGATAGTCTCTGCCGGTCATAGACGGGGAGCGATGATGGCTGTACTACGTGTAGACCATCCAGACATTGAGGAGTTTATTAGAGCTAAACGTAATGAGGGTGAACTAACTAATTTCAATATCTCTGTTGGTGTAACTGATGAGTTTATGCGTTGCGTTGAAAAGGGAAAGCCTTTCAATCTAACCTTTGAAGGACGGGTATACCGACAGATAGATGCCGTTGCTTTATGGGATGAGATCATGCGTAGTACGTGGGATTGGGCAGAGCCGGGTGTACTGTTCCTCGACCAGATTAATTCAGACAATCCCCTACACTACTGTGAAACCATAGAGGCTACTAACCCCTGTGGTGAACAACCCCTACCACCTTTCGGTGCCTGTCTACTAGGATCATTCAACCTAGTCAAGTACGTTAAGAATGGAAAGTTTGACTTTGCTTTATTGAAGGAGGATATTCCACATGTGGTTCGCGCTATGGATAATGTTATTGACCGCACTACTTATCCTCTCAAGCAACAAATTACTGAAGCAAAAGAGAAGAGACGTATGGGGCTTGGAGTTACAGGATTGGCTAACTGTCTCTCTATGTGCAACTATCAGTATTCTAGCGATGTGGCACGGAGGTTTGTTCGCAAAGTTTTAAAGACAATAACCTATGAATGTTACTCTGCTTCTTCTGACCTTGCTACAGAGAAGGGTTCGTTCCCTCTGTTCGATGCTAAACAATATCTTGAGGCTGGGTTTATTAAGCGTCTACCTGATGATCTACAGGACAAGATTAAACAACAGGGTATGCGTAACTCTCACCTAACGAGTATCGCTCCTACAGGTACGATTAGTTTTACGGCTGATAATGTAAGCAGTGGCATTGAACCAGTGTTTCAACATGAGCTAGATCGTACAGTGCAGACTGAAGAGGGAACTAAGATTGTACGTCTACAGGACTATGCCTTTAATTATCATGGTGTGAAGGGGGAAACTACAGATGACCTTAATGTTGCGGATCACTTGCAAATGCAGATAGCTGTTCAACCATTTATTGATTCAGCCGTTTCCAAGACAATCAACGTAGGTAGTAATGTAACCTTTGATGAGTTTAAGGATGTATACATGAATGCCTGGAAAGGAAACCTAAAGGGTGTGACTACCTTTAGACTTGACGGTAAACGGTATGGAATATTGAACAAAGTAGAGCCAGCCAACAAGGAAGAGAATGAGGGTGCAGCTTGTTTTATTGATCCATCTACCGGCAGTAGGAGTTGTGAATAAAAATTTGGAAGGCTTTGATGGAGGCAGCTAATGAACAAGAATGATATTATTTTGGAAGAGTCTGTACGTAAACAGTGGGGTATAGGCCATGAACCTGATCCAGTTGTAGCTACGGTAATGAAACGTATGGCAGATAGAAGTAGAGTGGGCATAGAAAAATACGGCTGCACAATGCTAAGAGAGGACATTGACACGGTAGGATGGATCGACCATGCCATAGAGGAACTCTTAGATGCAGCCGTATATCTTGAACGATTGAAGTTAAACTTTAAGTAATTACTTACGGGTTTTTTCTAGGTACTCATTATACTTTTCAGCACCACCACCTAACCAGTTATATAGTAGGCCGCCAAACACAGGTATTAACTTAAGAAGTTTTTCAGGTTCTCCCTGTGTTGTTCCCTTTGCTAATGTATCTACAACTGTCATTGGCGGTGCTAAAGTATTTGCTACTGCTTGACTTATCTCTCCTCTAGCTAAGTATTTATCGGACGTATATTTACTAAGACCGTACACACCTAGCAGATTCCACAGTGCTTCAGACGGTAGCTCATCTGCATTAGCAGTTTCCTTACCACTAAGAATTTGTTTAGTTTGTTGAATTGTTAGTCCAGATGCACTTAAGTATGCACCAATTCTAAAAGCCTTTAATGCTGCTTGTCCTTTATTACCTTTTTTATACTCCTGTATAACTTCCCGTCTAACAACATCCATTTGTTTTAGAGCAAACGATTTAAGCATATAAAGAACTTTTGATTTCCCTGCTTCTAAATATCCTTGTGGAAATTCGGACAATGATATAGGTTGAAAGTCAGACAGTTCGTTAAACAATAGAAACTTAACATTGTCAGTTACATTCCCCGCCTTGAGATCGTCTATAACAACATCAATCTCATCCCCCATAATACCACTCCACTTCTCTCTAAACTTTTTAATTCCCTTATCGGAACGTACAAGTTTAGTGTTAGATTTTAGTGCAGCGTTGAGTATTGTTTCCTTACCTAGTTTATCTACCATTTTAAAACCGGAAACTTTAAAACTTTTCTCTAGTGCTTTTGCAAACAAACTAGGATCGGCAAACTCTTTTGAAATTGTATCATCTAAAACTTGACTTAGCTTAACTCTTTTCGGAAGCATTAAACTTGTAAGTGTATTCCATGATCCTCTAAGCGCAGCGGATACGGCAACATCACCTAACTGTACCAATGCAGACATAGGATTAGCAATGGTGTACATATACCCTAAGTCTCGTATCGCACCAAACGTATTACCTAACGGAGTTTGTCCACTAACAAACCTAGCATGAAGTAAATCTCTTATAACATTTTGATCGTCAGAAGATAGTTTGTCTAGTTCCTTTTGTAAAACTTTACCTATATCACCAGTTTTAACAGTAGACTCTAAATCAATTTGTTCCGTACCCCTACCTAATTTTTTTCTATTGCCAAAAAAACGCCCAACCTCTATTTCATTTGTTGCCCGTCTAATGTACTGTTCCAGTGCTTGTTCAGGTAGATCATAATACTGTAATTGTTCCCCATCAATTTTTTCTATAGACCTTTTACGAACAAAATCAGGCAGTGGTTTATTACCCATATAAGATCGACCCATCAACACACCATTAATTACATCTTGTTCTTGTTGTTCCGTTAGTGCTTTTACTTTAGAGTCTTTCTCTTGTAATTTTTTTAAATAACTGTCTTTAGCTTTTTGAATAATTCCATCTTTTTCATTTCCATATCTTTTTTGCCACTTAGTGTAATTAGCCTGTGAAATATTACGAGGAAAATAATCTTCAATACCTTTAAAGCTAAACCCTACGTCATCTAACTCATCTTTTAATTCCGTTAAAAGAGGTTTAATTTCCTTTGTAAATATCTCACCTGCTTTTGTATTTGACCTATTCATCAAAGCAATAGCGGCATCGAATTGTCCGTTAGCTAACGTCCGACTAACTTGATCCTTTAGTGGTCCTTTTATTTTAGCAAGCTCTTGTTGAAACGGACGTATTCTTGACATACGTTGTTGAGTTTTTATAGCAAGATGACTTTCAGTTCTTCTTAACGCACCAAGAATAGGTTCACTTATGTTTCTAATTCTTGTGGAAATTGCTCCTAAATATTTATCAGCCCCTTCACTAACTACTCGTAGTACACCACTATCTTTAGCTATGCCCTTACTAACGGAAAACTCAGGTGTTGCTATATTTACAATATCTTCATTAGTCATTTTAGTTCTATGCAGAGCTTGAGTAAATTTTGCAGGAGTTATACCAATTTCCTCCGCAAGTTCGCTAACTCGTTCCGCAGTAATTACATCGGATGGGTCTGCTTTAGCTTTGTTTACAGCATCTTGAACTTTATTTATAGTTTTTTCGGCTGATCGTTGAGCAATCTTTCGACCAGCCAAGCCTATACCCGCTGGTAATACAGCACCTACAGTTCCAGTTATAGCTGCCTTAACAGGATCAACATCACCTGTCTTGGATAAGTCTTCCGCTACACTAAAAGTTCCACCTAAAACACCACCACCTATTGTAGCTGATGATGTACCTGATAATGTTTTACCAGCAATAGTAGCACCCTTTAAACCTAGACCAATAGGTAATAGTGAAGTGGGGTCTACAATTTCCCCAACAATTCCCCCTGTAATTGCCGCTGCTGAATCGGAATCAGGTTGAAATGTTGTGCCAAATTCCTCCGCTAGTTCTCGTTCCTTATAGCGATAAATCATTTCTCTTCGTTCTTCCGGAGAGGCTTCCGAAAAACCTTCACCGTATTTCTCATCGGAATCCCGCCAATCTCCTATCTTATAAAAATCCATTCCAGTATATATCGTAGCTGCATCACGCAGATAACCTGTTAGACCACCAGTTTTTTCATAGTGGTACATAAATTGTTCATAAGATGAAGAACTTTTATCTTTGTATACTGCTTCCCCTTCGACATACCTATCTCCAGGCTCTACACCATCTTCCTCCATCCAAGGGTTTGCGGTAATATCTTCCTCAGTAATAACTGTACCTAGTGATTGCCTATCCTGAATCTCAGAGTAATTACGTATAAGCTCTCCATCATCAGTGAGTTCATCCCCAGGTTGAACACCGTACTCCTGAAGTTCTTGATCGTTCTGAATATCTTTTAAAGTTAAGACAGCCACTATTGGTTTCCTTTACGCTGGCTCTTAATAGGAACTCTTTTTTTAGTAGCACCGCTAGATTTATCACCACCACCAGATTTAGAAGCTGTTCCCCCCAACTTTTCTCTTATAGCTTGCTTGATTGCTTCGTTAGGTCGCATACCTTTTTCTTCTTGTAGTTCTTTTGCTCTAGGACCAAATTCTAATATTACTTCATCTATATCTTCCATAGCTATGTCTGTATAGAAAGGAATTCCAGACAACTTGGGGTCTTCCGCTTTTACTCTCCTTCTCGCTTCCGCTTCTAAAAGTTTATATACTGGTGAACCTTTTTTTACTGCCCTTTTATATTCGTCTTTATCTCCTGGTGTTGGAGATTTTGCCGCCTTTGTTGTTGGTTGTCTACCCTCTCCTAAATTATATTTTTCTTGAGCTTTTAATAGCTTAATTCTAGCTTGTAAAACTTCTAGTTCTAATTGTGTTTGTGCAGCTTTACCTGATTTTGGATCACTATCTATTTTCTTTTGTAGTATTGCCTTGTCTTTATCTAGTTTTTTAAGTTCCAAAGTAATCTCTGAAAGTTTTTCCGCTCTTTCTGCTTCGGATACTGCCCGTCCTTCTGCACTTTGATCACGTTTTTCTCCCGCTGCTGCTCTAGCTTGAGCCATGAATTGTGTAGCTAACTCAGGTTGTCCTCGTTGCATTAATAAATTAGCAATTTTAGTTACATCTTCAGGCTTACTAAGGTCAGCATTTTTTGCCATATCCATAACTTCAGTACGTAAAGCATCACGCTCTACCGCTTTAGTTAAACGTGCATCCTGCCCAAGACCAGCAAACATTCCTGTATCTAAACCAGTAGCTTGACCTAAAGCTTTGGCTCCACCAGTAACAGCTTCAGCTAACTGTTGATTAGATTTAGCAATCATAGCGGCATAAGGGTTCTGTGTCATGGCAAAGTTGTCTAACTGAGCCTGACGAATACGCCCACTACGTTCCTTATTTAGCAGTTGACGTACTTCGCCAATGCTTGCGCCACTAAATAATCCATCTGTTGCAGCCATTACTCTATTCTCCTTTGTTATACTTAATAATCTTCGCCCATTTCATCGGTATCAGACTCATCATAACCATCACTCGCACTAGAATCCATACTGTCATCATAACCAAGGCTTCCAGAAAATAAGTCTTCTGGACCTCGACCAAACATACCTTCTACTCCGGTTGCA
>Ga0209992_10003335_pt1 | contig 13606 bp, 14 predicted proteins | sample 2SBtaG_2_FD_182564 | JGI IMG/M metagenome (GOLD analysis project Ga0209992, IMG submission 182564) | Deep subsurface microbial communities from Kolumbo volcano to uncover new lineages of life (NeLLi) - 2SBTROV12_ACTIVE470 metaG (SPAdes)... | ecosystem: Environmental > Aquatic > Marine >... | reverse complement strand
CCAACAGAGATATAGAAAATAAACCAGAATATAGGTACAAAGATAAGACCTAAATAAAAATTTTGATCTATAGTAAATTCAGAAGATTCTATAAAAGATTTCCTGAAATAAAAAAAACAGACCCAGGATATAATTGCTGAAAGTATATCTATCAGCATATATTTTAAAGATAAGATCCTTCTTTTTTTCATTAGTTTCTAAAAATGACTTTTATATTATCTAGTCTAACTTCAATATCATCTATACTATTGTTGTTTAAAACAGAGATGTAAATATCAAAATCTGTAGCACTAGAGAAGAAATTAGTTGCATCGGGTAGGTATAAATAGGTTTTATTCCATTGGTCAATACCATTTTCATCTGTTGTTGGGAGAATGGTGATAAGAGGTTGGCTCATATAAGAAGGAATTCCATTGCCTTTATGAAGAATTCCAACGACAAATTCATGATTGCTTTTGTAATTCATCTCCATATAGGCAGGTATGTTGAGGTTGGTTGGAAGATTATTGAAGTCAAGCTCATCGGTTCTGATTTCACAGAAATAATTTGAGGAAGTTAAGCTAATGGCTCCACAGCTACCTTCAAAAAGTTCAGATGCGGGTGAATTTATAATATAGATGTTTGTGTCGCTTATGCTGGTGTTGTTAAAACGAGATTGAGGATCTTCAAAGTCCTCTATCCATACATATATGTCATTTTCATATTCAACTATTGGGTTTAATAGGATATTGCTATCTGGGATGAGATTTAATTGAAGAGTGTAAGGAGTGTAAAAGTCATATTTTTTTCTGTCAGCAGCTATTCCGTTTTTTTTAATACCTGCATATATTTTAACTTCATGATCTCCTTGATAATGAAGAGGGATTTTTTCTGCAGGTAATTCATAAACGCCTTCCAAATTTCCATCCACATAAACCCAAGCATCTATAATTGCGTGACTTGATGTTCCTTCCTGGCTATTGTTAATCTGCAGATTAATATTATTGATGCTGATAAAAGAGGGGATGGCTTCTGGTTGATCAATAACTTTACAGCTACTGTAAATTAAAGTAAGAAAGGTGAATATTAAGTAAAATTTCCGCATCTACTGTTTAAAAAATTGAACGCAAAATTAGGATTATTATTGCAATGGGTTTTAAGAAATTTTTGATCTATTTTCTTTCGGAGTTATTAATTAGGTTTGTATTGTTGCGATTTTATTGGAAATATCAACTGCAAGTTGGAGGGCTTGTTGTGCAGCATAAAGGTCAACAATAGGTTCGGAATTATTTCGTATTGAATTAATGAAAGAGTTAAGCTCTTCTTCTATGGCGTTGTGTTCTGTAGTGTTTTCAGTTATAATATTGATTTGTTTTTTGCCTTTATCACCTAGGTCGATTACTGGTGCAAATGGATCGGGTTGATCGGTGTCTTCCATCTGGATTACTTCGTATTTTTTCTTTAAAAAATCTACAGATATATAGGCGTCTTTTTGAAAGAACCTGGATTTTCTCATGTTTTTCATAGAAAATCTGCTAGCGGTAAGGTTGGCTACGCATCCATTGTTAAACTCTATTCTTGCATTGGCTATATCAGGGAGGTCACTTAAAATAGAGACCCCACTGGCACTTACATTTTTCACATGGCTATTGACTATGCTTAAAATAATATCTATATCATGGATCATTAAGTCAAGCACAACTGAAACATCTGTTCCTCTGGGGTTAAATTGTGCCAGCCTATGAGTTTCTATAAACATAGGATCTTTTAGGAATTGATTGGCTTTTTGAAAAGCAGGATTAAACCTTTCCACATGACCTACTTGGATTTTTGTCCCAGATTCTTCTGCTAGCTTAATCAGCTTTTTAGATTCTTCTACTGTTTGTGTAACAGGTTTTTCAATAAAAACATGTTTCGAAGATTGTAATGCGGCTTTAGCACAAACGAAATGAGAAGGGGTGGGAGTTACAATATCAATGATGTCTGACTGTTCTATTAATTCTTCCATGCTGTTAAAAGCATGAATTCCTTTTGATGAGGCAACTTCATCCCTTACACTTGAATTGTTGTCGAAAAAACCTGTAAGCTCAGTAAATTCGGATGATTGTAGTATGTCTAGATGAATTTTACCTAGGTGACCTGCTCCTAATACTCCTGTTTTGATCATTTTTATTTTTTATCTGCATGCAAAATTAGCATTAGATTTAAATATCTTATATGGGTGTTAATACATTTATAAACATTTATTGTTAGCATATTATTATGAATTAGTGCCTATTCTAGCTAAATACTTATTTTTTTTGTATTTGTGAATGATGATAATGTACATAAAGGATTAAGATCTCAATTGGTCAAGGTATTGATTGAAAAGGGGATTAAGGATGAAAATGTTTTAAATGCAATAGGTAAGGTGCCTAGACATTTGTTTTTTGACAAAGAGTTTCAGCAAAAATATGCATATGATGACATTGCTTTTCCTATAGGGGCTGGTCAAACGATCAGTCAACCATATACGGTTGCATTTCAAACCTCATTACTTCAAGTTAAAAAAAGATCAAAAATACTTGAGATAGGGACAGGCTCAGGTTATCAGGCAGCGATTTTGTGTGAATTAGGAGCTAAAGTTTTTTCAATAGAAAGGCAGCAGGAATTATTTGAAGTGTCTAGTCATTTTCTAAAAAAAATAGGGTATAATCCTAAGTGTTTTTATGGGGATGGATTTATTGGAAGAGAAGTTTTTGCACCTTATGATGGTATATTGGTTACTTGTGGTGCTCCTTATATTCCTGAACCTCTAAAGCTACAGCTAAAGATCAATGGGAGGCTAGTGATTCCTGTTGGTGAGGGGGGTACACAACAAATGAAGCTAGTAGTTCGTTTAAATGAGGATGAATTTTCTGAAGAAACTTTAGGTGCATTTAGTTTTGTGCCTATGCTTAAAAATAAAACATAGTAAATTAATAATCAGTTATTTAATATACTTTAATTAAACAAAAACATGAAATTAATAAAATTAACACACTCACTTATTTTTTTAATGATATTTCAATGTGTATCTGCTCAAGAAGAGAATGCAAAAGATAAAGATCAGTCACCAGATTTTTTACTTGAAAGTCAATTTTACCCAAGGTTAAGTACAGGAGTTTTTGAACCTAACTTAAAAGCCAGAATTGTTTTTTCAGATGCTCATGTGCTAAGGTCTAATTTAACATTTCAATATAATAGTGATAAACATGAAATATTGGAACAAAATGGAAATGGAGTTGGATCTGTTGAATCTATAGATCAGAGTTATCAAATCACACTTGGTTATGAATATCTATTTAAAAACGATAGAATTACACCATACTTAGGATTTGAGTTAATTACAGGATGGGGTAAAAATGAGGAATATGGTTCAAGGACAGACTCTATTTTATTTGTAAGTGATTTGAATTATTCTTCAAAAACACCTGTTACACAGATAGGTATTGGTTTTTTTTCAGGGGTTGATGTTACAATAGTTGAGGGGTTATATATTGGAACAGAATTAGGAATACAATATTTATCTACTAAATACTCAAGAGGTGAATTTAGGGTAATGGATGCTAGCTCAACAACATCAGCAGATGTAACAACTTCTATTCCTGAAAACCAGCATAAAACTTTAGGAGTTTCTGGTGTTGGAGTGATAAGGGTAGGCTGGAAATTTTAAAGCTTAAATAGTATGATTTATCCCATATAATTAACATTTAGTCGTTAAAAAAGAAAGACTGTAGTAGTCTAAAGAAGTGCTTTAAAAACTTAATTTGATTAAATTTTAAAAATTAAAGTTATGAAAACAAAAGTTTTTTTATTAGCAATTGCACTTGGATTTGGTTCTTTGTCTTTTGCACAAGATGATGAAGTTTTAACAGGAAAAGATGGAGCCGCTATTCTGCCTGCTGCAGGTGATTGGGCGCTTGGTTTTGACGCTTCTCCACTTTTAAATTATGCTGGTAATATGTTCAATGGTAATACCAATAATTCTATGGGTGCTGCATGGGCCAATGGAGATTTTGCTATTTCTGGTAAGTACTTTAAAGACGCCAATACTGCTTACAGAGCATCAGTAAGAATAGGAATGGGGTCTGCAACTTCTTCTACATTGTCTGATACTAGTGGTATGGGAGATTATATTCAGGATGATATGACCATGAGCTCTAATGCTATAGTATTAGGAGGTGGGTATGAGATGAGAAGAGGTAATGGTAGATTAGTAGGTGTTTATGGTGGTGGAATTAACATAGCTATGGGAGGTTCGTCTTCTTCATATGCTTATGAGCTAGCCTGCGATGCTAATAATCCAGGGATGAGAATGACAGGGACAAATTCAGGTAGTACTTTTGGAATTTCCTTAGGAGCTATGATTGGAGTAGAATATTTTATTATGCCAAAGATTTCTATTGGAGCTGAATATACTTGGGGACTAGGATTTTCATCTACAGGAGAAGGCACTTCAACTAGTGAATATTGGGATGGAACAGAAGTAGTTACTAGTGAAACTAGAACTGGTGGAAGCTCAGGATTTGGAATAGATACTGGAAATAACGGTGGAGCTATTACATTAATGTTCCATTTCTAGAAAGTTTTTTCTAAATTATTATAGCCTGCTTCGGCAGGCTTTTTTTATGGTTTTAAATAGGAGATGATGTTGAATTGATAAAATAGTCTATATTTGCACCGCAATTCGCATAACAATAACTCAAATAGTGTTGGACATGTATTTAGATTCGAAGAAAAAACAAGAAATTTTTAAAAAGCACGGTAAGGGGGAGTCCGATACCGGCACTGCAGAAGGTCAGATCGCATTATTCACTCATAGAATATCGCATTTAACTAACCACCTAAAAGCTAATAAGAAAGATTATAATACGCAAAGAGCGTTGGTTCTTTTAGTAGGTAAAAGAAGGAATCAATTAGATTACTTAAAGGCAAAAGATATAGAAAGATATAGAGCTATTATTAAGAAGCTCAAGATCAGAAGATAAATGAAAAATTAACGTACTGGAGGGGACTATTGCGTAAGCGTAATAGTCCTTTTTTTGTATAAACTGAAAATAATAAGAAATAAATAATAAGATGAATATAGTAAATCAAACAATTAACTTAGGCAATGGAAAAGAGATTTCCATTGAGACAGGTAAGTTAGCAAAACAGGCAGATGGGTCTGTTGTAGTAAGAATGGGCGACACGATGCTTTTGGCAACAGCTGTCGCTAATGTAGATGTAAGAGATGGTGTGGATTTTATGCCACTAACAGTTGATTACAGAGAAAAATTTGCCTCTACAGGTAAATTTCCTGGAGGGTTCTTAAAAAGAGAAGCAAGGCCTTCAGATGAAGAGATTTTAACAATGAGATTAGTGGATAGAGCTCTTAGACCACTTTTTCCAGATGATTACCATGCGGAAACTCAGGTGATGATCCAATTAATGTCATCCGATAAAGAAAACATGCCGGATGCTTTAGCTTGTTTAGCTGCATCAGCAGCTTTAGCTGTTTCTGACATTCCTTTCAATGGACCAGTTTCAGAAGTAAGAATTGCTAGAAAAGAAGGGCAGTTTATTGTAAATCCAACTTTTGAAGAATTAAAAGGAGTGGATATGGATATGATGATCGCTGGTACTTTAGATAGTATAGTGATGGTTGAAGGTGAGATGGATGAGGTTTCCGAAGCAGAAATGTTAGATGCTATTAAGCAAGCACATGCAGTAATTAAAGTACAGTGTCAGATGCAATTAGATATTGCTTCTAAAGTTGAAAAATCAAATCCTAAGAGAGAGTATTCTCATGAAGTACATGATGATGCTTTTAGAACAAGGGTACATGAATTTGCTTATCAAAAATGTTATGATATTGCAAAGCAAGGTCTTGCAGATAAGCACAAAAGAGCTGAATTATTCGGTGCTGTAAAAGAAGAATTTAAAGCATCTCTTTCAGAAGAAGAAACAGAAGAATTAGGTTTTTTAGTGGGAACTTATTTTAAAGCGGCACAAAAAGAAGCTGTAAGAAGAGTGGTACTAGATGAAAAAATCAGATTAGATGGTCGAAAGACAACAGAAATAAGACCAATTTCTTCAGAAGCAGGGTATTTACCTGGATTTGTTCATGGTTCTGCACTTTTTACAAGAGGAGAAACTCAGTCTTTAACGACATTAACATTAGGTAGTACTTTGGATGTTCAACGTAAGGATGGAGCAATTGAAATAGATGATCTTGATTTTTTATTACATTATAATTTCCCTCCATTTTCTACAGGTGAAGCAAGAATGAAATTCAGTGTAAGTAGGAGAGAGGTTGGACATGGTAATTTAGCGCTTAGAGCGTTGAAGCCTATGATTCCTGGTAAACCTGAAAACCCATATACAATAAGATTAGTATCTGAGATACTAGAATCTAATGGTTCTTCTTCAATGGCAACTGTTTGTGCAGGTACGCTTGCATTAATGGATGGTGGAATTAAAATGAAAAGACCTGTGTCTGGTATCGCTATGGGGCTTATAACAGATAATGCTGGAAAATACGCAGTTCTTTCTGATATTCTTGGTGATGAAGATCATTTAGGTGATATGGACTTTAAGGTAACAGGAACCGAAAAAGGAATTACTGCTTGCCAGATGGATATTAAGATCGATGGATTAGATTATAATATGCTAGAAGAAGCATTGAATCAGGCTAAAGATGGGAGACTTCATATTTTAGGTGAAATGATGAAAACCATGGCAGAGCCTAGAGAAGATTATAAATCGCATGTTCCAAGAATTGAAAATATTTCTGTTCCTGAAGATTGCATAGGTGGAATTATTGGAAAAGGTGGTGAAACTATTCAAGCTATTCAGGCAGAAACAAATACAACAATTGGTATTGGTGATGCTGTAGATGGTATGGCTAATGTAGAAGTGTTTGCTGAAGATAAAGAGGGCATGGTTGAGGCAATGAGAAGAATAGACTTAATTGCTTATCCACCGACTGCTGAGGTAGGAGAGACCTACTCTGGTAAAGTAAAGAACATTGTCGCTTTTGGTGCTTTCCTTGAAATTTTACCTGGTACAGATGCTTTATTACACATTTCTGAAATTGCTCATGAAAGGGTAGAAAAAGTGGAAGATCATCTTAAACAAGGAGATACTTTTGATGTAAAGGTGATTGGTAAAGATCCTAAAAATGGAAAACTGAAAATTTCCAGAAAAGCTTTATTACCAAGACCTGAAAGAAAACCTCAGCCTGAGACTGAAGAAAAGTAATTAATTACTTATAATTAAAATATAAAAGCCACTGAAAAGTGGCTTTTTTTATGAATTTCTTGAAACTTTATTTTTTAAATTATTAATATAATGTATGATTAATGAAACCTATTTAAAGGTAATTCGTTATGATTTAAGCTATCTAGCCCCATATTAAAATCAATGAGACAATTAAAAATAACAAAGCAGGTAACGAATCGGGAAACGGCTTCGTTGGATAAATACTTACAGGAAATAGGTCGTGTAGACCTAATTACTGCTGAGGAGGAAGTTGAATTGGCAAAAAGAATCAAAGAAGGAGACCAGGATGCGTTAGAACGTATGGTTAAAGCCAATCTTCGTTTTGTTGTTTCTGTTTCTAAACAGTACCAGAACCAAGGTTTAACTTTACCAGATTTGATCAATGAGGGTAATTTAGGATTAATAAAGGCAGCTCAAAGATTTGATGAAACTAGGGGTTTTAAATTTATATCTTACGCAGTATGGTGGATACGTCAAAGTATATTACAAGCTTTAGCTGAACAATCAAGAATTGTACGTTTACCATTAAATAAGATTGGTTCTATTAATAAGATTAATCGTGCTTTTTCTGATCTAGAACAGAGATTTGGTAGACCTCCAACTCCAGATGAAATTGCTGAATCACTAGATATTACTTTAGCTGAAGTAAAACAGTCATTACAAAATAGTAGCAGACATTTATCTATGGATGCTCCTTTAAAAGATACTGAAGATAGTAGTAACATGTATGAAGTACTTACTTCAGATTCATCTCCAAAACCAGATAGGGAGCTGATGAACGAATCATTAAGAAAAGAAATTGAAAGATCACTATCTACATTAACACTTAGAGAAGCTGATGTAATCAGACTTTATTTTGGTTTAAGTGGTAGTCATCCAATGACCTTAGAGGAAATAGGTGAAAGGTTTGACCTTACTAGAGAAAGGGTGCGCCAGATTAAGGAGAAATCTATTAGAAGATTAAAACATACTTCTCGAAGTAAAATGCTAAAAGCCTATCTCGGTTAATAACATTCATTAAAATTAAGTCTCGTTTTGCGAGACTTTTTTTTTCTTTGTACAAAAATTACAAATGGCACATTTAATAGCACCTTCATTATTGGCATCAGATTTTGCGAACTTACAACGAGAATGTGAAATGCTTAATAATAGTGAAGCAGATTGGTACCACCTCGATGTAATGGATGGTGTTTTTGTTCCTAATATATCCTTTGGAATTCCTGTTATTAAAGCCATTAATAAGCACACCTTGAAGCCACTAGATGTTCATTTGATGATTGAAAAACCTGAAAGGTACATCACTCAGTTTAAGGAGGCAGGGGCTAATATATTAACAGTTCATTATGAGGCGTCTACTCATTTGCACAGGACATTACAAGCCATAAAAGATGAGGGAATGAAAGCAGGTGTTGCTTTAAATCCGCATACCAATGTGGAATTGATTATGCCAGTAATAGAAGAGATAGATTTGGTATGTTTGATGTCTGTTAATCCAGGATTTGGAGGTCAAAAATTTATTGAAGGTACCTATAGGAAAGTATCTAAATTAAAAGAGCTCATCACTAAAGCCAATGTAGATACAAAAATTGAAATAGATGGTGGCGTTACTTCTGAAAATGCTGCTAATTTAATAGAATGCGGTGCAGATGTATTGGTGGCGGGTAGTTTCGTATTTAAATCAGAAAATCCTACAAAAACAATTGCAGATTTAAAAAATATTTAAAGCCCTGCTACATAATTCTCTAAGTAAGCAAAATGAGGAGTTAGCTGCCCATCTTTTGTTTCAGAAGCCCTCCAAATTATTTTTTCAGGATCATTACCAATCAATGGATCTAAAACGTGGTCAATAAACATCTGTCCAAAATCCACTGATGCATCTTTGGGTAATTCACAAGGTAGATTATCCACTGCCATTACGCCTACTGCATTTTCCTTCATGAAATCATCTTCTGCTTCTGAATGCTTATTATAACCATAGAAAGGATCGGCAATAGTTGAAGGACGAATAGTGCTTGCAACTGCACAATCAATGTCACAGCTTACATCAGCTACTATAGAAATCTTCCAGTGCTCATCTCTAAGATCTTCTCTAGAAAAAATAAAAGGAGCTCTGCTATCCCAGTAATGACAAGCAATATACATGTTGGAAGCTTGAGCAAATCTTAAAAAATCTGATTGGAACTGAGTAGGGTCATTAAAAAAGTTCTTTTTAATGAACGGTCTTCCATCGTTGGTTTTATTGTAGTATTCTACTCCAAGCTGGGTAAAAACAGGCTCATTGAATGTTTTATCAAGAAAATCTTCAGGGGATACCTTTTTAATTCCCATTTTATCCAATACTTCTATTGCTCCACCGGCTACTCTTCCTTTTCCAGTTAATACCAGCTTAAAATCATTAGGAAGCTGAATGTTTGGCAATTGAGCCTCCATTTCGGCCCTGTCTTCACATTCATTGGCCCTTTTAAGGTTATATAAGACATGTTTCTTTCCATATCCAATAAAACCATTGTAACAGCCTACTATTCCCGCATATCTACCAAAAGCGATCAATCGTTTGCCTTTTTCATTGGTGACCACCTCCCAGTCGATCAATTGGATGTTATTTTCTAAAATAGCATTGAGTAAATTCCTGTTATAGGGCTGTTCTTTAAAGGTATGGGAAAAGAAAAAGTATTTTTTATTAGGGATGAGCTCATTAATAGGAACTTCTTTTACGCCAAGTAATACATCACAATCTTCAACAGTGTCTACAACAGGAATGCCTAAAGCACTGTATTCTTCATCTTTGAATTTTCTGATCTCACTTTTCTGAACTTTTAGCTCAATGTTTGGGTATTCCGAAGCAATGTGTTGACATTGCTCTGGCGTTAAGACAACTCTTTTATCTGGTGGTATTTTACCTTCTCTTATGATCCCTAGCTTCATATGGATAAAATTTTGCGCAAATATACCATTTAGAACAGGAATAAGAATTGAATTGTTTAATTTTGTAGTTCTCTTACTGGGGCCGACTTGGATTTGACAGCGAGAGAAATTGTTTAGTAAGCATGTCGAGTATTGTGAATGATCTCGTAAAAAACAATTCTCAGTCTATAAACGACAACAACAACTACGCGCTTGCAGCTTAATCACTAGGTGATTACGCCTAATCCCACTGATTAGATCAGTCGGACAAGCTACCCAGCTTTAGACTACCTGTTTAGCGGTTTTTAGCAATTGGGTATCGTTGGTCTAAACTAAGTGATGCAGCGTCTTGATGTATCAACGAAAATTTTAGAGACTAAGTGTAAATTGGGGTGTTTGTGCTCAGCTTTGCATCGAAAATCAATCACAAAATAAGCATGTAGAAACCTGAATGGTTCCTCGTTTGGACGAGGGTTCGAAACCCTCCGGCTCCACCTTATGGGACAGGTGCAATTTTTTAGAGAACTGTCCCTTTTTATTTCCTTGTAAGTCCTTGTCTATCTGTAAGATATATCTTAGTGTGTCATTAATCCTGGGTGTTCGACATTTTTTTCCGTCAAACTGCAGTTTTTCTGGAAAAATCGAACTTAATATATCCTGCTTTTGAGTTACTGCAGAATTGTCATATAGCTTTTTAATGATTGTAAGCTCATCAAATCCCATTTTTAGCCAGTTTTTAAACTCTGCATCTTTAACATCTCTATCTCCAATTTTTAATTCAAGTTCTTGTTTTATTTCAGCATAACGGATCATGGTGTTTTGGTAGTGATCATGTTCTATTTTATCATCGACAAGTAAATCTTGCAGTTTAGAAATTCTTTTTTTTATCTTTTGCAATTCAACTTTTGCTTTTTTTAACTCTTTCTCATCTTCTTTTTCGGAAGCACTTAAAATGGATTTTACGAATTCTTTGTATAGTGTTTTAGACGATTTAGTGAATTTAAAATCATTAAGTATTGTTTCAAGAGTGCTGTTGACTTTATATGCAGGATGTCTTTCATTGTAGCAATGATTACAATGGTAATAATGATAGTAACTACCATTTTTACTTTTCGATTTACTTCCAGTCATTTTTTCATTGCATTTAGAACAATACAATATACCTCTTAAGGGTAGTTCTTCTCTTTGAGTTTTGTAATTTGTGATGTTTCTTTTTCTTTTATTCAATTCAAGAATTCCCTGAACTTTGTAGAATAGTTTATCACTAACAATACCTTCATGTTTTCCTTCTATTAATACTTCTTTCTCATCTCCAAATTCAGGAACTTTTATTTTTCCCATATATACAGGATTTTTAAGAATGTTGCAAATGGTGTTTTTAGGTATATTAACCCCTTTATTCTTGAGTTTTTCCCTTATAACAGTTTGACTAGTGTTCTTAGCCATTTCCTTATATATGAATTGAATGTATTTTGCTTTTTCGTTGGGGATAATAATAGGTTTGTTTTCATGGTCCCTTGCGTTTCTGTATCCAATAGGAGCACTTCTGCACCATCTTCCAGCTTTTAATGCTCCTCTCATTCCACCTTTTATTTTTATGGACCTTCTGTCATTATCGATTTCAGGAATGGCTAAGAATAGTGCAAGCATTGCTTTGTTTTCAGGGATACTCATGTCTATTGGTTGTTCGATGGCTTGTACTTGAATACCTAGATTTTCCAATCTTCGTAGCATTACTAATGCATCTGTTATATTTCTAGAGAATCTATCCCATGATGTTATTAGTAGCAGGTCTATGTTTTGCTTGTTTTTATTTGCATAAACAAGAAATTTTTGAAATTCTGGTCTATTAAAATCTTTTGCAGAGTGGTCTTCTTTGTAATGCTTAATAATGTTTATGTTGTTCCTTTTACAATGGTTAGAAAGTTGTTCGAGTTGAACATCTAGACTATAGCCTTTTGCTTGCTCATCACTACTTACTCTTGACATTATTACTGCATTTTTCATCTTTTTTTTGTTTAAAATAAAGTTCTACACTTATTTCTGCTAGATCTTGGATCAATTCAATTATTTGTTTAATCTGTTCATTGTTGAATTTTCTATTTCCGCTATTTAATATTTTTTTACATTTTTCAAATGGTAACACAACTTTTGGTAATGTGTGTCACTTTTGGGGTTTCCAATAAGTTTACGATATAACAATAGACCTGATTTTTTCAGTATCATAATTTGATTTTTTGTTTGTTTTTGAATGTAGTAATCGAACCATCTTGAGTGATAATCTCAATGGTCTGGTATCCACCCTTTTTAATATAATCCATTAATCTACCTTCAATTTCTACTTGTTTAATACTTTCTAAATCAATCCTGTCGAATTTATTTTTTTTCAATTTTATATTAATGTTGATCACAGAATTAGGTCTATTCCTGATGATTTTAAGTATTTTATATTCCTCATCTGTAAGTATCATTGTTTTAGTTAGATCTAAATTGTTGTTGGAATCAAGAAATTTAGAAAGGATGGAGTTTAAGTTTATATTCAAATGAGTATCACTTGTTTTTTCTAAGATCAAATCAATTTGATTGTTTTTTATCAGCTCCTCAAAAATTGCTTTGGATGTGATAGAAAAAGTTCCTTTACCATCATGGTAAAATTGTAATGAAGTATTTTGATTGTAGGAAATGGCGTTATAGATCAATAGCTCCAAATTGGTTATTTTCTTTTTCAGCATCTCTGTCAATTCCGTATTATGTTGATTACTTTTAATTAATTGAGAAGCTCCTGGTTTTAGTTTATCCAATTCTTCCTTTTTAATAAGTGCTGATTGAATCAGATCTTTAGGGTTGATATATTGCGTAATGTCTTTTTTAATCAATCTAATTTCATCATAGCTAAAACCATATTTTCTTAAATGCTCTACGATTTTAATCCACGTATATTCTATATAATTAAGTTTCTTCCACTTTCCTTTTTCAACATCATGGTCTATGAATAAAAGATCGTATCTCTCCCAATTGGTAAAATCTGTATATACAACATCAAGCTGTGTTTTGAGAAAATATCTTTGTCTTAATTGCTCAAATAATTCATTGACCTTTAAAAGCTCACCTCTATATTTTGATAGATCTTCATTCATTTGATTATTAAAATTAATAAAAGTTTGTAACATTACAAAGAAATAATTATATTTGATAACATTTTGTTCATTATTGGATACCCCAAAATGAACTTTCTTACAATGTAAATCCTGTTTTTACAATAAATAATACAATAAGTAGAGCAGGAGTTAAAATAAAGACTTAACGGTCTACCTCAGTAAATCAAGGGAAAACCCCAGGTATACTCAAGAATACTTTTATTAATTATTAAAAAATTGGTTATGAATAATAATGAACAATACCGTAATATGACCTTGAGCTTGAAAGTTACTCCATCACA
>Ga0209992_10003334_pt1 | contig 13606 bp, 8 predicted proteins | sample 2SBtaG_2_FD_182564 | JGI IMG/M metagenome (GOLD analysis project Ga0209992, IMG submission 182564) | Deep subsurface microbial communities from Kolumbo volcano to uncover new lineages of life (NeLLi) - 2SBTROV12_ACTIVE470 metaG (SPAdes)... | ecosystem: Environmental > Aquatic > Marine > Volcanic... | reverse complement strand
CAAATACTTACAGCGCTGCTGCTAGACATTTTGATAAGACCAAAAGAATAGTTATTTTTATGGATTTAAGTATTAGCTCCGCTGCTCAACGCTCACATGCACGAAATCTACCAACTGCTTCATTATACGGGCGAGTGCTTGATTGATCGCTTTCACACCTCCGTATGAATCGTCTGAGGATGCAGGTTCGATCTCAACAAAGGTTTTTGCACCGAGCAACTGACGCGTTGCAGCTTCAACCACTGCGACCTTAATGGTCACCTGAACAATACTCGGCTTTTTTCTAAAGTCCTGATAAACATTCAGAATTAATGTGTGGACATGAAAATCCGCTTCGACGCCGATCACCTGAACGGATATCTCAAACTCGCCAGTTGCTTCCAGATCCCGAAGAATAAGCGGTAACAACATCTCAGCTGGTCTCGCTATCCAAGCTGAATGGGCAAAAAAATTCATTTCGTGATCGCGTTCCATGTATGCCATTTGCGTTGTGTCAAAGACAGCATTGCTGGACGGCATTAAGATACGAATCAACGGATGATCCCCTGGAGATTTCAATTTGTTTTCGGGCGCAGGCGTATCGAAAACAAAACTCTGAATAGGCGAATCCGCCCCATTCAAGCCCAGCAATCCACCGCAACCCGCCAATACCGACGCCACACAGACAAAAAAGCACCTGCAAAGAACAACGAGTATATTCTTCGGTACACGGTGGAACCATTTTATTTTGATTGTACTAGCGATCATCTTGTTTTACCCTCTCCCGGTCCGAGATTGACTTCACGCCCAAACAGAATAATATTTGGTTGTCGTCCAATATCTTCAAGTAATCGAGTCAAGCTCTTCAACGTCACTCTTATTTCCACCATCAGTTGGCTCATTTTGGGTTCATTTTCGGCCAAGCCCTGATCCAATTTGTAGGATACAGCCGCAATATTATCCAGGGTTTCCGCAAGGTGTTGCCGATTCCTCTCATCAACAACCATCGAAACCTGTTCGGTTAGTGAATTAATATTGTTTACAGCCATCCTAAGCTCGCTTATCAATTGTTTCAGTTGTGGTTCGTTTCGAACCCAACCTTGATTTAAATTCGCCGATAGATTTTCCAGGCTCTCCAAAGTCCGGGCTATATTTTGTCGATTTGACTTATCGAAGACCAGGGATATCTGCTCGGTTAGGTGGTTGACCCCACTTCCGATGGTTTCCAATTTCTCTAAAACATCTTTGATGGAATTGGTCATTTCGTACATGGTACTCGGAACTGAGGGTACGTACGGGTATTTTGGCTTCCAGGGAAATTCCTCGATTGGATACTTTTCCGGATCAACATAATCGGCTTCAATGTACGCCACACCTGTAATGCCTTGTGATGCGAGCCGCACACGCATACCAAATTCGGCCGCTTTTTTGATCTGTTGTTTGATCTTTTTTTCGGAGGGTATACGGACAGCTTTTGGATCGACCGCCATTCGCACATAAACATAACGTTCATAACGTTGTGCTTCTTCAGGATGTAAAGAATCAAGCAAATTGTCTAGGTCGTATATGTGCCCGAGCAAAATGATCTGATCTACACTGCCAATTTTCACCCCGCGGGTCTTCACCGGGGAACCCACCTCCAAACCTTGAACAGATTGATCAATATAGGTCTCAAGATGAAATTTATCTTCGAATAACGCTCTGGCTCCGAAAATCACTATTCCAGTGGTTACCAATGTAATACCCACCAAAACAAATAAGCCGAGTTTAAAATAATGCGAAGAATTAGCCATTAATGACATCCTTGCCAGCAAATTTTTTGCTTGGCTGGCGATTAAAAAACTGACGTACCCATGGATTGTCGCTGGTATCCCGCAAACCTGCAGGCGGACCAAAACCTACAATTTTTTTTGTTAGCACATCAAGCATAATGACTCGATCTGCAATCGAATAAATACTCGCTAATTCATGGGATACGATTAAAAATGTGATGTGAAGACTGCGTGCTAGATTCAGGATCAACTGATCAAGATCTGCTGAGGTAATAGGATCAAGGCCAGCGGAGGGTTCATCTAAACAAATGATTTCAGGATCCAATGCCATGGCTCGCGCCAAAGCCGCACGTTTGAGCATACCTCCACTGATCTCGGATGGCATGTGATAACAAAATTCACCCAGGCCAACTAGATTAAGCTTTGTGTAAGCAATTCTATCAATGGCATCATTAGGTAGGTCAGTAAACTCTTTTAAGGGTAATCGAACATTCTCAAGCAGGTTCAGCGATCCGAACATGGCTCCTCCCTGAAACGCGACGCCAATTTGCTGCAAAATTGATTCACGTTCCGCCTCCCCCGCTTTTACAATGTCAGTACCGTTGACATAGATTTGGCCGGAAGCAGGCTTGTAGAGACCGAATATATGTTTGAGCAAAGTGCTTTTGCCACAACCGGAACCACCCAGGATAACGAAAATTTCTGCCTTTTTTACGAAAAAGCTCAAATCGTCCAGCACCATTCGTCCTTCATATTTGGCAGTCAGGTGCTCTACTCGAATAGGGACGTCGTCGCCTTTATACATGACAGTCAAATCCCAAGAAAATAAAAAATCACTGCAAATACACCGTCACTGATTGCAATCAAAATAATCCCACTGACCACTGCACGAGTGGCCGCGACACCGACAGCGGCTGCACCAGTTTGTGTTTGCAGACCCCGTTGGCATCCTATCCCGGCAACCAAAATACCAAATACGAAGGCTTTGAACAGCCCACCTATCAGATCAATATAGCTAATTGAACCAATTAGCTGGTTTAGGTAGGTTACGAGCGGAAACCCTAATTCGAGCATGACCATTCCAGCGCCAATCAGTGCAAATAGATCGAAAAAAATAGTCAACACAGGCATCATACAAACAGCAGCGATCAGCCGCGGAATGATCAAAAAACGAATAGGATTTAACCCCATAGTAGTCAGAGCATCAATTTCTTCGCTGACTTTCATGGTACCCAATTCTGCGGCAAATGCGGAACCCGAACGGCCAGCTAGGATAACTGCGGTCATCAACCCCCCCAACTCCCGTATTGTAGAGAGTCCCACCAGGTTAGCTACATAAATCTCGGCACCGAATTGACGCATGGGAATAGCCGACTGGAAGGCGAGAATAAAACCTAACAAAAAACCAATCAGCGCAATAATTGGCAGGGCATTGACGCCCACTTCTTCGGCAATGCGCAAAGCATCTTTCCAGCGCACCTCACCAGGATGCGTAAGGGCACGAAACGTAGCCTGCGCTAACTCCCCGGTAAAAACAACCAATCCGGTAATGTCCTTGCCTAGACCGGCAGCGGCTCGGCCAAATTGTACTATAAAGCTGCCATCGGACGGCTTGGCGACCAATTGATCCATTGGAACCTTAGGGGTATAAATTTCGAATAGAGATTGAAATTCCTCTGCCAAACTCCTGATTTCAAATTCGCAGTCCGGTCCCCGTTTTGTTTGGCAGGCCTTTAATTCCAGTAATAGTGCGATGCCTGCCCCGTCAATGTAACTGATTTCAGATGCGCATATTTGCAACCGTTGGGGTTGAAAGCTATCCACTTGCTTCAGCATGCTATTCCAGATCCGTCCGACTGTTTTTGCATCGAATTGACCGGAAAGGTTCAGCAAAAGTCCTCCTTGTTCGTTTTGCTCTATATGAAAAGATGCATTTTTTGACGATGGAGTAGGATAGGACATCTTGAGCACTAATACCTTAATCCATCAATAACCGATAGAGAAAGAGTTAGTTGATCAATAACAAGGCAAGCAAATACAAAAATGGGACACCTTTCAAGCTTGTTTAACACAATTTCCCACTTAAACCTCAAATTTAATTGATGGTTTGTGGATTGAGGTACTAGTCGCTTAAATAGTAAATAACCGACCGCTACGTTGCAAGCACTTGGTTGAATCCTCTTAGGAGCTAATTTTTTTCGGCTTAACTTTACCCGAAAGGAGGGAGTATGAGTCGGATTATATGGCTCCAGGAGATATTAACGCGTCAACTTCTTTCAAGAGGATAACGTGGTTACATTCACTTTATTGAAAGCAACAACGCGTACTTCCAAAACAAATTACCGGCCTAATCGCATTTGGAGCACAACACACTTTTTTCCGATCAGATACAATATTTACCCTATTGACTGAAAAAACAATTCGGGACAGACCACGTTTACTGTGGCGTTCTCAATACTTATCGGCATTCGGGTATTCAAGGTCCCGATAGAAAGTCAAAAGGCTATCTATGGAGTTTGGCCTCGGGATTCCCTTCGAACAATCATAACAGTAAACAGTATCTTTATAGAGTTTTTAAAATGAAGCCAATTACCACAGTTGTACCCCTTTTTATTCTGGTTTTAATAACTGGCAACAAGAGTATTAATGCTCAAAATAAACCGCTGGAAGATGCACCCAAAACCGAAGCAACACCTGAGGTGTTGGTTTTGGAAAGCAAAACTTTGCTTGCGGATATAGATACGCTATCCAAAAAAGCTACGGCTTTAAAAGCCCATGTAAAAAATAATTTGGAGGTCGATCGCATTTTGTTTATCAGTCTGATCAGCAATATTGAAGGTAACTTGCGTAGCAAACTGGATCGGTTAATAGAAATAAAAACAATATTGGATAAAGACAAAAGATATATTGGCCTTCCTCTGAAAGCCATCCAAACCATTATTCTGGAACAGTCAATTGTGCTTCAACAGGAAATTAAAATGTTGGAAGGTATCGTTACTAAAATGCGAAATAAAGAAACTAAGGATGATTCTTTGATATTCGCCATTGATAGAGCTGAACAGAAGATGGATGCGTTAATTAAGGCATGGCAAAAAAATATTCGGAGGGGGAATACCCTGAAACTGGATATGGATGAGGATAATGATCAACTTAATCAGCTGATACAGTTCAGGTCTATTGGTCTAGCTGGCCGTATTCAAATAATGCTAGATGCCACAAAATTTCTTGATAATCGCTTGGCCAATGCCAGTGAAGAACAACGGAAATTGATAACCCAACAACTTTATGAGCTTGAATTGCGTAAGACTGCAACGGCATCAAATCTTGAAAATATGGTTGGCCTGATGAACGAGCAAGGTTTGGAAACAACCGAATTTGGTAAAGTGTTAGTCGTTGCCACAGGCGAGATCCTTAACAAAAACGTCAATACCGAGGCTGTTGTTGGAAGTTTTGAGTCATTTGCTAATAAAACTATGACTTGGCTGGATGATAATCTGCCGGTTATTACCTTCAGGGTCATCGTTTTTATATTGACTTTACTTGTGTTCAAAATTTTAGCCGGAATCGTTAGCCGTTTTGTTGATAGATTAACAATGACCTCCGATTCGCATTCGTCTCAATTGCTGAAGAACTTTTGTCGTTCCATTGCTTCAAAGACGGTTATGCTGATCGGATTGGTTATTGCCTTATCTCAGCTGGGCATAGAAATTGGCCCCTTGCTTGCGGGCATGGGAGTCATGGGTTTTGTGGTCGGATTTGCATTACAGGACACATTGTCTAATTTTGCATCCGGCATGATGATTCTGGTCTACCGCCCCTATGATATTGGGGACTTTGTCGATGTGGCCAATATCTCAGGGCAAGTTAAAGAAATGAATTTGGTATCGACCACTATTTTAACCATAGATCATCAGCGCATGGTCATTCCCAATAACAAAATATGGGGTGATATTATCACCAATGTTACGGCTGAACGATTGCGTCGAATAGACATGGTGTTTGCAATTGGCTATACGGATAGTATTACTAAAGCAGAAGCCGTATTACACGAGATAATTAGCCATCATCAACTCATACTCGATGATCCCGTGCCGCTGATAAAAGTGCATAAACTGAGCGTGTCATCGGTCGATTTTATCGTTCGACCTTGGGTAAATTCCAAAGATTACTGGGATGTTTATTGGGATATTACTCGGCAGGTGAAAGAAGAGTTTGATAGGGCTGGGATTTCAATTCCCTTTCCACAACAGGACATACATGTTTATCCTGCTGTGAAAAACACCTGAAGCCAGGAAAAAGGTGATCATTGCGAACCCTCCCAACTATTAGGAACAAATAGGGACAGTATTACCCTAGCCGTTTCGTAAACTGACCCGCACTGTCCTTTTCCCTTGGAGTCAGCAACAAATGAACAGGGTTTGTCATTAATACATACCGGTGAATCAAGTAATGCGTTTTCTCAGAATAATCCAGCAACCAATCAAGGTAAAAAAATAGTACTCTAGTTTATTTTAACGTGGTCTGCCCCCTATTTTTTTCGGCGTAGCATTTTTGCTTCTAAGACACCGATAGTGCCCATCAGAATGGAGTGCCCATGCCTAATATGGATGCATGAACTCCCAGATTATTTAACCTCGGCCTTGCGATTTTTGATGACATCACCGACTCCAAGTGAGGTCCACCACGATTTTCGATTTCGAAAATAACGCATCGATACTCTTGCTTGCCCACGCCTGCTGAAAACCGTTTGCTCACCACTTTTTGTTGCGTTTTCATTCATCGCCCAATGCTCTCCCAAACAGCGCTCAACAATTGGCTGGTATTTCTGATAGACTGCCTGAGCCGATACTTGGCTGTCACGTTTCCATAGACACGTATAACTTGTTGCTCCACCCGCCCATTCTATAATTTCGCACTTGGCGCCGGGGAAAACCAGTTTCGCCCTCCAACTGTGCATCCCGTAATGCGTCTTCATGGTTTTTTTTAAGGATGCGAATCGGTCAGGATATTCGCCAATAACTTCCTTGAGCCGTTCGCACCCTTCACTCACGGATAACGGTTCCGGTGTGGAGCGTAGACCACTACACGATACCATCAGCATTAACAATGGCGCCATTAGAATTCTGACGGCAACTGTGCCGATAATGGAAATCATTGCACCAAACGTTTTTCTTGTTTAAACATAAAGACGGTTTACTTTATCCTAGTCTTCCTCGGTTTGCTCCTTGGTGTCAGTACTCGCATATTGAAGATAATTATGATCACTAGGGTCAAGGGTATGGAAACGAGCATTCCAGCATCCTGAAACTCAGCAACAGAGGCCATTTTTAAGCCGTCATAGCTGTGTAACCAAACCTAAATAAAATACTCACTAGGTGCACCGTAGCTCAAAACAAACGCAGACTTCCGCGCCCTAGTAATTGCTACATAAACCAAACTCCGCTCTTCTGTATCAGCGTTTTCTCTAGATACAGAATCGGCCTTATCCTTTAAAGCAAAATCTAGCGGAATAAGCCCATCGTTTGCTGAAGCAAGAATAACTTGATTAAACTCTAGTCCCTTTACTCGGTGGATAGTGGCGAGTTTTAAGGCATCTACATCCTCACGTTCTGGCTCATTCGGTTTTATGATTGCCGTTTTAACACCTAGATTCTCAAGCTTCTCTTGAATAAACATCACTTCCTTATTTGTACGCGCAACAACACAGAAGTGTGAAATTGGCTCTTCGGACTTTTCAAGTAGCGCTTTTATAAACCCTGCCTGATCCTCTGAGCTTCCAAACCGTTCAATTATCGGCATTTGTCCGTGGGTTAGCGATTTATACAGCGCATTTGTATCATCACCACCATCAAGATCATCAATTGCACGCCCTTCAAGCAAGCCAACCGCCCATCGTCTGATTTCGTCTGTTGTACGATAGTTGATTTTGAGCTTTTTCGACCGGCCTCGGATATTGATACCACACTTACCAAGAACAACTCTGTTGCGACCATATATTCGCTGGTGAGCATCACCAACAATGAATAGATCATTAGCCGTTTCGGGTATAAGTGCCCGAATTAACTTAAATGCTTGAGCACCCATATCTTGGGCTTCATCTACGACTACCGAGCAATAAGGTAGCAGAATATTTTGATTTTGAATAAGCTCAGCAGCGTCTCGGTAAGCATCATCTACTTCCTTTATTCGAGCACGATTAAGTTGGTGGCGGTATTCTTCAAATATCGGCCAAATATTTACACGTCGCTCTCGGTTAAGCCGTGTACCACGGCCTATTCGAGATGCCTTCTTGTATTCATGTATAGTCTTAACACCTTGAGGTTGAATGACACACTGCCATTCTTCTTTAAAGAAACTGTCGGACAAATCGATGTCCGCCGGCTTTTCTGATATTGCCTTCTTCCAATACTCCTCCAAAGCACTTTCATCGAATACCACTTCAAAATCATAGGAGTGCTTTCTAAGAAACCGTTGCACCCACTGATCGAGATTAACGACTTCGATCTTTGTCATATCATCCTGAGTGCAAATACTTTCAAGATTCTTTTTGATGTCAACGGCGAGGTTTTTAGTAAATGTTGTAAAGAGAACTTTCTTGTGACTATTCGCAGTATTCTTCGACAACCACTTCGCCCGATGCATAGCGGCAACTGTTTTCCCTGTACCCGCGCCCCCCAAAACCCGAACAGCGCCATTCTTCACTCCCTCAGCCAATGTCCTCTGCGACGGGTGAAGAAACACTCGCCACTTATCCAGCGACGCGTTGAGCATTTCGGAAATTTCATTTTCATCTGCCGGGACAACAAATCGCGCCATAGATTGCAAGCGGTCAAGCGCTGCCGAGAAATTCCCCGTATCGAAAGTTTCTGTTCCTTCCAGTTCCCGCTCACGCAGAATATCTTCATAGGATTCGCCCGCGATATAAAAGAATAAGGCTTCGTAAGCCTCCCTGGGAAGAAGATCCTGAACATTATCCAGATCAGTCTCACTGTCCAGTGATCGAATAATATCAAGCTGTTCTTCAGGCACCCCAAGTTTCAGGAACTGGCGGTCTTTTAGGTCGTTAAACAGGCCTTTGTCCGCACTACCTTTTTGTTTATCACTCTGAGCGGATTCTGTTTGCGTGGAGTAGAGCTGGATCGATCCTGTATTGGGGTTCACTTTACACTGGTGACTTGCTGCCCAATCATAGGCCTTATCATGATGATCAACCCAGAGAAACAAGTAAACATTACCCTCTTCAGGAGCGGCCAAAATTACCCGATAGGCCTGATCAACTCGAATGGAACGCATATTTTTATCTTTTACCGCGTTCAGCTTCTCGAAATTCAAACCCGGTGACTTTGGGTTGGTTTGAAACTTCAAAACCAGTTGATTTACTTTTGCCTGAATATTTGGCTGTAACTTGGTTAAAGCGCCAAAAAACGCGTCTGAAAAACCTACTCTAATATCCATTATAATGGTCTCCCTGCATTCGTTTCTAACAGACTACCAAGTATCACATCCATGTCATCTTCCAACGTAAGTACTTTCCATCCGTGCTGCTTAAACACGTCTTTACTCTCTTCGAGTTGATAATCAAGAATTACAGCCACTTTGTTAGCCGCCCAAGCTAACTCAGCTTCGGCTATCGCAGCACCTTTTTCGTTAACAAGTTCATAGCCAACTTCAGGAAGTTGGATGTCATTGGCAGCCAATGAAGCAAGCAAATCTTCTGCTTCCTCATCCGCCAAATTGATGATCATGTCCCATTCACTGTCTTCGACCGGATGTGTTTTTTCACCCCAGTTAAGTTGAGCGAAATTGCCGTCTATCATTCCTTGCCGAGTGCCCGCAAAAAATAATGGTAGGAACTGGCCAAGATTCACAATCTGCAATAACTTCCGCCACGCTCGCTGTGTTGCCTCATCATCTGTAAGTTTCGGATCAAATATCGTTGAGACGACAAGCGATCCTGACTCTAAAGTCGTGATTGCTTGCTGACCACCGGCAATATAGGTTGTCATACTGAAAGCAGGGCTTTCGATTATATTGCAGGAACAAAAGATCAAGTCTGCGGCAACGAATTGGTCTACAAACTGGCTTGGCCATGAAGCGGATTCAGTAAGGAAACCATCTATCTGATCCTTGTCCCGCATAATCTTTTGATTTAACCAACTGAGCGACCGCAACATGGCATAGCCACGCCATTTGTCTAAATCAGGCTTGCTTAAATATTTCATTAACATCGTCAGCGGTTGAAGTTCTGCTACTTGATTGTGATCTGCCAGCCCCTTTGCTTCGCTGATTCTTTGAATGAATGCTGATGGAAAATTTTCAATATGATCCCTAAACGCATTGGGTACTTTGACCTCACTACCGGCAAATACATGATTAACATCGTGCCACGTCAAACTCCATGTCAGGATATTGGATGATAGAAAGATACCCTGGCGCTTCATCAAGTCTTCATGAACGATATCTTTGTGATATCGATACCCATCCAGGAAAACTGCAACCTTTATATCAAACTCGGACTCTCGATCTAACGAAATAAGAAAATCGGGTTCACAAGGGTAAGCAATGCCATGCTCTTTAGCTAAACGAACATGAGGCTCTACAGAATAAATCAAATCACCAACTTCTAACTTGAATCCTACCTTTCCATTGATAATGTCTTTCGTCGTTCTTATACGAATGCCACCCAAGGACGCATGTTGACTGAGTGCCTGAATCGCCTCAGGAAAACGGCTTTCAAGCTCACTATCTGCCCACACATTCTTTTTGATTTTTCCAAGGTGCGATATCTGCTCCAGTTCAATATTTTCATCCAAAACATCGTTCAGCATCTCCAAAGCTGTTCGACGGGAAGTATTCTCCATTCCGTAGCTGTTTTTATACGCGTAAAGACAGTTGTAACAACCATCTAAGTCAGGTGTTTCCTGGCAGGAACAGTCCGCCATAATGTCTCTTGCCAGCTTAAACATATTAATCAGATTTTGTGGGTCAGCCAATAGCGTATGTAAATATCCGGTACCACCCGGCACCGTGTCATACAGGACCAGATAACCGGCTCGCTCGGTAGAACCGCGTATAGGTTCATCACTGACAGTCATATTTAAATGATCTACTTTGCCACCAAACCGCGCTTTTAGACCTAATTGCAAGGCCGCAACAAATGACTGAATCTGCTCCTCTCTGACCGTCAGCGATAGCTTCGGCATAAGAATACGAATGGCTTCTGACTCGTATTGGCGATATAGATACAAGCAATCAATAATCCCTGCGTTGGTTTGCTCCTTGAATTCCCCTTGCCCATCTCGATAACTGCATTTGAATAGATGCTCGGTTTTGTTCTTTTTATGCTGGACCATCCCGCATTCTTTACAAAGCCGGAATCCCGGCCTTGCCAGTTCAACTCCAGCTACGTTAAGTACCTGGTCACTGCCGCCTTGCCTGCCGAAGTTGATCTCTTTGAAGGTTGCTTTTTTAATAAACTCAAAACCAAATGGTTTAATTTCGGTTTTCATTGCATAAGCCAGCACAATATCTTCCGGCTCAAAATCGATCAGCATCTGGCGGTTATAAAAGGTCGGTTCGCGGGTATCGGAATCATCGCCAATAAACGCATCTTCTTCCCTGGTATTGGCATAAACTTGGCGAAGCTTCACCATAGGCATCAGCTGGGATACATTCGCCCACATCGGGTCTTGGCAGCGGGGGCAAGCCGCGTCTTTATCCGCACCGATGATCCGTTCGCTGTAACTACAGCTGGGGCACAAGCGCCAATATTCAAGGTTTTCACCCTTAGCCATCTCGACTCGCTCGATTTTCACCTTACGATTACTGGCATAGAAAATACTTTCTGGTGCTAATTCGCTTAACGCTGCATGAGCCGGCCGGGAATACTCAAAAATTTTGGAATCGTAATTTGATGTTTTACCATCCTCCCGTTCAATTGGTTTACTTAACCTGCGAAAGATCACCGATCTAAGTGTTGTTCCCTCTTCCGGGAAAGCGTAGTTTGGCAATAAGCCGTCATCGGTAAAGAAATTTAGTGTTTCCTTCCTGTTCAGATCTGTTTTCAGACGCTTGATACCCTCTAGTTCTGTATTGAGAGTAACTTCCAGCTCATCTCTGGCTTCGTCTTTTGGTTTTTTCCTGAGCGATCTCAGTTCACTTATCAGGTCGCGCTGGTGGCGTGCCAAAGTCTTTCGTTCTTCAACGATTTGTTTGATGCGGTTAAGCACATAAACATGCAAGGCGTCTTCATCATTGGAGGTCGCCAGCAGGTATTCCTTCAAGCGTGATTTGGTCTCGTCAATGACATTTTCACCTAAAAGCGTATTAAACCCTTCCCACAGCACATCACGATGCTTACTGACATAATCCAACAACGTGTATGGGAAGCGCTTTAAGTCGCCATTTTCTACAGCGTCAAGGACCGGCTGCATGGAACCCGGAATCGTATGATTACCCTCCAGACTCATGCCCCATTGGTCAAAACAGAACGCCAGCAATTGCCGTTTCAATACCATGGTGGCATTCAGGAATATTGCTGGCGCCTGAAGGTCACCCGCCAGCATTTTTAAGGGGTCCGCGTAGAAGTACAAATCATGTGGGTGACCATTCGCCAGCGTGAGCACAAAGGAATTACCGTCACGGCGTCCCCCACGTCCCGCGCGCTGCAAGTAATTGGCCAGACTGGGTGGCACTGAGCACAGCATCACCGAAGACAAATCACCGATATCAATACCCATTTCCAATGTCGGCGTTGCGGAGAGCAAGTTTTCATACCAGTCCAAACGATCCCTGGACTTTGCCATAAAGCGTTGCTCAAGCGCCTCTCGATAACCCCGTTCTAACAGGGCTGTGTGCTCATGCCCGATAACACGCTTAATTTCTCCCTTGATGTAAAAGTCCTTATACATAGACTGGCGAGGATGAGCATTGGCCTCATATACAGCTATTACCTGATCTTTATGGAATACCTGATCGAGCGAAGGTAAGCCAATGATATGGGGCAGCCACTCTTCCGGAATATACCAGGAGCCGTAAGTACTATTCGTTTCATTATCAGGTTTTTCTTCAGTAGCGACATTTCTGCGCAATCGCACAGCAGCCAGGTCCGTCGTAATAAACAAATGCTGTGGGTTCAGAGCCCAGGCTTTATTTTCCTTTCGGGTTTGCAACTCAAGCAATAGCCCTGATTTCACCAGCGAAGCCATAATGAGCTGCAAGAGATCAGAATTGAAATTATCATCCACCAACTGACCGTCAGTCATGAATTGCTGAACCCAACGGCTGTACCAGTTGCTCTGTTTGTTGGGTAATAATCTGTCCAAGCCTTTTTCGGCGACCTCGCCAGGGAAACGAGGCAAAATAGAGTAGTTACCGATATCCGGCATAAATGAAAGGTTCTTTCGCGACAAAAGAAACCAGTCGCCACCGTTTTCAATATACCCACCCATCAATGGGTCGAATATCGCCCCTTGCCGCTTCATACGAAGCGCAATGCCCCACAACATGTGCTCAGCACTTGCCATGGGCAGCTCGTACCCCATGCTTTCGCGGCTTTGGCCCACAAGTAACCGGGCGGCTTCTTCGATAAAGCCTGGCGTCCAATGAATGGTCGCGACACCTGTGCGCTCCAACGAACGGCCAATAAGAGAGCGAATACCGACCTCTGATAACGCCTCCCACACCAATCGCTTATTGATTTGGTTAATTAGATTGGCAGGATGATCCAGTCTTTCGTTTTCTTTAAGCGTAATATAATCGTAACTACTCGCTCCCTTATTTATCGAGCTCACTAGCCAGCGCCATCTGAATAGCGATTAGCGGATTATGGCCCTGATTTGCCATTGACTGCAAGT
>Ga0209992_10003333_pt1 | contig 13607 bp, 17 predicted proteins | sample 2SBtaG_2_FD_182564 | JGI IMG/M metagenome (GOLD analysis project Ga0209992, IMG submission 182564) | Deep subsurface microbial communities from Kolumbo volcano to uncover new lineages of life (NeLLi) - 2SBTROV12_ACTIVE470 metaG (SPAdes)... | ecosystem: Environmental > Aquatic > Marine >... | reverse complement strand
AGACGGCCGGATACTTTATCAAAAATATGTTTTTGAAAACTCAGAGGAGGAAAAAAACGCCGCTTAAAACCTGTTAAAATATCTTAACTGGGAGACCGTTTGTAAAAGCAAATCTCAACTACCGCAGGTGAACAAATCTTCCCCTCTATCCCAACCTTCATTTCCTTCCCTTTTTCAACATCTCCCCCTCATTAAACATTAACCACATGACATTGAGATTTGTCTTCTTATGAAACATGGCAATGGTTTTAATTGATGGAAGGCTTTTACCGTTTTCCACTTCAGATAATGGTCCTATTGTTCCCTTTATCATTCCGGCCATTTCAACAAGCGTAAGACCTTGAGACTTGCGCCACTTTTTAAGTCTTTCGCCAAGCTTAGGTAATGAGTTTATATTTTTTTTATCGGGCATTCTTAAAGGCTCCTGATGATTTAATTGATTGTTGAAGAGTAATAAAAAAGGGGGTACCCCCGAAAGGATACCCCCGAAGAAAAACAGATTAAACTAGTTGCGCTCCGACCTCTTTTGGTTGCCCTTCTTAACCACTTCAGTCCAGTGTAAAGGCTCATCCTCATCTTCTTGAGGTTGGCCTTCCTTATTTAAAGCAGCAACTTTCTCTGAGAGTTCTTCCACTAAGCGCGGTAAAGATTTAACCGCCTCAATCCGAACGCTCGAACAACATTGAATTAATGGCGTCTTTTTATGAAAAACCTCTATGCTTCCTCCGTCTTCATTATAAGCCAAATCCTTGCCGTCTGCTGTTCGCGCCCACTTAAAGAAAACGCAATGAAGACGAAACTTATTAGAACTTTCATCTTTTGTCCACGCTAAATTGTCATACCCTTCATCTGTATTCCTAAAAGGAAATTCCAATTCACAGGTGATACCCTTGCTTTGCAAATAAGCTTCAAGATTTTTAATATCGTCGCTTATTCTATCCAAGGAGTTTTGATAGGTATCGAAAACCGAATCAGCACTTTCGAGAGCGTCGCTAATTTTGGAATCGTTTAAGGCGGGAACTTCTGTTTTTACTGTAGACATATTAAATGCTCCTTACTTTGAAGTTACAAGATAGTTTTAAATAACTTTGGCAATCAAGCCTTTGCCCGAATCAACGGTTATGGAGATCAATCAAGATCAAGTGGCCTAATTCAATAGGTTAAAAACAATATAAGTACTCTTTAAAATTTCCGCAATGCTTATTTTAATTTTTATTTTTTGTCGACAAGGTAGGGGCAATACTCTATTTATTTCATTGCAACTATTGAATAGTAAACGTTTTTTTCAAGATCGATGCTATTTTGTTTCCGGTGAATATTCAGTCACCACCAAACCGGTGGTATCTAATCTACCCAGTTATCACCAAATTGGTGACCACTGACGGGAAGAAATATGACGGTTTGAGGCTGGATAGATTTGGAGGGTAAAGCCTACCCTTCGACAACTTGTTATCACTTAATTATTAACTATTTACCGAATGCGCTCCCTACGAACTATACATATTGTATAGGGGAATTTTTATAAACGTATAGAAAACTATACAAATTGTAGAGTTATAATTTTTAGTTTTTCTTCTCTTTTTGTTGATGTTTTTATCTTTTTTGATTTTCATAAAACACTTCCATAAGAAAGGATAAGGGTGTATCCTTTCTTAGTGAAGGCTCTTAAGAAAGGATAGTTTCCTAAGTGAATGACTTAAAAAAAGAAAGTGGAACAGACAATTTTACCACAACGATAGTTGGGGGGGAGGAAGTACGCATTTACCTACCTCCACCGCTTCCACCAGAACCTAAACTAAATTTAGAAAAGTTATATGTCCTAATGGAAGACGCAAACCAAGCATTAGGAAGATTAGATGGCATTACCTCGATTCTGCCTGACCCGCAGTTATTCATCTATATGTATGTGCGGAAAGAGGCATTGTTATCTTCCCAAATTGAAGGAACTCAATCCTCACTTTCTGATTTACTACTTTTCGAAAACGAAGAAACTCCGGGGGTTCCACTCGATGACGTAAAAGAAGTTTCTAACTATGTCGCAGCAATGGAACATGGATTAGAGCGATTACATAAGGATTTTCCTTTATCCTTGCGTTTAATTCGGGAAATTCATGAGGTTCTCTTATCCGGAGGGAGAGGAAGTGAGAAATCGCCTGGAGAGTTTCGTCGCAGCCAAAACTGGATCGGCGGTACAAGACCAGGAAATGCGTTTTTTGTTCCACCACCCCCCGAAAAAGTACAACCATTCATGAGTGAGCTTGAAAAATTCATCTACGAAGAAAGGTCAAAGCTTCCCGTGTTGATAAAGGCAGCATTGATTCATGTCCAATTCGAAAGTATTCACCCATTCCTAGACGGTAATGGTCGTTTAGGCCGATTACTCATTACGTTTATATTATGCGCGGAGGGAGTTTTACGTGAGCCGACTCTCTATCTAAGTTTATATTTTAAAACACACAAAAAGGTTTATTACGATCTTTTACAGAGAGTCAGGGAAGACGACGACTGGGGAGCTTGGCTTGACTTCTTCTTAACAGGCGTTAAGGTAACTTCAGAACAGGCGGCAGAAACCGCCCATCAGATTTTAGATCTTTTCGAAAAAGATAGACAGAAAATTGAGAGCCTTGGTCGTCCAACCGCTTCTTCGCTAAGGGTTTTTCAATATATACAATCAAAGCCAATTCTGTCTGTGCCTAAAGCAGCAATTGAATTAGGTATATCAGCACCAACTATACGAAAATCTGCCGACCATTTGGAGGGTTTGGGCATTATCAGAGAAATTACCGGTAAAAAACGAAACAAGTTGTATATCTATGATAATTATCTTTCAATAGTAAAGAAAGGAACAGAGGTGGGGAAAAATTAAATTTAGCTCAATTTATTTCTTCTGCAATACCTTAATTGAAGAAACATCGGACTCATTCCCGCACTCCAAACACTAGCCCTTTGCAGGTCCTTTTATAGATCCGTCCTTATCTTGAGGCTGTATCAGGATGATATCCGCGAAACATTTGTAGCATTAGTGTTGGATGAATATGGCCATTACTCAATGCTCAGATATAGGCCTGAGTTCGGCAAAAAACGGACGTTTGAATGTGTCCTTCTTCCTTTGAACCATTTGATCTTATCTCAAAGACTCAACCGGTGTTCTGTGAATAAATCACTGCATGTAAGTTTATTTTTTATTTCAAATTTGAGCACCTTATTGGAAAACTTTTGCACTAATTTTCTTACTTCTTCTAAATCGGGGTCTGAAAAACCTAAAGCTGTACCAAAAACTGATTTAATTCGTGTCTTTTGCGGTGGTCTTAAAATTTCTATATTTTGTGCATGGTAGGCAAATCCAAGGAAAATGATTGCCTCGGCAACTTCGATTATGTCCTTTATTTTATCAAGGGACTTCTTATCTTTAACCTGTTCGGAATATGTGCGGATATCTTCAGCCGCTTTAATTAATTCTTGTGGCTGTAATTTTGTACCAAAGGGAACACCGCTTTGGTTAATGTTTGTTTTAAGTTTTCCAACCATTCCATAGGGGTGGTAAATTTCGAGAGATTCTAAAAGATCAAATGCTTCAATATCCGGAATTGAATATACGTTTTGTAGGGCATGAAAAATATATTGTTCAATACACCGATCATAGTTAAAACTTATAATCGTGATTTTATCGAAAATATTCTCCAGATCGGATTTTGGTCGATTTCTAGTTAGCTGACTAAAGAACTTTTTCATCCATGCTTCGTTCGATTTCTCAAAATCAATCATTTTTGGATTTGCGTATATATAATCATAATAGAGATCGCTTTTTTCTTCCGCTTCTAAGATTGCCCTTACAATTGCAACCTTACCGCAAAATTTTATACTTTCATCGTCGCTATGAATATCGAGAAAGTTGTCTATTGAATCTACCGCTGTAATACCTTTGGATATTTTTCTGGCAGCGTCTTGGTAATCTTGATAAACCTGATTGTCTTGATTGGAGCCAAGCTTTAAAACATCCAAAATTAACTGGTCTCCTCTTTCTAAATGACTACTAAAACCACGCCCCTCAAAATAAAAATCCGTTAATTCTGATATATTTTTAGCTAATTCGGCACCGATTGGAAGCTCAAACTCAGCACTAGCCCCAGCTCCTACAACAAATACTGTATTTTCTTTAAACAATGTTTAAATTCCTCATAAGTTAGATAATCGTTTCCAAGTCCCCTTTGATACCATTGAAGCCGAATGGGTCTTCTATTTTATAAAGGGTGAAATGTTCATTGATCATCAACAGTTTCGCTAACATTTTTTTCTGGGATCCCTACCTTCCCTCGCATCCAAATAATATATTTGCTCTTTTAAGCACTTTAAACATTTCCCCTTCATGGCCCCTTTGGGCGATCCGTTCTTATTCTCAGCGACGGTTAGAATCATATCGCTTCCACATTTCGGGCATTTACGAGGGATATAGGAGGCCATTATTTAAACAATACGAAAGGGGCCGCGATTAAATAGATCACGAAAACAATCAAGATTGAAATAATTCCCAAGTCAGTAAAGGGTGTATTTCTTTTTTTATTCATAAAACTTTCAAAAAACTGCCAACAACTAATGAGCCGACTTGAAATGAGATATAAATAAAACCAAATTGAGGCGAAATATGTTGTTGCTAAAAAAACTGATAAGGGAATATCTGGAGGTTCAAAATTTCCGAAAGAATCACTCAAATATAATAAAGCAATCTCAATAACTCCTATGGCCTTTAACAAAACGAAAATGATTGTAGGGAAAATAATACTAAAGAAAAATATTATATAAGTTGAAATAATATCACCTAATAAAATTCCAACCTTCTCCCCTTTGGTTAAAGGTTTTTCACATAGTTTTATTAGGTATCTAGTCTTATTAAGGCAAATATAATCGGGAACCAGGTTAAACCAAGCGCCAAACACAAATAAAAAGAAAAAAATTGTAAAGTATCCATAGGTTTCAAAAAGATTAATATAATAGATAGAATTAAGAGAATAACTATAGGTAAAGCAAATTAATAAACAAACATACGAGGCAATACTAGATTTAATAAATTTTTCCCAAGTAATAAATTCCTTCCCAAAGATTTTGTCAAAAGCCTTCCCAAAGGTTTCCGCCCAATTATTCAAACCTTCGTAGGTCTTAATTTTTTTTAACTTTTCCGAAAGATCTAATTTAACATCATCGCTTGTATTCTTTTCTAAAAGATCAAAAAGAAAATAAATTGTAGTCATAGCTGTAAAGAATGATCCAAAATAAGATAAAGTAGAAGGTGATCCCATAGGCTCTATTCCCTCATTTCCTTAACCTTGTTCAAGATATCGCCAGTTTTAGTGTACATAATATTGGAGTTCACCTTCTTTTATTCTTCTTACTCAACACCAAGTGAGCGCATTAATTCAGTTTATAGTTTTTCCAAGGAATTTCTTTTCAATTTTCTTTTTTTTTACAGTCTTTCAATTTGCCATCGTCTGTCCAGGTAGCTTCCAAGTAATCAGGGAGGATAGTTGGTATTTTTGTATATACCCATTCCGGTTCAGGACTTTTATAATTTTTTAATACATTGGCAATTTTTAGCTGTTTACAAGTCAGGTAATATACTTTCGCTAAATTCGTTCCCTCAATTATTGTTCTCTTAAAATTAACCTCATATACGTTCGCTTCTTGGAGATTAGTTTCTTTAAGATTAGTATTCTCAAAGTTGGCAAAACTGAGATCGGCAGAATTTAGTTTGGCGCCAACAAGATTGGCATCCTTAAAATTAACTCCTTGTAGTTTTGCTTTTTGGAGATTCGTATCCTGAAAGTTCGCGCCACTTAAGTTTGCATCACGGAGGTCAGCTTCATAAAAATCTGCTTTCTGAAAGTTCGCGCCACTTAAGTTTGCATCACGGAGGTCAGTATTTTTCAAATCAAACTTAATAGATCTAATAATTAATTTTAAATCTTCAATAATTAATTTGTTTTTAACTTTTACCCCAAAAAAAGACTGAATCGTTTTGCTTGGCGGCCAAAAATCAGGTTGAATTCTTGTTTCTGCATTTTGTAACGGACCGATTTGTTCAATCCAATACTTTTTAACCCCTCCATCCGTATTTATTACCCCGTCACGAATTTGATCCACCCGAGCCTGAAGTCTGTTTAATTGCCCTTGATAAAGTTGATCGGCCAAACTAAACATTGCAAAATATAGTCCAATCCCCCAAAGAAATCCTGTGGGATACTTAACATCATCGTTCACTTTTTGAAATTTTCTTACGACATGTTTAAGCCCACTTATTTGGTAAAAAACAAATGGAAAATCTTCCAATAACCACAAGAAAATTTTTTCATAAACACCACATAAATACTCATAATTATCTTTCAACGAATTTTTCCGCATTTATTTTTTAAATTTTCCTTTATTAAATTTAACAGCCGTCGTTATTACATTGAAATTTAAATAATGATGTGGATTTCCCAGTAACCGGAGACTCTTCGCCAAAATTTGAAATAGTATAGTTTCCTTCCGAGACATCTATTTGTATAGTCCCATTTGCAATAACCCTATCCATCGACTGGGGAAGGCGGCAATTGGTCACACCGGATTCAGTTTGAAGTAAAAGTTTGACCTTTTTTCTGCCTAAGTTGTTAACAGTGCTGCAATGTGGATGACCATGTGAATTTCCATCTCCTACAGAAATTATTGCTACTTCAGGTTTTATCTTCTTAATAAATTCATCGTCGGTGGCATTAGCGGCGCCATGATGTCCAGTTCTTAATATTTCTAGATCTATTCCTCTAGCAGCTAGGCTATTAGCTAACGCAAATTCCAATTTGGCATCTTCTACGCTATTGGTTTTTCGACCGATCAAATCCCCGGTTACTAAAAAGTCAAAATCCCCTGGCCCTGAAACCCATAATGATATTGAGCTTTCATTAGGGGAATTAGCTTTGTCGATAAGATTTGGATTATCGATTACAAACCCATCCCCGGTAACAAACGTTGCCTTAAAACCGCCTCCCAAGTCTAATTCCTTACCCAAGATACTAGGGTTATCAATTGAAATATGTTCAGCTTGTCCCTCTCCACCCGCTAATTGAGGTAAACATTTTTTCCATTCGGTTCTAGCCTTAGATTTTCTTCCAGGTTTTGGCTCTCCCATATCGTAAATACCTTTTTTTGGGAATAGTTCCTTAGGAGTGCAAGTGGGATCTTCTAATGTTCCCTCCTGGTTCCAAATTAAAGACGTATGAAAATGCCTTCCTACAGTTACAAATCCACCCATATGGTCCACGTCGTAGTGAGAAACAACGACATAATCCAATTCTGTTATACCTAACTGGTTCAATAATGATTGGACATATTCAGCCCCATGAGTTCTGCCTCGATTATCTCCTGCATCCATTAATAAAGTTGCGCTAGGTCCAACAATTAGGGTTGAATCCCCTTGCCCAACATCTATTACATATATGGATAGAGGTGAATTTGATGTTGTAGATGAACTTTCAGAGGAAGGAACAACACAGCCAGGTTTATGGCAATGGTATACACCAGTTCTGCTATCTCTATGGCCACCACTTGAATCTTGTCTTCCAGGATGGGCAAAAGATATTGACGGCAACAACCAAACAAGTATTAGAGCTATAACTAGCTTCTTCATGTGGCCTCCTAGGATCGATATATGGGAACCTATTGTAAATACCACAAAAAAGAGGTATTTTGAATGCAAAATTTTACATATAAAAGTTTCTTTACATGAAGTATTTCTCGTTAAACGACCTTAACTAAATCTTGGATTACCTCAATGGATGAAATTTCCGACATTGTTGATAGGTATGGAACAGCAGCATCAAGTTTCCTGACTGTTGTTGTTTTGACGGGACTTTTCCTTCCAAAGGAGTGGAAAAAAAAACTAAAAATAATATTCAAAAAATTCATTGAATTTTTAGAAAAACAAAATTTTAAGACTTATTTAAAACCAATAGCCACGGATAAGGGTCAAAACAATTTTCTATTTTTTATTGGAATCATTATTTTATGCGCCTTTTTCAAAAATATAATAAAAATTTATTTAAATCCTAAAATTGAAGGACTTATCGCCCCAAATCCACAGATAATCATTTTGATTTTAACTTTGGGATTTACTATTGCCCTAAAATTCCATACGTATATTATTTCTAAGTATCTAAATTTAAATCAATATTGGAAAATTTTTCTTCGCCAATTCCTCCTATGTATCTTATTTGGCTTTATTTGGGTTTCAGTCGCATCTCTAACAGTTTATCTCCTTTTTGACATAACAACCTTCGGCCAATTAGGTTATGGAAATGGAGAAAAAAATATTAATACAAATGGATGGGAATATTCCATTTATCAATTTGTATTGTTATTAATTTCACCATTTTTTGGCGGTTTTTTTCTCCTCTCGATGTTAGTAGCTTTTGAGGTAATTTGGATTTATTTCATTATTTATCCCTTATTATTTTTCAAGATATGTAATTCAATTCTCAAAATTTTAATAGATAAGCGTCAAGGAATTGAGGTTATATTAACCATACTTTTAATAATTTGTTATCCGCCGTTATTTAAAATAGGAAATTATCTTTATTCCTTCATCACATTAAAACTTCCATTAGTGTTTTAACCACTCCCTAGCAGCATCCAATTTATTGAACACTTTTAGTTTTTTATACTCCAGAAGATTTGATTTTTCACATAAGTACTTTAAGGTTTAGAAGTTGTCTATTGAAGGTATAATTGCGACAAACAATAAAACTTTAATGTCAAATGGTTGAGATTTTCTTCATTAAAATAGGGGGTTTTGAATGATTTGGAAGTTAAGATTTTCTCAAATATTTCTCTTCTTCTCGGTATTAATTATTTCACCCATTGTTTACGGGGAAGATGATTTATATTACGGAGACTTTAATGGTAGTTGGGAAGGAACTTTATACCTCATTGGGCTAGACCTACCTGGTTTTCCTTATACTCTTTCCACAAAAGAAATAGACAAAAACGGAGGAGAATCGAAAATTGTAGTTTCTGGGCAAAACGTAGAAGTTTATTACAAGTGGAAGGGAAAATGGAAGGAAGTGAAACCAGGCCAGTTTAAAATAAATAAGCATAAGACTAACGCAATAATTTTTGCCATTAATTCATCTTCAGACGTTTATGATAAAACAGGAAGTGGCGGTTGGGTTGAAACTTGGAATTTCACTTTGACCTACAAGGACAAAAACTCGGTATATGTCTATGTAACGAGAGCAGTTAATAACTACATGAAAAAATATGATGAAGAAATTAGCAGATTCTTTATAAGCAGTTTTGGTGATTTTCAAAAAGTTTCATAATTAGTTCACTAAACTGAAGATAATATTTAAGGAAACCGGACCCCTTTCGAGGCCCGGCCTAATAAGAATTGCCTTCTACTGCTCGTGATACTTTCCTACCTCAAGAACCACTCTTGGCAAAACTTCCATTAAATCATTTATTTCATAGATAATACCTCCTGCTTCATTAAGCCATTCGCCCAAACTCTCTTCAACACCTTGCAAAGAATTCAGTTTTTTTAGATCTTTGTTTCTAGAAATTTTAGAAATCCAATTTCCAACTCCCTCAATCCCAGACAGCAGAAAATCTCTATTTAACCCGGCCTGATACTCTATAAACTTTAAAGTCTCGTAGGTTTCTCTAGAAGTTTTTTCTGGGTTTAATCCAGCTATCCTTACAAATTCTTCAGCTAATTCTGGGATGATTGCGCGCCATGATATTTCTTTTTGGATGGCTTCATCTTCAACGACCTCGAGGACTTCCCCTTCTTCCTCACAATGGTAAGAGCTCTCTATTTGATCGATCAATGCTGACGTTTGAATCTCATCTCCATGATTCAATACATGGAAGGCTTTCTTCAGTAATTCGGCGTTAATTTCACTATCTCGTGTTTGTTTTTTTGTTTCCGGATCAGATTCTGATTTGTGACTGGCGCCGTTAGATCCATTTGATGAAATATCATATTCATCTTCTACTTGTGGTTGATAACCAGCGATTTCTAACATTGTTGCCCTCCTGATTTTAGAGCGCATATGCTGTCAACGGACACAAAGACCGCCCTTACAGGTAAGGACACACGGACGCTCTAAGCCATTTTTAGGAATGAAAGATACTACTCTTTGTGATTTTGACGATGGAAAGTTGCGTTTTTGTCATTCGAAAACTAAACTAATACCATATTAAAGAAATTATTAGGAGATATCTTTTGAAATGCAAATATGACCATTGCAGGTTTCATGAGGTTCATGGTTTAACCTTAAAACATGACCAGGTTGATGAAGAAACTTATTGCGAGTTTCATCTACCTTTATTCGATAGTGGGGGCAAAAAAACCTCAAAATCTAAATATGAAGCATCTAATAGTTCTTTCAACGAAAGGGTTATTTGTGCCATTAATTATTTAATCGAAAATAACCTTCCCGTAGATTTATTTGAAATTGTATTTCCTGGAGGAATAAAATTCCGAGGAGTTAAGTTTAAAGGTCACAATTCTAAGGACATAAATTTTATAAATTGCATCTTTTATTCTAGGGCCGATTTCTCATCATTAAGTGTCTTCGGAAAACTCAAATTAGCTAATTGTAAATTTAAAGATGCCGTAAACTTTAAATGGTGTCGACTAGAAGGCGAACTAATAATTAATGATTCAGAATTCCATTCAACTACAATTTTCAAAAATGCATCATTTTCCCGTCACATTCAAATCATAAATACAAAATTTATTGGCATAGTAGATTTTTCCGTGACTAGCAATACAGAAAGTAAAACTAATGAATCATGGGGTAACTTCCCCTCTATATATTTTAATAATTCTTCATTTGGTGATGAGGTATTCTTTATTAACAGGAGATTTTTAAAAACTACAGATTTCAACGATTGCACCTTTAATGCGGCTCCTAAATTTCAAGGCTGTCTACTTCATGAAGACACAACTTTCCCGCCCGAAAAAAACTTTCCAGTAATCGGAAACCAAGAATCTGCAAGTGCTTATCGAACTTTAAAACTTGCAATGGAAAAAATACGCGCAAGGAATGAAGAGGCAATGTTTAGCGCATTGGAACAAAAGTGTATTCACTTAAACCCAAATACGCCGAAATCATTTAAAACTTTTTCTTGGTTGTATGGGGTAACGACTGATTATGGTCAGAGCGTCTGGCATGTATTTAGATCGTTCTTAATAACGCTGTTTTCATTTTTTATTATTTATCTTTGGATTGCTACGCCAACTATCGATCCATCATTAACTTTTGACTTTAAATTAATCTTTAAAGTTTTTATCTTTAATCTGAAGCAAACAATCCCTCCTTACCATGCCTATAATAGCAGGATACCTGACTGGCTTGGTTCTGGACCAAATGACGATTTTTTAGAAATTATATTTAATCTTCAAACAACTCTAAACCTTGCCCTTTTAGCATTATTAGTTTTGGTCTTAAGATGGCGGTTTAAGAGAGGGTAAAACCATTTCAAAAAAAAACCGGACCTCGCAAAAGATCCGGCTTAATAGTTCACTCTTTATTATGGCGCTTCTTAATGTCCCGTACAATATCGGGCAACGACTCAAGCAACTCATTTAAATCACGGAGAGTGCCACCGGTATCTTGAAGCCATAGCCCTATACAATTCTCTATACCCTTCAATGATTCTAATTCCCGTAGCTCTTTATTTCTAGAAACAATAGTTACCCATTGCCCCATGGTTTCAACATCGGCCATTAAGGAACTACGTTTCCATTGCGCTTGTTCCTCAATAAACTCTAAAGCTTCCAATGTTGCAGGAGTAGTATTTTCAGGATGTAATCGGGCTTTAGCTGCAAAGTTTTCTGTAATATCTACGATAATATTATGTAGGTTCATGATTGGACCTTTATATGGAAAAACCGAGCCTCATTACAAGGCTCGGTCTCTTGGATTCGTTAATTTTTAATACTAGAATCGATTAATGGAAATTTAAGCGCTTGCCCTTGATTGGCTTCCAGCTTCTTAACCCTGGAACTTAACTCAACGAGTTCATTGCTCAATCGGTCAATTGGATTATCCCTTTCAGTGTCCAATAGGCAAGATCCATCCTTTTTCATTTCGCCTATCATGAAATCGTTAAGCTTTATAACGCTGTCTTGCATTTGATTAACCGTTTTCCATAGCTTTATCAAATCTTGATTAATTTCAATTCGGATAACCTGCGTTAATTCACCTTTATCGAGTCCATCCACTTTATTCTCAAGATGCGCATCACCGCAAAGTTGGTTTACAAGAACCTGCTTCAAGAATGGAATAATTATCAATCCCATGCCTTCAGGGATATCTATTCCTTGCTCTTTTAGCTCCTCTGTTACACCATCAAACACGCCTTTAGCGTATATTCCCGCATCACAATCTATATCGCTCATCTGTCCGTCTCTTAGCATGATTTACCTCCTCTCAAAACTCGAAAAGGATTCTTCTTAGACACGCGCTTATGAATTACAGCTTTCTTGTTTTTAAGCTTATTTAAAGCATCTTTTAGCTGTTCGTTTTCCTCCGCTATAAGTCTTTTTTCCGCTCTTACGTAACCCAATTCTTTACCAACTTCAATGAGTTTTTCGAGGGCGTTCTCAAGGAGGGTATCAGTCATGATTGGCCTCCCTTCTCGCTGGTAGTCCTCTCACTATCTTTCCTTAAAAGATGCTCAATCTCATATTGGATTGCTGAAAGCTCAAGGACAATCAGAGAAACTTCATTTTGGAAATAACCAATCTTTTGGAGCTCTTCAACGGGTCCATTACTGGTTCCAATTACAAGTCCCATAGATGCTGTCCCCCCTAAAAGAAGTCTGATTGCATCATCCGCAAGATCAAATATATTTCTCAACACAACCTTATCGTCTTCACTTAATTCTTTGCCCTCTAAGGGGTCTAATATAAATTTTTGACAACAGGCAATAAAAGCCCCCGTAAAAGATCCTTGCCCTTGATTTAGTCCGTCCCATAACTCTTTTAATTCTTTGCTAATAATATTTTTTGGGGATACAGGCTTATTCATGGCCGGCCTCCCTTCACTGGAAACTGGATCATGTTTCCTGATTTAGCGATAACACGAGTTTTCTTTGTCTTTTTTTGTGGTTTCTTAATAGAGGTTTCCTCTAATTTCAAAACCTTATCTTGTAATTTCCCGAAATATTCTTGATACCTGGTAAACATATCCCGGTACTTACCAAAGCTTTCATATAGTTTTACAAATGAATCGAATTTTACGTTAGCCGCTATTTTCTTTTCAAGGGAAGCTATAGCGATAGCCTGGACCGTCAACATTGAAATCATTGAGCCCATAATGGCTATTTCGGCTTTAGGCGGGATTGTGTAATCGTGCGATTTTTCTAATGATTCTTTGAGGCTTACAAATAGCGTGTGACCATAATCGGTTGCTTCTTCTACCGCTTGCGCCTGCTCTTCTTGCGTCAATCCTTCGGTTATTCCTTTAATCATGATGTTACTCCTTAGTTTTCTACTCAATAGAAAAAGCCCATAAGTGGTTGAGTACGGATACTAAGAACCGCTCGCGTCCTCACGGATAGCGAACACTTAT
>Ga0209992_10003332_pt1 | contig 13610 bp, 9 predicted proteins | sample 2SBtaG_2_FD_182564 | JGI IMG/M metagenome (GOLD analysis project Ga0209992, IMG submission 182564) | Deep subsurface microbial communities from Kolumbo volcano to uncover new lineages of life (NeLLi) - 2SBTROV12_ACTIVE470 metaG (SPAdes)... | ecosystem: Environmental > Aquatic > Marine > Volcanic... | reverse complement strand
TTCGTACATGTTTTGCAAAATAAAAGACTGTTCGTAAGATACGTTAGAAGACATCCATCCAATTATATTTTGCCTAAATCCTTTAGTAACTTTTTCTACGCCGTGCGGGTAAATGATAGGAAAGATTACCGCTTCTCCAGCGTTTAGTTTCTTACCTATCTGACCTACAGGAGTTGCTAATGTAAACTCCCCGCCCTCGTAGTCATCTGTTAAGTTTATGCTCCAGCCGTAGTCAAAAAATACGTTGTTTGATTTTGGCCTTGCCTTGAAAGCATCTACGTGTAAATCGTAGTAATCACCTTCAAGATACTTGTTGTAAAAATTTACTGATACTCTGGTAGGACAATACACGCTGTCAATATAGTGTGTATCATACAGCTTGTCTGTGACTAGCTTTCTTACCTCATCCGGGACACCCTTTGATTCTTTGTTACTTTTTATGTCCTCTAGATCAGGGGCAGTATCTTCCCCATTCTTAAACGTATTCTGGTCAATCTTGTCCAGACAAAAATTTACTTCATCTTCAGTCAGTAGCTTGATAAACATATGTACCTCCGTCAGTTCACATCAAAGCAAGAAGGGTGGGGTTTTTAAAAGGAACCCCACAGAAACCTTTAGTACGATTACGTACCCGACGACACCGTAGCCGCTTCCGTAAGCGGGTTGCGCGAAATGTCAACCATGCAAACGTGAATGCGGAAACGAGCAGCACTTTCACCCGTTGAGCCACCATCAAGGATGAGGGCGTCAATCGTGTCAGCACTTGTTAGGATACGACAGTTGGACCCGGAAGCCCCAATAGCGGCTTCAAGGAAAGGCGAGAAGCCAGCGGCAAGTGGAGAAGCGTCAAGAAAACAGTCGACATCACCACCAGTAAAGCCAATATCCATAGTAATCTGACCATTACCACGCGCTTCAAGAACTTCAAGCGCACCAGCAACAATCATGGTATCTGCAGGAACGTCTACAAGCTGTACAACGTCTCCACCTGTACCACCATCGGCAGTATCGTGGACCTGCGAAGTGACCACGTAAGGAGAGGGCATCCGCGAAGGATGACCAACGGTCCCACCGCCAGAAATAGTACGATCAATAGTAGCCATAATTCATACCTCCTCTAGCTGTAGTCAACAATGCCAAGGACCAAGCCTTCTGGACGAATGACCTTACGGCCATATACGTGCAGACCACGAACCACATCAGCAAATGAATCAGGATCGCGAATAACTTCAGTCTTAGCAATGGAGTTAGCAGTGGCTGTTGAGGACATATGCCCAGCAAGAAGAATATTCTCGCCCGTGCCAACACCACTGAGTGATACCATGTCCGTAGTCGTAGTCGCATCAGCGGACTGACGAAGGGCATTGGATTTATACAGCGTGAAGCCCATAACTTTCTGAGCCGTCAGCATCCCATTACGCATGGGGGACTGAGCGTCACCAGTTACCTGAACTTCAGCAATTTTAGCACCCGCTTTGTAAAGAGTTTCATAGAAACGCGGGGGCGCTACAAACCAACGGTTTTCTTCAGGAACATCAACCTGATCTAGGTGACGCGCCATCTTAGCGATGATTTGCACAGCCTCATCACCGGCATCGCTGCCGTCCATCGTATGAGGAGTACCTGCAGTACCAAGTGCGGAGTCGGTTTCAACGGAGCCAGAAGCACCCTTAATACCTGCACCATCAATCATAACCTGCAGTACATTTTTGTCGTAGTTACGCTTCAAGGAGTATGCACCTGAAGAGGTTGCAAGCGCCTCAAAGTTAACATGCGATTGACGTTCTTCGATATCATCTACCTTGAACGCAAAAGCTTGAGCCTGATCTACTTCCAGAGTAATCTCATCGTCAGCCAAGTCCTGCGGAGTAACCACAGCACCACGGGTGTACGCTGAGATGGAAACAGTAGGTTCTTTAATAATACGAACCGTGTCTCCGTAGTTCTCAATCTCCCCCGCATAGTCAGTGTTAGTAATGTCTTCTACAACTGACGCACGGCGGAAAAATTTGAGAACCTTCTGGCTATAGATTTCGGCTTGGAAATTACCGGACGGTAGATTACCGTAACCGGCTGATACACCAACTGGCATTTTCTTAGCCTTTCTCTATTAGCTATTGATTTATGATACGACCCTCCGCATTTGCTAAGTCAAGCTCTGCTTCAAGCTTTTCATACTCATGCGGTTTAAGTTTACGTATCTCTGAGGTAGTCCAAGTTTTCTTATTAGCATCCTGATTAACAGAAACTGTTTTAGCATTGGTTTTAGTAACTGCTTCTGCTGCAGAACCCTTCGGACGGCCTCTTTTTTTGTTAAGCCCTTTATCGGCTTTGTACAAATCTAGAACACGAGAAGCCCATTTAACGTCAGAACTATTATCAATAATGCCGTTAGAGATACTAGGTGGCTGTTCATCTAACCAGCTAAGAAATTCTTTAGATTTTTTAATTTCCGCAAAGTCAGGATGATGGGCTAGTAGCTCTTGATAAGCACTCTTTGCTTCTAATTGCTTTTCTCGTTGGTTAAGGCGATTAACCTCTTCCTTGAGTTCTTCTAGCTCTTTAGAAGATTTTTGATTGCTAATCGTTTCAACAACATTGTATACATCCGGGTATTCACTCTTAAACTGCTCTACGTCTGCATCAGTTTCTACGTTGTGCATTTCATTGAAGGAATCTTCAATTTCCTTGTCTGCAGAAAGTGCTTCTCTTTCTTGCTTCCACTCGTAGAGTTTAGAATCATAGTGCTTTTTAAGATCATCATACCTTTTCTTATAGTCATGTTCTTCTGTTTTAACTTCTATATTGATAGTTTCTTCGTCAACTTGAACTTTTTCTTCTATCTCTTCCTCAAGGGTGGCGTCTTGTGGGGCATCCTCTTCGTAAACGTCTTTACGATAAGAGCCTTTATACGTGCCTTGATTCATTTCTTGATCTTGTACTTCGGTAGTCATTTTTCCTCCTTGCGGGGCCTCTATGGGGTAGCCGCAGTTGGGTTAGTCCAGCAGGGCCGCTAGTTAGCGGGTGGCTGCATTAAGTTGTCACGAAGGCTTAATGCTTCAGTGACTTTTGCATCAGCACTAAGATTCTCCCGCATATCTTGGGGAGAACCTACGGCTGGAGCATTCTGCTTATCTTCATCAAAAATAGGCATTATAAAATTTCTATTGTTTTTTTGCCATTCTGCATAGGCTTGGTTTTTCTTCTGTACGTTATACCTTTTCTTCCACTCGGAATGATATCTCTCTGCGTTCTGGTTATCTGGGACAGTAGCACTAGGAGACATAAAATATTTTATTCTCGCTAAAAATGCAGAGTTTCTTACATCTGATAGGTCGGAAGGTTTTATTGAATCTATATCTATACCGTAAGCTTGTTTATATACTTCCTTTGCATCTATAATACGTTTACGTAAATTTATACGACTAGCCGGTAAATTTTTATTCGGGTTAGGAGTTCGTATGCTCTGAACTTCTTTTAAAAACTGATCCGTCACCTGAAAAACACCACCATGCCCAACTGTTCCAGTTCCATACTTTGTCTTTACTTTTTTTCGTTTAGCCATTCCTTTATGCTGGCCCATAGCTGATTCAGCTTGTGCAGTAAACATTAGCAAGTCCCTGTTACCGGGAATAATGGTTGTAACGTCTAGCACTGCCTCTTTAATACTATCTAGGTCAACTTTTTTTTTAACTCCGGTTATTCCCATATTAGCCCGTATAGGAGCTTGTTGAGGTTGCTGTTGTTCTTGTCCTTCTTGTGCTATTTTCTTTTCAGTTTCAGGTTCACCTGATTTATTAATTTTCTCAAGAAAATCAAGTCCAATCTCTTCTGCTAGCTCCTTAGTTATACGCGCTTCGTTATTAGATGCTGCGACATTAACGGGGCTATCTCCACCCTTTACTTGTTGACTTGGTTGAAATATGTCTTCAATTTTTACTTCAATGCCTGTTCTTTCTTTTAGTGACTTAGCATTCTCCTTAAGTATCCTCTTAAAATCCCCGTATCCAACTTTTTTAAGCCCTTCTGCATTTACAAAAACATCGCCCTCTCTTGCTTCCATTGGTACATCATCAGCTACACCTGTTTCAGAAGCCCCCTCAACATCTATTATACCTGAAACATCCCCACCAAGATTTAATCGCTGCATCTGATCCTGCATAGGATTAGGTTCTGGCATAGGTTCTTGCGGCATAGGCGCTTCTACCGGAACTGCTTCCTCTTCTACCATAGGCTCAGGCATTACTTCTTCCTGTTGATCAACAACGGGAGACTCATCCAATGTGAGATCAAACGAAGCCATCACAGCATCAAGTTCTGGCTGTGATAATTTATCAAAAGCAGCCTCTGCAACTACCTGCATTTCTTCTGGTAGAGAGCTAATATTTTGGTCTATTTGTTCTAGTGTTATTGCTGCCATAATTATTCCTGCTATCATTTAACCTTAATAACGTCTATTATTATTCCTGATATATCTACTTCCCACCATTTTTCGCGCAGATTGCTTTTTGCTGGATTAGCGTGGTGGGTGTTATGCCAAGCCTCTCCCCAGTTAAGTGGGGCAATCCAAGGACAATTGACGGTGCTATCTTCATTGTTATAGTTTACGTAACCAAAATTGCTATGGCACATGTAGTTTGTCATTCCTTGGGCTAACATCGTTAGTGCGCTTGGAAGAATAAAAACAAAGTAAAGAACTTGAGGACTAATCGCTAAAAGTAAACCTATCCAAGACAGGATAATAAGAAGCCAGTATCTGTCTGTAATCCGTAAAAATTTATTTCTTGCGTTATCTATAGACACCCTTAGCAGTTTACTATTATCTTCTTTGTAAAATATAAATATAGTTTTCCAAAAACCTCGCGCCTGTTGATGAGGGTCTTCTGGTTTATCACTATGTTTATGGTGTAGTCTATGAAGACCTGCCCAGCCCAGTGTGCTTCCAGTTCCGCTCAATAAGGCTGCAAGAGAGAACGTATATTTTAGTATAGGATGACAAAACTTAAAACTTTTGTGGCTCCAGTAACGATGATTTGCAACTATAACTCCAAGGCAGTCATATACAAAGTACATTACAGCGGCTAATGTAACAGTTGCTAATGTCCAATCAACAAAGGGTGAAAAGGCAATTGAACAAATTACTGTTATAAACATCAACAATCTAACTTTAAAAATTGTTGAGGTCATGCAAAACGTCCGATCAATCTCAGTGCAGGTCTTGTTGTTAGATTAAGAATAGAGTCTAACAATTTATATTTTAAATTTAACTTTTCGTTGTTTGCTTTCTTTGCATACAACTGAGTAAGAACATTTCCTACTTTAGTGTGGCCCACTTTTGTAGCAAGCCACGGGCCTACCTTATCATAGCCGCGCATGAGAGCGGGGTCTTCACGGCGCAGCTTGATGCCGTATTTTTTGTTTGCGCGGAAACGCTCTTTCGGGTTGATGCCAGCCGCAAACGCGGCGGTGCAGATATGTGTTCCCAATCCGCCTTCGTCAGCCGCACCTGCGCCCTCGCCGCTTTCGTCGGGGTCATTCTCTGCACCTGTGTCTTTACCAGCCCCGCCTTTTTCCGGACCGGAAACATCGCCAGATTTACCAGCATCTTGATCGCCTTGCGTCAGGTCAGAGTTGAGGTCAGCTTCTGGTGAAATATCGGCATTCGGATCAGACACATCATCGCGTCCCATGTCCATAGCAGCGTCGAAATCGCCAATATTGCCATGAAGACCTAGATCAGTGTTATACCCGCCAACTACTTCTTCATTTACAGCAGTACTTACAAAATCCCAATCGACCGCATCAAAATTGCTGTAGCCCAAACCTTTAGCTGCTTGACTTAACCCTTCAGCTACATCAACATCCTGTTGATCAAAACTACTGAATGTCATTTTTCCAGTAACGCCCTGAACGGCATTGGCAAGACCCATCGCCCCTTTTGAGGGGTCTTGACTGTTGTAACCACCCGGCTCAAAGCTTCCAGCGTTTATTACAGCAGCATTGAAGGCTCCTGCCATCTCTATACTTTGTTCTATGTTTCTTACTCTGGCAGCATATTGTTTCGCTTGCTCTGGGTCCATTCTAGCTTCAAAATCGAGCGGGTTCATTACTGTATCTATATATTCCATTGCAGCCTTATCTGCCTTATCCAAGTCAGCATAATCGACCGGGGCTGCGCCCAAATCCAAGTCTTCCAATGTCGGGAGTTCAAATGCTTGCATTTCTTGAGCGCGGTCTGCTATCATACTTGAAAATGCTGCAGTATTTTGACTGTACTCTAAATCGGGCCTGCTTACTTCATCTACATAGTTGTTAAATGCGAGTTGTTCATAGGCTGCTTGATACGCTTGTGCTAAATCTAATGCGGCTTGCTGAACATCTGTAATTTGCCCCATATGACCATCAATAAAGTCCGTAACAGCTTCCATATCTTCAGGATCAAGTCCTCCAAGGCTATTAGCCATTGCAGCACTTTGATAATCCATTTCATAGTTAATACCATATTGAGAAAACGCAGTACCATATTGGGAGGTCGCCCTATCAAAATCTAAAGCAAAACTAATAGGCCCTATACCGAGAATGTCTACTTGGTTAAAACTAATTACACTTCCAAAAGGTCCAGCATTAATTCCTATACCTTGCCCTAAATCTACTTCAACACCATGTTCCGCCCCTGCCATGGTATCTAAATCAGCCTCGTGTTGTTCTCCATAGCTTGAATAAGGCCCCGGCAGAATAGCGGCCATAAAGTCTACAAAAGCATTTAAAACTGCAGGTGCTGCTTTCATTGGCCCCGGCAACATGCTAGTGACCAATGCGGGCGTAACAGGGCCTCGTGTTGCACTCAATGCGTCGATTTTTTCCGGCGTAACGGGGCCTATTGTTGGTTCTTCTTCTATTCCTTTACTAAGCACGTTGAAATCCATACCGTTAAAATTAAACGAATTAACAGTATTACCGAATGTTCCCTCTACGTGCTGTCCTGCCATATCCACAAAAGCTTTGGCAGAATTAACAGGATCGTTAATCAGGTCTGAAAACCCCTGCACAATCCCCTCTATAACTTCTATGCCTTTATCTGGCAAAGAACTTAACTTATCAAAATCAAAATTTAAAACTGCGGAAAGGGCTTGGTGTGCGCCTAGTATTGCTGCAGGAGTACCTATAATACTTGGATTTGTTAAGGCATTGCTTAGTGAGTTAATAGTTTTACCCCTAGCGATATTAATTGCTGCTGCAACAGCAGGGTCAAGATTTTTTGCAAGATTTATAGCTGTTGTGGCGGGGTCTAAATTTGTTATGTTAGTTAGATTACTAAAGGTCTGTTCTAAACTTAGAGGAGTAACGCCAACTAAACCCAGAGCATTGAGAGAATTTTGATCTAAAGAACCAAACCCTGCCAAATCTGTAACCTGACCTACATCACCAGCAGCAGGAGGCTCAATGAAAATGCTCTCTTCAAACGCAGGAGCAGCAAAGTCTCCCCCTTCAGTCTGTTCTGCGCGACGAGAAACAACCTGTTTAGGGGGGGTGTATGTCAGTGTGCCCGCAAGGCTAGCCGCCTGTAGCGGGTTAGGGGCTATCTCATCTACACCGGGAAGCGCACCAATTTCTTTACCGGGAGCATCAAAGCTTGCTACTACACCCGTTCCAAATAGTTGACCCGCCTGTTGTGCTAAAGCGCCGTTAGCCATCCTTTAAATAAACCTTTTGCTGTGTGTTAACTTGCGTCTTCAGGGAGAGAAGGTGATCCACCACCTGCACCTTGCCCTGCAGCCATCGCATCTCTAAGTCCGATTTCTCCACCCCCAGCAGGGCCTGATGTCTGTCCTTCAGGTCCGCTAGGTAATCCTCCAGACTGTCCCATGCCGCCTGATTGTTGACCAGCGGCAGCAGGGTCTTGCATGTTTCCTTGTCCAACATTTAAACCTCTTAACATTTCTGCAAAAATCTGCGCGTCATTCATGTCGTTAACAAGCAGATCAGGATCAATATCCTGTGCAATAGCTAGCTCCCTTACAAGATTTGGAATCTTGATAAACGGCGCTAACATAGGATTAGCAACCGTTTGTAGAAGCGCGGTCAGACGTTGACTACGCACTTCTTTCTGCATTACTGCAGCAGTGCCTTGCGGCTTAATTTCAAGATCACCAACTATGTCCATCTTTTCATCATTAAACTGCATGTTCCAGTGAAAGAAAGATTCACCCAGAGGTTTAAGGAGAAAGTCATCAATATTCTTAATAACAGTTTTAATACTAAGATTAGCCCCGCCCAACAGCATACTTAATCCTGCTGCTGTACGTCCTGTGCCAGACACGCCTGTTTGACCGTGCATAATACTTGGCAGTCCCGTTTCCTCGTCGGCTAATTGTCGTGCCGCCTGATACATCTGTATATTTTCACCAGCGGTGTTGGGGAACTTCACAGAGTTAATGGCTGTACCCGGATTGCCGGATTGCCTACGGAAGACCTTACCCGGATAGATATCATAGTTCTGCCCCGGTACAAGAGATGCCTCATCAACATCAAATACTACATTACCTGCAAGTGCTAGGTTATCAATAGCCATACGAATGTGACCATTCATTAGTAGCTGTGCATCCTCCATATTCTCAGGCACACCCACACCAAATAGCTGATACGGGTTTACTTCATACGGAAACACATGAAACGGAAGTTTATAGGGTACGAAAGGATTAAATACAGCCCGTAGAATATGATTTCCACACGACCAGATGTTTACAGGTATCTCTGTAAGTTCATCTATAATTCCTTCTTCTAAGCCAACTTGAGCGGCTAAATGAGAGTCCATCATTCCCCAGTACTCAAGAACTTCGTATCTGCTGTTCTCATTGAAGTCTTCTACATTCTCTCTGCGAATGCTTTCTTCGTAGTACTTGTTATCGTAGTTGGGGCCACCACTAATGCACTGGGCTATGTTATCCGCTCGAAAGAACGGCTTGTCCATTAGATCACGCATCTGTGATGAAGTCATACGATGACGCTGTATGACATATTCACAATCGTTTATGCTTGTAGCACTTGGATCGGGAAAGAAGTCCCAACAACTAACAGACTCAATACGCGGAACAACTTTCTTGTAAGGAGAGTACTTCCTGTTCTCTTCCCAACGATGTAGTGTTTTTGATTCGTTAAACGGACCTTTTATGATGCCGGTTCCAAGAAGTGCAGATTCAAAGATAGCATGGCGAAGAACATTTACTGCATTGTTCTCCTGTAGCTGATCGTGAATGCACTTCTCCATTCGCCTCGCAGCTTCCCGTGAAGGGGCTATTTGCGGCTCTCCTAGCTTTGCAGGGCCTTCAGCAAGGTTTGCATTCTCATACTCTCCCGAAAGCCCCCCCAACTCTACAGGGGCTGCTTCTGTAGCTCCGGGCTGTAGCTCCCTGCCATCCCCTGCAAAACCGTAAGGGTCGATTGGCCCCTGCGGCTGCTGCTGTGCAGCTTGTCCTGTTGCGTCTAGGTGGGCAAACTCTGCTATACCTTCAGGCATCGGAGAAGATTCCACGACAATTGGGAACTTTTTATTAGCAAATAGAACGTCAATAATCTGACCGTATGCAGCTAAAACTTTAGTTTTGGTTATTTTAATAAATACTCGACTTTTTTCAGTTTCACGAAACTGTGTCGAGGAGTCATAAATACCCCTAAAGTTTTTATAGCCAGATAACCATCTTTGTTCGTGCTGATACCTGCCGTGTTCCGAGTCATTAAACTTAGACTGAATAGCCCCAACTACGCCGGGGACATCATCTAGGTTAGGAGAAGTGGGGGTAGCACCTAAAGGTGAATCGTCCATAGGACTTCCTTACTTAGTAGTCTTTTTGATCTGCCATGCGGAAGACTGCCGGATCGACCGATTTGCTTTTCGGACGGGGCATATCTACCTGCAACGCATCGCGGTCAATCTTGCCGACCAGCATCTGCTCTAGTCCTTCGCGGTGCAAGGCACCTTCTGGGGCGTCACTTAGTTCGCCCTGTTTCTTCATCATTCCCATGATGTAGTCTTTACCATATGTATACATAGCTTTTCCTTTCTATAGCTATTGATCCCTCTCAAGGAAGGATGGTTGGTTACTACTTCTACGCTGTTCTATCGGAACGCCCGTATATCCAAAGCCGGGGTGACGATAGCCGGGTTTTTGCCCCGATGGATATAGAGCTTTCAGTTTAAATTCTTCTTGTTCTTGTACAGGTACTGTAGTTTTTCTACTTTCCTCGTACAATGCTCTAGTTTCTTCTATTTGTTTTCTAACTTCAGGTTTTAGGCTCTCTCGTTTTTCCCAATCATCAGCAGCCTTTTCAATTAAATCTGACCTCCCCATTTTTAGCATTTGATTAAGAACTTCCAAAGGAAGTCCTGTTCTTCTGCCGGGGCGTGATTTACCGTCTTTTGGGTTTACATCATAGACTACGCCAGTCGCTATTTCTTGTTTTTCAAGTGCAAAACTTTCGGGGTCTTTCGCAACACCAAATTTTTTAGTTTCTTCTGCTTCAGATTCACCCGCCATTAGGAAACCAAAACCAAGACCTAGTAAACCACCAATTCCTCCCGTTGATTTAAAAGTCCTTCCTGCGCCTCTTAAAAATGATCGCTTACTTTTTGCTGCTTCTACTTCTTCATCAGTAAGTGGAGTTGTAGGCCCCTCTATCTTTCGAGGTTCCGGCTCTGGTAGGGCTTTTGGAGTAACTTGCGGATTATAGGGTTCACCTAAAAGTTGGCTAGACGCAGCCTCAAACCCTGCTTTGTTAGATACTTCAGGACGCGGCGGTGGATTAGCCTGAAGCATACCTAAAGCACGGTTAGCGTCTGCAACTCTCTTAGTTTGGTTAGTTACCTCACCCGCAGACATTCCTCCACGAGACTTAACTTGCGCTGCTTGTTCAGCTTGTCTTAATCTTTCTTGGTACTGAAAATATGCAATGTATTCAGGATTTGGTTTTCTTTTAGCCCACTCTACTGTATCTTTTTCACGAAAACCCGCTTGTTCATATGCACCTTCATTTAAAACAAAACCTGCTTCTCCCCCTACTCTAAAGAAAGGCTGTTTTTCAGAAGCGCCGGATAAAGGGTTTCTGTGGAGAACTTTTCTTACATTTCCATTTTTATCTTCAACAAATTCAACATTTGTGAATGGGTCTGAACCTTTACCTCTTCCAGTATCTTCAATATCTAGTCCTTGTCTTAGCTCTAGCCTCTCTTTAGTTTGTTTGCTTGGATCAAGACTATCAAAATATTCTTGTGCTTTTTTAAAATCTGGGTCGGTAGCTTCTAAGTATCCTGCTTTATAAAGAGCATGAGATATAGCCTCTGCTTCGTGGGGCGAGGCTAAAGAACCTGCTTTTGCAATAACCTTTCCCTCATCGTCTAATATGTCAACAAGAAAACGTCCTTGAAAAGCCAGACCATCAGGAAACAGTCTTTGTAGTTCAAATTTAAAAGCTTCTAATACTCGTGGTGCTGTGTTGCTGCCTCTCGCAATTTCATTCTCTAATTCAAACATGAATGTAGCAGCACTGTTACCAAGTCTGTTTAAAGCTTTGTCTACAGGTAGTTTGCTGTCTCCCATAGTTTTGAGAACTAGGGCTAGCCCTTCAGTGCTAGTGCGAAAAGAGCGGCCAGCCGGGGCGGAAACACCTCGTTTGCTTTTAGGTATTGTGTCGGGTTCAGGAACAAGATTAGTGCCGGGGAGAGCGCCAGCTTGTACGGCTTGATATGAAACTCTATCGGGTCTAGCAGACAGGGTGCTTCTGGCTTGAGAAGCCTCGGAAACTAGATTCTCAATTAAATCAGAAGCAAGCCTCGCATCTTTTAGTGCAGCCCTGTAATAATTTACGTCTTCCGCACCGCTAACAAAATTAGAATAGGCATGTTTTACACTAAAAAATCTATCCTCATCAATAACTTGAGCGAGGTTGTCTATACTGAGACTCTTGGGAATGGTAAAGTCTTGCGCTTGCCTAGCAATTTGTCCAAGAGGGTGATTAGTCAGGATGGCTGATCTTACATCCGCACCCATAACATGACTATAGCCAAGTGTGGTTTTAGGATCAGCATGTCTAGCCATTTGCTGCACGGTTGATAGGCTAGTACCGTTGCGTAGCAGAGTCGTTACAAACCCATGACGAAGGTTATGTGCAGAGACTGTTGTATCTACAAAGTCATCTCCAAACCCCGCTGCGCGGGCAGCGTCCTTCATTCTTTTATTAAACGTGCCACCATAAAGAAACTTTCCTTTTCTTTCTGAAGGAAAAAGAGGGGTTTTATCCCCTATGTCGGGAGTAGAATTTAATACTTCTTGGACTAACTTACTTGCTCTTGGAGGAAGAAGAACTTGACCTGCTTTATTGCCTTTACCCACAAAGTTTAAAATAACTAAGCCATCAGACGTTACGCTGACATTTGTCCTTGTAAGCTTCATTATCTCTGAAATACGAAGACCACCCCCGTATCCCAACTCCATGCCTAGTTTAAGACGAAGTTTTTGACTATCACTAAGATTGTCTAACTTGTCAATAGAGTTATATATTTTAAAATATTCGTCACCTTCTAGAGCAGTAGGGATGCGGTCTACTGTTGCAGGGTCTAGCTTTACTCCAGCGTCTGTTAGCTTATTTAGCTCATTAAAATATTTATCTAAGTATTTATCAGCTTCGACTTGTTTGCGCCGTAGTTCTGCCGCAGTTTCTATTTCTGGTTCTTTTTTCGCCATGATCAGTACCCAAACGTCGAATCAAAAGGTTGAGGCTTTGCTTCTTTCATCTTATTCATCATTGAGTTAATGGTTAGATGGCCTCTTGCGCGAGTCATACACATGTACCGCAAGGCGTCGTAGGCGTGATCATCTGCTTTCGTATCTACATCTTCAGGGTTTGTTTTTGACAAAGGTAGCCCTGAGAGAGTACGTATAAGCTGTGTGCAGGTTGAAAGTATCTTTATTCTTGGTTCTTGTGTTAACTCGTCTACCTGTAAACGCCTGTGTAGTTCCAATTTACCTGCAATCCTGTTTCTATCTGATGGAGTAAACCTAGCCCCACAGCGAATCAGGGTTTCAGCGATTGAAGGTCCGGTGCCTGTCCTGTTCCAACAGGAGGAGTCAAGCACCGAGTAGTACATACCGGGATCGTCTCCCTCCAGATTTACAATGATGTTAGCCAGAGTTTCTGCAGTCTGCCCCTTGCCGTAAAACTCCCTGTAAATCCACAGAGTATCGTCCCAGTCAACTGCGCCCCACAGAACACAGGAGGGGGCGGCATATCCGTAATCTGCTGCACGAAGGCGCAACCAGTTGTACGGTATCTGTGTCTGTGAGGCTTCCACAACGTGAATGTTGCGGGAAAACTCTGGGAACGCCGCTCCCTCTGCGACATCCCAATCCCCATCTAGAAGCCGCCTTCGTTCGACTTCTGGGAGCGACCTCAACATGGCTTCATATTCACCAGTTTGCGCGAGGTAGGGGTTATCAGTCAGACGCGCCGGAATAAATTTACGAAGAAACAGCGGCTGACCTGCTTTACCGTTAGTTGCTGTTTCAGGCCACAAAAGAGCGTTACCTGTATCAACATCGGTAGCTGCAAAAGGTGTA
>Ga0209992_10003331_pt1 | contig 13611 bp, 7 predicted proteins | sample 2SBtaG_2_FD_182564 | JGI IMG/M metagenome (GOLD analysis project Ga0209992, IMG submission 182564) | Deep subsurface microbial communities from Kolumbo volcano to uncover new lineages of life (NeLLi) - 2SBTROV12_ACTIVE470 metaG (SPAdes)... | ecosystem: Environmental > Aquatic > Marine > Volcanic... | reverse complement strand
GCCACCGCCACCCTCTACGGCGACGAGGTGGACGAAGAGGCCGGCACCTCGGTCGCCAGCGCGGGAGACGTCGACTACGACGGCATCGACGACGTGTTGATCGGCGGATTGGCCGAAGACAGCGAGGGCCGGGCCGGGCTGACCTGGCTGCTGCACGGACCGGTGACGGGCACGCTCACGCTCGGCATCGACGCCGACGCCCGCATCGCCGGAGAGAGCTCGGACGACCGCTCCGGCGATGCCGTGAGCAGCGCCGGCGACACCAACGGCGACGGGCACGCCGATCTGTTGATCGGCGCCCCCCGCGACGACAGCGGCGCCAACAACGCAGGCGCCGCCTACGTCTTGCTGGGTCCGGTGACCGGGGACCTCGACCTCTCGGCCGCCGACGCCAAGCTCACGGGCACCGGGAGCAGCGATCTGGCCGGCTCGGTGCTGGCCCACGTGGGCGACCTGAACGACGACGGCTACGCCGACGTGGCGATCGGGGCCTCGAGCAACGCCGACGCAGGCACCGGCGCCGGCGCCGCCTATGTGTTCTACGGCCCCGTCACCACCAGCGGGTCCCTGGGCGACGGCGACGCCGTGCTCACCGGCGAGGCCAATGGCAACGCCGCGGGCGCTGCGCTCAGCGGCGGCGGCGACGTGGACGCCGACGGCATCGACGACCTGATCGTCGGGGCCTGGGGCTACGCGCCCTCTGGTGGCTCCACCAACGGGGCGACCTACCTGTTCTACGGGCCGCTCAGCGGCAGCGGCTCCCTGTCCACCGCCGACGCCGTGTTCGTGGGCGACGAGGGCTACACCGGCTACGCCGTCGCCGGGGGCGGAGACAGCAACGGCGATGGCTACGACGACCTGCTCATCGGCACCACCGATCAGGGCATCTGGCTGCTGGCGGGAGAAGGCCTGTGATGTTCCTCGCACTGCTCACGCTGGGTAGCACCGCCCTGGCCCAGGACTGCGACAAGCCTGCCCGAACACACGAGCTGGCGAACGCTCTGACCGAGGCCGAGACCGCGTACCTGGACATGGACGAGGACAACTTCGTCGCCATCATCAGCGGCGCCCAGCTGACCCTGGGCTGCCTGGGCGAGCCCATCACCCCCTTCGACGCGGCCGCCTACCACCGCCTCGTCGCCCTCGACGCCTTCCTGGGTGGCGACGACGCCGCCACGATCATGGCCTTTCGCGCTTCCCTCGCAGCGCAGCCCCGCTACCTGCTGCCCAGCAGCATCGCCCCGCCGGGCAACCCCCTCGCCGTGCTCTATGACCAGGCCTCCGAACCCTACGAGGCCAACCGGGTGGCGCTGCCACCGCCCAAGGGCATGGTGATGCTGATGGACGGCGCCCGAGGCACCGCACGGCCCACCGCCCGGCCGGTCATTGTCCAGCTCATCGGTCCCGACGGTGGCGTGGCCTGGAGTGGCTTCCTGGGACCGCTCGACTCGAACCCGGACTGGTACGCCCTGGGCTTCGAAGTCGACGACGCCCCCGACTACGTGGCCCCCACCCGCAACGGAGAGCCATCGCGGCGGGACGACAAGGACTCGAACATCCGGGTGGCTCGCCAGCTCCCACAGCTCACCCCCGGACGCACCAAGCCGCTGCTCGCCGCTGCCGGCGGGGCGGCCCTGGCTGCCGGAGCGCTCTACGGGCTGGGCTATGGCCTGCGCACGATCTACGGCAACCCCGCGACGGACTACGACCGCCTTGAGGGCCTGCGTCGGGTGACCAACGGCAGCGTGGTGGCGGCCGGAGGTGTCGGAGTCGCTGCGCTCGGTCTGGGCGTAGCCGCTGTCGTCACCGTAGAATGGTAGCCGTTGACCGAGTCCGGCCAGTACCGCATCCTTGGTGCTCTGGGTCGAGGTGCGTTCGGGACCGTCTACCGGGCTGAAAAGGTCGGCGAGAGCGGCTTCACCAAGACCGTCGCGCTCAAGGTCCTGAACCCGGACATGAGCAAGAAGCCCGAGGTCGCCGAGCGACTCAGGGACGAAGCCCGGATGCTGGGCCTGCTGCGCCATCGGGCGATCCTCCAGGTCGACGGCCTGGTGCGGCTCGGCGAACGCTGGGCCGTGGTCATGGAGTATGTCGAGGGTGTGGACCTCAAGGATCTGGTCAGGGCCGGACCTGTGCCGATCGGACCAGCCCTCGAGATCGTGGGCGAGTGCGCCGGCGCTCTCCACGTTGCCTACACCAGCAACGGGCCCGAGGGCAGCCCGCTCAGGCTCCTCCACAGGGACATCAAGCCGTCCAACGTCTTCGTGACGGGCGCCGGCGAAGTCAAGATCCTGGACTTCGGGGTCGCCCGGGCGGACTTCGGCAGCCGCGAGGCAGAGACACAGCAGCTGCGCTACGGCAGCACCGGGTACATGTCGCCGGAGCGGCTGGACTTCATCGACACGCCTGCGGGTGACGTCTACGCCCTGGGCGTGGTGCTGTGGGAGCTGATCACCGCCCAGGTCTTCGGCAAGAGCTCCAGCAAGGAGATCCGGCACCAGAACCGCCTGCGGGAGAACCTGGACATCCTGTGGGAGGTCACCAATGGGGAGAGCGAGGAGCTGATCAACTTCGCCGAGTCCCTGCTGGCCTATGAGCCCGAGGATCGCCCGCTCAGTCGAGACGTGGAGCGCCAGTGCGGCGCCTTGCGCATGAAGCTCGGCGGACAGCTCTTGCGCGACTGGTCCGAGATCACCGTCGGCCCGCTGCTCGAGGCCAAGAAGAACCCCCTCGAAGACGACCCCAATTCACCCACGATGATGATCGGCAGCGGCTCCAACCGGTCGGTCGCGGACATCCTGGAGGAGCTGGAGCTGGACCCGGACACAGACCACGGCACAGACCTGGCCGGCCAGGTGGCCATGTCCAAGTGGATGCCGCCGACCCAGGAGTTCTACGCCCCCAAGGGCGCTGGAGCGGCGGAATTCGAGCTGGGCGAGCTCGAAGGCGAGCGTGGCGTCTCCCCCCGGCGGCCGTGGTGGCTGATCCCCGGCGGGTTGGTGGCCGGCCTGGGCATGCTCGGCGTCGGGACCTGGTGGGCCCTGACCGGCCCGGGTCGAGGACCTGCACCCGCCTCGCAGCCGAAGGCACCGGTCACCGCCAAGGCGGCTGAGACCATGTCCCCAGCGGTGCGGCCCACCCCCGCGGACGCAGCGACTGAGCCCGCCACGCCGGCAGGGCCGGACGACGTCACCGGGATCGAGACCAGCGGTGAGCCCAACACGGATGCCGGGCCAGACCAGCTCACCGTGCCCGAGGCCGACCTCAAGACCGGGACCGAGACCGAGACCAAGGCCAAGTCCGAGTCCAAGACCGAGACCAAGCCCAAGACCGAGACCAAGCCCGAGACCAAGCCCAAGAGCGAGACCAAGCCCAAGTCCGAGACCAAGCCCAAGTCGTCGACCAAGACCAGCAAGACCAAGAGCGGTGTGGTCACGCTGACCGGCGACGCCCTCAAGGTCGAGCTGGTGTCGCCGAGTGGCAAGCGGCGCAAGGCCAGCGGCAGCGTGCCCGCGGGTTCCTACAGCATCCAGGCGACCTTTCTCGACCAGGACCCGATCAACGCCGGCCAGGTCCAGGTCAGCCCGGGTGCAGGGATCGTCATCAAGTGCAGCAGCCGCTTCAGGCGCTGCACCACCAAGGCCCAGTGATGATGTCGACTGCCGTGGCCGTGCTCGCGACGATGTTCGCCTGCGGCGAGGCCCCCCCCGAGCCAACGCCCGCCGCCGCACCAACCCCCCAGGCCCCTTCCGAACCCGCCCCACAGGCGCTCCCGGACATGCCCGCCGACGCGGCGGTCAGCGCACGCCTGTCCCGGGACAACGGCTTCAGGAATGCCACCATGGGCAAGTCCCGCAAGGACTTCGAGGACCTGAAGCGACGCAAGAAGTGGGACGACAAGGCCCTGGGCCTGCGAGCCTATGCCAAGGGCAGCGAGTACCTGTTGGTCGGTGCCGCGACCGTGGAGCGCATCGTCTACCGCTTCCGAGACGACCAGCTCTTCAGCGTGGAGCTGCTCAGCGAGGACCTGATCCACTGCAGCACCTTGCTTGAAGTGTTCATCGAGATGTACGGCGAAGGCCGGCGCAGCAAGACCGGGTTCGATCAGACCGCCTGGTGGGGCGACGACGTGGTCCTCATCTTCACCAGCATGGGCGACTGCAGCGCGGAGTACACCTGGCGCACGAAACACCGCGAGGTGGTGGTCGGCGAGCTACCGGACGTTACCGAGCAGCCCGCCACCGAGCCTGCCCAGCAAGACCCGGCGTCAGCGGGCGAGTAGCCCGGTTGTGTCGAAGCCGAGCACCAGCCCCACATAGCGCTCGTCCTGGCCCAGGTACTTGCCCGTGTCGTCCTTGCCTGCATAGGCCGCCAAGGCCAGTCGGAAGCGCCCCGCAGGGCCGGTGGCGTGCCCGCCCACCTGGGCCGCAAGCGTCGGCTGCCAGCCATGCTCCTGGTGGAGCTTGAGGTCGAAGGCTGCAAAGGGCCCCCGCGCTCGGTCCGGCTGGACCTCGGTGCCTAGCTGGAGCATCCACGGCGCCTCGTCGTGCACTGTGTGGTAGCTCCCGTGACCGCCCCCGTAGACCCGACCCGGACCGACCTCGCGGCTCACCAACAGGGTCAGGGCCTCTCGGCTGTAGCTGCCGCGATCCGGGGGCAGCTCGTCGTTGTTGCGGATGCCGTCGGCGTAGTGGGCCGAGACGTGCACCCAGGCGATGCGCGCAGACCACGGCCCCTGCCGCAGATCCAGGGGAAGCGCGAACCAGCCGTCAAAGGTCCGCAGGCCAAAGGTCAGCGCCGCATCCGCCTCAAAGCCCATGTGGACCGACGCCGCGATCGAGAGCTGTAGGGACAGGTCCCCTCGCTGGGCGCCGAGCAATGCCAGGGCCGCGCCCATGTTGGCATCGATGGCCTGGCCGACCCCAAGATCCAGGGTCGTCTCGGGGTCGAAGCGCAGCACGATGCTGGAGAGAGGGGACCGGGTGTCGGCGATCGGGACCGCCAGGATCGGGTCACCGGGGAGCGCCGTCAGGGTCAGCAGCCAGCCGCTCAGGATCGCCTCCGCGTGGGGTCGCAGCATAGCCGTGGCAGCGCTACAGGGGGCCCCTCGGAGGGCACGTGCACACCATCTACCGCGCTGGACTGCTGCAGGATCAGGTCGTCGTGATCACCGGCGGCGGCTCCGGCATCGGGCTGGAGATCGCCCGCCAGGCCGGCAGCCTGGGGGCGCGGATCGCCATCTGCGGGCGCACCGTCGAGAAGCTCGAGTCGGCCACCCAGGAGCTGCAAGCACTGGGTGTCGACACCTTCCACCTGGGCTGCGACATCCGGGACACCGAGCAGATCGACGCCTTCGTCGACGGCGTGCTCGCCCGCTTCGGGCGCATCGACGGCCTCGTGAACAACGCCGGGGGCCAATTCCCCTCGCCCGCGCACCTGATCTCCCCCCGGGGCTTCTCTGCGGTGGTGCGCAACAACCTGCTCGGCACCTGGAATTTCATCCACGCGGTGGCCAACAAGGCCATGCTGCCCCAACAAGGCGGCCGGATCGTGAACATCACGGCCCAGGTCTCCCGCGGCTTCCCCGGCATGGTCCACACCGGTGCAGCCCGGGCCGGGGTCGAGAACCTCACCAAGACCATCGCCGTGGAGTGGGCGTCCCGTGGGGTGCGGACCAACGCCATCGCGCCTGGCGTCATCCGTTCGAGCGGCACCAAGCAGTACGGCGAGGAGGTCCTGGAGCTGGGTCGCCAGGCCACGCCCGTGAAGCGGCTCGGCCGGCCGGACGAGGTCGCCGCCCTGGCGGTCTACCTGTTGGGCCCGGCCGCAGACTTCATCACCGGCCAGGTCTTCGGCATCGACGGGGGCCAGAGCCTCTGGGGCGACGTCTTCCAGCTCCCCGACGAGGCCCTGTAGTGGCCCGCTGGAAGGCGTTCTCTCCGGCCGAGCGTGACGCGGTCTACCGCGCCATCCACGAGCGCCGCGACATCCGCTCCTACACCCCGGATCCGGTGCCGCCCGACGTCCTGACCCGCATCCTGGACGCGGCCCACCGGGCCGGATCCGTGGGCTTGATGCAGCCGTGGAACTTCCTCCTCATCGCGGACCGGGACCTGCGCACCCAGGTGCACGCCCACTTCCTCGCTTGCAATGCCCAGGCCGCGGAGCTTCACCAAGGCGACCGCAGGCAGACCTACATGTCGCTGAAGCTCCAAGGCATCCTGGACGCCCCCCTGAACCTGCTCGTGACCTGCGACACCCGGCGGGGCGGACCCCACGTGCTGGGCCGGTCGCACATCCGCGAGACCGACGTCTACAGCACCTGCCTCGCGGTCCAGAACCTGTGGCTGGCGGCTCGTGCAGAGGGCGTCGGCGTCGGGTGGATGAGCATCATGGAGCCCGCCGCCATTCGCGCGCTCTTTTCCATCCCCGAGCACGTCATCCCGGTGGCCTACCTCACCCTCGGCACCCCGATCGAATTCCCCGACGAGCCTCTGCTGCAGTCGGTGGGTTGGCGCAGGCGGCTCGCCCTCGAGGAGGTGGTCTTCCAGGATCGCTGGGCACAGCCCCCTTCGGACCAGCCCCTCTCTCCCCTCCCCCCGCGGCCCCGTGCTGGCAGCCCGGTCGCGGTGCCGGCCGCGGCCATCGCGCGCCAGGCCGAGCTCACCAAGCCCCCGGGCAGCCTGGGCCGTCTGGAACAGGTCGCCCTTCAGCTGGCCGCTCTCCAGGGCTGTGCCCGGCCGCGCTGTGAGCACCGGTGGTTGCTGCTGATGGCTGCGGACCACGGCGTGACCGTCGAGGGGGTCAGTGCCTACAAGCCCCACCTCACCGCTCAGATGGTCTACCAATTCATCGCGGGCGGTGCCGCGGTCAATGCCATCGCCCGCCAGGGGGGACTCTCCCTGCGCATCGCGGACCTGGGGGTCGCCCATGACTTCGGCGACGCCACAGGCCTGGCTCACCACAAGGTCGCCCTGGGGACCCGCAACCTGGCCCAGACGGCCGCCATGACACCGGACCAGGTCGAGCAGGCCATCGAAGCGGGTCGCCAGCTGGTACGCGAACTGCCCGAGCTCGACGTCCTGGCGCTCGGCGAGATGGGCATCGGCAACAGCACGGCCGCTGCAGCCATGGCAGCCGCTCTGCTCGGCCGGTCCGGGACCGAGAGCGTAGGACCGGGAACCGGCGTAGGGCCGGGCACCCGAGCCCACAAGGCCCAGGTCGTCGATCGTGCGCTGGCGCTGCACCGGGACCAGCTCGACGATCCGACCCGGGTGCTGCAGCACCTGGGAGGCTTCGAGCTGGCGGGGCTCGTCGGTGCCATCGAGGCAGCGGCAGAGCGACGGGCTCTGGTCATCCTGGATGGCTTCATCACGGGTGTGGCGGCGCTCGTGGCGGTCAGGCGGGATCCTGGGCTGCGCGACTTCCTGGTCGCCGGTCACCTGTCCGCCGAGCCGGCCCACGGACCGATCCTGGAAGCACTGGGGTTGGAGCCGCTGCTGGACCTGGGCATGCGCCTGGGTGAAGGCTCTGGCGCAGCCCTCGCCGCCTCCCTCGTCGAGGCTGCAGCCCGGACCCAGCGCGAGATGACCACCTTTGCAGAGGCCGGCATCGAGAATCCGCGGGTCCCAGAGGCCCAGACCTGACGGGGTACACTGCGGCCAGCATGACGGGCGACCAGGGCGACACCGACTCCGACGGCTTCGTGGAGCTCCGCGTCCGCAAGCCCACGAACCGGTGGATCGTCGTGGTGTTCGTGGTGGGCCTGGGCGCCTGGCTCGTGCACGAGAACTACCCCAACCTGATCCGGGACCTGACAGACCCGGACCCTCCGATCACGGACCGCCGGGGGGAGCGTGAGACCACTGGCGAAGGCCCGAGCGTCGGACCGGCCCGGACCACCGAGATCTCGGCAACGGCCAACAAGGTGACCTATGCGGAACTCAAGCCGGTCCTGAACCAGGTCCAGCCCTTCCGCAAGTACCGAGCCTGCAAGGCCGCCCCTCGCATCCCCGCGACGGCCTACCGGGCTGTGCCCAAGAACGGCATCCAGTCCGGCATCCTGATCAACGAGGGGCACGAAGTCGCCAAGGCCTGGGGCCTGGCCATCGTGAACCTGCCCGCCGAGCAGATGTGGATGGCTGTCAACGACGAGGAGTCCTACCCGGGCACGCTCCCCGTCACCGTGTCCGAGGTCTTCCTGGGCGAGCCCCACAAGGACGGTCGCCACGTCTTCCAGAAGATGAGCCTGCCGGGACCCTTTGCCGACCGCTGGTGGATCATCCGCAAGAACGCCGGCCAGGAGATCTTCGCCGCGTCCGAAGGCCGGATCTGGGAGGCCTGCGCCGAGAACGCCACCAACGCGAGCCTGCTGGAGGGCAAGGCCGTCAAGCGTCACCTCAAGGAGGCGGAGCCCGTGAACTGGACCTGGGCCGGCTGGACCTTGATCCCTCTGTCCGAGAACCTGACTCTGGTCGAATACTTCACCTGGACCGACCCGGGCGGTTCCCTGCCAGCGGGTCCAGCCTCGAGGTTCGCTTCGGGCGCCGTGAAGCGCACGATGGCCAAGATCGAGACCCTGGCCCGCCGCTACAAACCCGAAGACATGCTGCGCTTCACCCGTCCTGACGGCACGCCGCTGGCAAAGCCCGTCGACGTAGACGGACTCGCAGAGCCGCCCCCGGCAGAGGAACCGCCGGAGCCACCGACGCCTTGATCAGGCCTCGTCCACCTGACCGTCGCCGTCGTTGTCCACGCCGTCGCCCGCCGTCTCCTCTTCGCCACCGACACAGATGAGCAGGTCATCGATGGCGCCTGAGCCGTAGATGTCGACCATCAGCTCCGACACACCGCAGGTGTCGACAGCCACCGTCTCGACGGAGTTGTCTCCCTGCCCGCCGCCCTGGACCCAGTTGACGATGGCGCCGGTGTCGTCGAACAACAGGATGTCGGCCGGGGCCTCGCTGTCCTCGATGTCGATCAGGGTGAGCTCGAAGACACAGGTGGGCTCGTCGAAGAAGAACTCGAACCAGGCGCCATTGGCGTCGTCGTCGGGGTCATCGATCAGCCCGTCCCCGTCCCCGTCCACGAAGTTTTCGGCGCTGATCAGCAGGTTGTCCTGGGACGACGTGTTGCCGGTCCCGTAGCCGGGGGTCACCAGGTCGGTGTCGCCGCCGGTGGGGTTGCTGGAGTCGAAGGCGATGCCCAGGCCGGTGCTCGACATGTCCTGGGTGTTCCACGTCACCAGGGTCACGCCGTACCCGGCGTAGACGTCACTCAGGTCCTGACCCGCCTCGATGGCCGCGCCGGTGTCGTCGGTGTCGAAGTCCAGGAGCATCGGGCACTCCTCGAGGCAGCTCACACCTTCGTCCACGTCGCCGTCGTAGTCGTTGTCCAGGCCGTCGCAGGTCTCCTCTTCGACACACAGCCGGACCTCGCCGATGGCGCTGGAGCTCTCGAAGATGACCTTGATCGTGCTCACGTCGCAGATGGACATGGGTACTGACTCCACCGAGTTGTCGCCCAGGCCCTCGGCCTCGAAGTGGTCCAGCTCGGCGCCGGTCTCGTCGTAGACGTAGACATCGGCGGGCCCTTCGTGGGCGTCCACGTCGACCACGTCCAGCGACGACACGCAGGTCGGCACGTCCAGGTGGAAGTAGAAGACGGCGCCATCCGAGTCATCGTCCGGCCTGTCGACCAGGCCGTCGCCGTTCTTGTCGGTCTCCTTCTCGTCCTTGATCAGGGTCATCTCGAGGGCGGTGTCATTGCTGTAGGCCCCCGCCGCGCCGACGCCGGGCCCGCCGAAGAACTCATTGGGCGTTCCCTCGTCATCGTCGCCGCCGGTCGGGTTGCTGGAGTCGAAGGCGACGCCCAGTCCCACTGTGGACTCGTCGTAGGACAGGGTCTCGATCACGATGCCGATGTCCGCGTAGAGGTCGGCCAGGTCCTGGCCGCGCTGCACGGCGGTGCCATCTGGGGCAGAGTCGAAGTCCAGGACGAATTCGCAGTCGTCGAAGCAGTCGGCGATGCCGTCGCCGTCGGCGTCGAAGCCCTCGTCGGTCTGGCCATCCAGATCGTTGTCGGCGCCGTCGCACTTCTCTTCCTGGAAGCAGTCGGGGATGTAGTTGCCGTCGACGTCGAAGCCCTCGTCGACGCTGCCGTCGCCGTCGTTGTCGACGCCGTCGCACTCCTCGGTGTCGAGGCAGTCGTAGACGCCGTCGCCGTCGGTGTCGGTGGCGAAGTCCTCGTCGACGCTGCCGTCGCCGTCGTTGTCCAGACCATCGCACTCCTCGGTGTCAAAGCAGTCGGCGGTGCCGTCTGAGTCGGCGTCGAAGCCTTCGTCGACCGAGCCATCGCCGTCGTTGTCCAGGCCGTCGCACTCCTCGGTGTCGAAGCAGTCGGCGGTGCCGTCGCTGTCAGCGTCGAAGCCTTCATCGACCGAGCCGTCGCCGTCGTTGTCCAGGCCGTCGCACTCTTCGGTGTCGAAGCAGTCGGCGGTGCCGTCGGCGTCGGTGTCGAAGCCTTCGTCGATGTAGGTGTCGCCGTCGTTGTCCAGGCCGTCGCACTCCTCGGTGTCGAAGCAGTCGGCGACGCCGTCGGCGTCGGAGTCGAAGCCCTCGTCGATGGCGTCGTCGCCGTCGTTGTCGACGCCGTCGCACTCTTCGGTGTCGAAGCAGTCCGCCACGCCGTCCAGATCGGTGTCGAAGCCCTCGTCGATGTCGCCGTCGCCGTCGTTGTCGGTCCCATCGCACTCTTCGGTGTCGAAGCAGTCGGCGGTGCCGTCGGAGTCGCTGTCGAAGCCCTCGTCGACCGAGCCATCGCCGTCGTTGTCCAGGCCGTCGCACTCCTCGAGATCGAAGCAGTCCGCGGTGCCGTCGGCGTCGGCGTCGAAGCCTTCGTCGACCGATCCGTCGCCGTCGTTGTCTAGGCCGTCGCATTCCTCGGTGTCGAAGCAGTCGGCGATGCCGTCGTAGTCGGCGTCGAAGCCTTCATCGATGCTTCCGTCGCCGTCGTTGTCGAGGCCGTCGCACTCCTCGGTGTCGAAGCAGTCGGCGGTGCCGTCTGAGTCGGTGTCGAAGCCTTCGTCGATGTAGGTGTCGCCGTCGTTGTCGAGGCCGTCGCATTCCTCGGTGTCGAAGCAGTCGGCTGTGCCGTCGGAGTCGCTGTCGAAGCCTTCGTCGATGTAGGTGTCGCCGTCGTTGTCGAGGCCGTCGCACTCTTCGGTGTCGAAGCAGTCGGCGGTGCCGTCGCCGTCGGTGTCGAAGCCTTCGTCGACGCTCCCGTCGCCATCGTTGTCGAGGCCGTCGCATTCCTCGGTGTCGAAGCAATCGGCAGTGCCGTCGGAGTCGCTGTCGAAGCCTTCGTCGATGTAGGTGTCGCCGTCGTTGTCGAGGCCGTCGCACTCTTCGGTGTCGAAGCAGTCGGCTGTGCCGTCGCCATCACTGTCGAAGCCCTCGTCCACCGAGCCGTCACCATCGTTGTCCAGGCCGTCGCACTCTTCGGTGTCGTCGCAATCCAGTGTGCCGTCGCCGTCGGAGTCACCACCGGCGAAGCCCTCGTCCACGGAACCGTCGCCGTCGTTGTCGAGTCCGTCGCACTCCTCGGTGTCGAAGCAGTCGGCGGTGCCATCTCCGTCGCTGTCGAAGCCCTCGTCGATGCTGCCGTCGCCGTCGTTGTCCAGACCGTCGCACTCTTCGTTGTCGTCGCAGTCGAGGATTCCGTCGCCGTCGGAGTCACCACCGGCGAAGCCTTCGTCGACTGAGCCGTCACCGTCGTTGTCGAGGCCGTCGCACTCTTCGGTGTCGAAGCAGTCGGCTGTGCCATCTCCGTCGCTGTCGAAGCCCTCGTCGATGACGCTGTCGCCGTCGTTGTCGAGGCCATCGCACTCTTCGGTGTCGAAGCAGTCGGCTGTGCCGTCGCCGTCGGAGTCAAAGCCTTCGTCGACGAAGGTGTCGCCGTCGTTGTCGAGGCCGTCGCATTCTTCGGTGTCGAAGCAGTCCGCGGTGCCGTCGCCGTCGGTGTCGAAGCCTTCATCGATGGCGCCGTCGCCATCGTTGTCGGCGCCGTCGCACTCTTCGCTGTCGAAGCAGTCGGCAGTGCCGTCGCCGTCCGTGTCGAAGCCCTCATCTACCGAGCCGTCGCCATCGTTGTCGACGCCGTCGCACTCTTCGGTGTCGAAGCAGTCGGCTGTGCCGTCGCCATCTGAGTCGAAGCCTTCGTCGATGCTTCCGTCACCATCGTTGTCCAGGCCGTCGCACTCTTCGGTGTCGAAGCAGTCGGCGGTGCCGTCACTGTCACTGTCGAAGCCCTCGTCGACGTACGTGTCGCCGTCGTTGTCGAGGCCATCGCACTCTTCGGTGTCGAAGCAGTCCGCCGTGCCGTCGCCGTCACTGTCGAAGCCTTCGTCGATGGCGCCGTCGCCGTCGTTGTCCAGGCCGTCGCACTCTTCGGTGTCGAAGCAGTCCGCGGTGCCGTCGCCATCGCTGTCGAAGCCTTCGTCGACGTACGTGTCGCCGTCGTTGTCCAGACCGTCGCACTCCTCGGTGTCGAAGCAGTCCGCCGTCCCGTCGGAGTCGGAGTCGAAGCCTTCATCGATGCTTCCGTCACCATCGTTGTCGACGCCGTCGCACTCCTCGCCGTCGAAGCAGTCGGCGGTGCCGTCGCCGTCGGTGTCGAAGCCTTCATCGATGGCGCCGTCGCCGTCGTTGTCGTCGCCGTCGCACTCCTCGGTGTCGAAGCAGTCGGCGATGCCGTCGGAGTCGGAGTCGAAGCCCTCGTCGACCGAGCCGTCGCCGTCGTTGTCCAGGCCGTCGCACTCCTCGGTGTCGAAGCAGTCGGCGATGCCGTCTGAGTCGGAGTCGAAGCCTTCGTCGATGGCGCCGTCGCCGTCGTTGTCGTCGCCGTCACACTCTTCGGTGTCGAAGCAGTCGGCTGTGCCGTCGCCATCGCTGTCGAAGCCTTCGTCGACGTACGTGTCGCCATCGTTGTCGAGGCCGTCGCACTCTTCGGTGTCGAAGCAATCGGCTGTGCCGTCGCCATCACTGTCGAAGCCTTCGTCCACCGAGCCGTCGCCGTCGTTGTCGTTGCCGTCGCACTCTTCGGTGTCGAAGCAGTCCGCGGTGCCGTCACCATCTGAGTCGAAGCCTTCATCGATGGCGCCGTCGCCGTCGTTGTCGTCGCCGTCGCACTCTTCGGTGTCGAAGCAGTCGGCGGTGCCGTCACCATCTGAGTCGAAGCCTTCATCGATGGCGCCGTCGCCGTCGTTGTCGTCGCCGTCGCACTCTTCGGTGTCGAAGCAGTCGGCGGTGCCGTCGGAGTCGCTGTCGAAGCCTTCGTCGACGTAGGTGTCGCCGTCGTTGTCGACGCCATCGCACTCCTCGGTGTCGAAGCAGTCCGCCGTGCCGTCGCCGTCGCTGTCGAAGCCTTCGTCGACGTACGTGTCGCCATCGTTGTCGAGGCCGTCGCACTCTTCGGTGTCGAAGCAGTCGGCTGTGCCGTCGCCATCACTGTCGAAGCCTTCGTCCACCGAGCCGTCGCCGTCGTTGTCGTTGCCGTCGCACTCTTCGGTGTCGAAGCAGTCCGCGGTGCCGTCACCATCTGAGTCGAAGCCTT
>Ga0209992_10003330_pt1 | contig 13611 bp, 8 predicted proteins | sample 2SBtaG_2_FD_182564 | JGI IMG/M metagenome (GOLD analysis project Ga0209992, IMG submission 182564) | Deep subsurface microbial communities from Kolumbo volcano to uncover new lineages of life (NeLLi) - 2SBTROV12_ACTIVE470 metaG (SPAdes)... | ecosystem: Environmental > Aquatic > Marine > Volcanic... | reverse complement strand
TTTGTCATAAGTTTCAAGGTCAGTAGATGTGACGGTGATATCTCGTGACAACGTGAAACCTTCTTGCTGACGGCCTTGAGGCGTATTGATATAGCGAGGTTGTAAGCGTACTTGCATACTCTGAATGTGCTTTTCATCTATACCTTGATTAAGCAAGAACTTAACAATAGAGCGGAGGTCCGAATCAAGCTGAGTGTTCAGTTTACCTACTGTATTACCTTCTTCTTCAACAACGAGTGTGACTGAATAAGCGTTTGGTGTCACTTCTACCGCTCCTACGCCTTGCACATTTATAACCGCTTCTTGTGCGGCCTGTGCAGCAACTATAGGTGCAGATAAGGCAATAAATGATGAAGCTAACAATGCTTTTTTAACTACACTTTTTGCTGTCGAATAAGTATTAGTACGCGTGATCATTTTCATAGAGATTCCTTTTTTATGGTGCCTTTTAATTACGTTACCGAAAGGATAAATGTTTAAAACTGAATAGTTTATGAATATACGCAACAAACGAAATGTTAGCACTGAACTGAGACGAGAAGAGATATAACTTCGCCGAGATGTGCTTTTTATGAGGCAAGACCCAAAAATGGATAACTAATACCAGTCAACTTGATGTAGAACCACTATAACTGCGGTAACACACCTCGATTACGAACATTTTAAATCTCGCTGAGTCGGTAATGATCTATGCGGACTGATATCAAAGCGCTATGTTAAATGGGTTTTATATGCTAAACGGCTAAAAGCCAACCGTTCAGCTAAGCATCTCGCTGAACGTGTTGACCGAAAAGAGTAAAAGGCGCTAGGCGTTTTACTTAAGCACAGTGCGCAACGCAGCAAGGCAGTGATCGATATTACGGGGTTTACATGCGTATCCCATAAGACCAATTCGCCATACTTTACCGGCATGATCGCCTAAACCGGCGCCGATTTCTAAATTAAAATCTTCAAGCAATTGCTTGCGAACGGCAGCATCGTCTACGCCGTCTGGAATTTTAACTACATTTAATTGAGGCAAACGATAAGCACTGTCTACCGTTAGCTCTAACCCAAGTTCACTTAAACCCTGCGCAAGTTTTTCATGACCCAATGCATGACGCTGCCACGCATTTTCTAAGCCTTCTTCTTTTAAAATCAGAAGTGCTTCGTACATAGCGTACATACTGTTGACAGGTGCGGTATGGTGGTAGGCACGCTTGGCGCCCTGCCCCCAATAACCAACAATCAAGTTCATGTCTAGAAACCAGCTTTGCACTTTCGTTTTTCGGTTTTGAATAACGTTAACTGCTCTTTCACTAAATGAAACAGGAGAGATACCCGGCACGCAACTCAAACACTTCTGTGAACCTGAATAAATAGCGTCAATGCTCCAACCGTCAACATCTAACTCGATACCTCCAAGAGAGGTAACTGCATCAACAATGCTAAGACAATCATACTTTTTAGCCAGCTCACAAAGCGCTTTGGCTTCATTGCGTACGCCCGTAGATGTTTCGGCGTGAACAAAGGCAAGGATCTTAATATCCGGATTGGCTTTAAGGGTGTCTTCTACCACATTAAGGTCAGTTTGCTCGCCCCATGTATTGTTGATGGTAATAGCCTCTCCACCACAACGCTCTACGTTTTCGACCATTCGATTGCCAAATACGCCGTTAATACACACGAGTACCTTATCGCCTGGTTCTACAAGATTAACAAAACAAGCCTCCATTCCTGCTGAGCCCGGAGCAGAAATAGGCATAGTAAGTGCATTCTCAGTTTTAAACGCATACTGTAAAAGCTGCTTGGTTTGGTCCATTAACTCAATGAATAATGGATCGAGATGGCCCAGGGTGGGTCTCGCCATGGCGTTTAAAATTCTGGGGTTAACATCGGATGGTCCTGGACCCATCAAAGTCCGTTCAGGGGGAAGAAAAGTAGAAAATGATTGCATAATCCATCCTCGTATTAATGTAAGAGCCTGTTTTTAGAGTCAGTATCACGCATATTTAGCATGAACGTTGACGTCATACTACAAGGATAATGGCATGGTACAACCGTCTGTTTTCAACATAACTTACATGAATGAAAGTATGTCTATATATTTAACAAGGGTATACATTAACAACGCTTCATCACGTGGATAAAATGTGTGCAACATGTGGATATAAACTGTACATCTTTCTCTCAAAAAACATCACATCCGACCAGTTTTTAGTCCATTGATTACTAACGTATAAGTTCTACAATTTAATTGACGTTGAGAGTGTAAGATAAAATTCACACAAAAATTGTTTATAATTTAAACAAATGTATTCTATACTCATTGTCCGTTTAAAAGATTTTATTTAAACTCTCCTGTGTAAAAGTTAGCGCACGGCTCAGCAATGAGCCATTCCCCTAGGCCCGGAACGTTTGTTCTGGGCATTTTTTATGGGGATTCAAAATATCGCGAACAGCCTAGTCTTAAATTTCAGCTATCAACTGGCTGTAATGATGACTTATATGTTTTGGCGTTATCTACGTAATGTTCAGCGGACGCTTTTAATTTGGGTTCGATCTTGTCATCAAATGTTCTAATGACTTTACCAGGCGCTCCAACTACTAAACTGTAATCCGGAATTTCCATGTTTTCCGTTATCAAAGCGTTAGCGCCAATGATGCAGTACTTTCCAATTTTTGCACCGTTTAATACCACAGCGTTAATTCCTATCAAGGAATAGTCACCAATCTCGCAGCCGTGAAGCATGACTTTATGTCCTACTGTTACCCCTTCACCTAGCACTAAAGGAATACCTGCATCGGTGTGTAATACGCTGCCATCTTGGATATTCGTATTTTTACCAACGGTTATCTTGTCCATATCGCCGCGTATAACCGCATTGAACCAAACGCTTGAACCCACTTTGAGTTCAACATTACCAATAACATGTGCGCCTGGCGCTATAAACGTACTTTCATCAACCAGCGGTGATGTAGAACCTAATTTGTAGCGCATTACCCTCTCCCTATTCGTCTACTTTTCTCATTAATCCTTCTTGCATGGTTGACGCAACAAGTTCACCATTTTGGTTAAATATTTGTCCGCGTACCAAACCTCTAGAGCCTCCGCTAAAAGGACTCTCCATTGCATACAATAACCATTCGTTCATATTGATTGGGCGGTGGAACCACATAGCATGGTCTATCGTTGCGATTCGAAGTGATTTATCGGTTACCGCAACACCGTGTGGTTGAAGCGACGTACTGAGAAAATGATAATCTGATGCGTAAGCAAGCGCAGCTTGATGAACAGTCAATGATGCATTCATTGTGTCTCTTGCTTTTAACCAAATATAACGCGTCGGTTCGCGTTTCGCTGACTGGTAAGAGTTAGCTGCATCTACCGTGCGAATATCTACAGGTTTATGATAGCTCAACGCTTCTTGCATAGGCCGTGCAATTTTATTGAAGTTAGCTTCATAGAATTCAATGTCAGACTGCACATCTTCCGGCGCAGGCACATCTGGCATTGTTGGGTTTTGATGCTCCATGCCATCTTGAGGAACCTGAAAAGACGCTGTCATGTAGAAAATATTTCTACCATCCTGAATGGCTTTAACCCGTCTAGCAGAGAAACTTCTGCCGTCTCGCACTACCTCAACATCGTAAACTACAGGCTTTTTAGCATCGCCTGGTAGTAAAAAATAAGTGTGGAATGAGTGTGCGACTCTACCAGCCTCCACTGTTTCGTATGCAGCTGCTAACGCTTGCCCCAAAACTTGCCCACCAAACAAGGCGCGGAAGCCTAAATCCCAGCTTTGACCTCGATAGATGCCAGCTTCCACTGTTTCGAGTTCAAAAAGTGACGATAGTTTAATCTCAGACATGTTGTACTTTCTCTTCAATTACTGCTTTTGGGTTTCGCGGGTAGTACTTTTCAGGCAATTTTGCTTTATGCTCGAAAAAGCGCGTATCTTTATAGGGTAACTTCATAAACCCTGAAATGCCTAGCCCTTTTATTTTGGGAATTTGCTGAACGAGTTGCGCTAATAATGCGTGGAAGCGCTCTTCTTGGCTGTGATCAAGCAACGTGTAATAGTTGTGAATTTTCAAATGCCGCGGTAATGCTTCAAATATAATACAACCAGTGTGATGTATTGTATTAAGTTGAACGATGGTATCGATAATCTCCTGAGGCAGCTTTAATAGTTCATCTGGATCATCGCCATCTTCGAAATATGAGTGAGTACGGCATTCATCCTTTTGTGCAGAAACCCGTGATAGTTCGTAGGGAATAAACATACCGCCTGCTGGTTTAAAGTCTTCATCTTCACTTTCGCGTTCAATGTGCAGCGTGTTTTTGGCGTTGAACATACAACACTTGAACACCGCGGGCTTGTGAATAGCCCTTGCTAAATTAATGACATTATTCACTGCTAAATCAAACGCTGCTTTCATTGATTCATCATATAAGTTCAAGCTTGAATCGACATATATACCTTCTGGCTCCCAGCGCACAGCCATACCGCCAACTACAGGGTAACGGCCTAGTCTGCTTATTGCAGAAACAAATGCTTTTTCGGTATCCCCCATGCCCTGTAAATAGTTTTTGTAGTAGCGGTCAAATTGCGCATCGTCTATATAACGAAGTTCCTCTACGTCTTTTTCATCTAACGAGTCAGACAGTCTTGCTTGTTGGCGTAGGTAAGATTTTCGAGAGCTGTAAACAACGGTTTCAATATCAGCACGGTTCTGAGTGTGGGCCAGCCATGTAGGGATTAACGGAGTATATTGTGTTGGCTTGTCTTGAGTGAAAACCATATTCTTCAAAACGTGGAGATGATTAAACAGGTAATCTCCGCCCTGCCTTCTCTTTTCTGGATCTTCACTGAGCATGTGCTCAAGGATATTAGCAAGCATTTTGGGAAGGCCAAGGGATGAAGGTGTAATAACCTTGCTTCCGTAACGACACGACTGCCCTGATGCCAATGCATATAATGTACTGGCCAAGCCTTGTTCATCGAAGCGGGGGCTGGAGAGTGCGCCATTAAGCTGCTCCTCGCCAATAAAATAAACATCGCCAAGTCGAGCATTAGTTTGATGCAGTTCACCCGACATTAAATCCATGACATTGTTACCCACATATTGCCCAGTGATGTCAGTCTGTGCGAACACTGAAGAGCCCCAATCAATCAATCCAACCGATTCATTTTCGGCATCCCAAACCAGATTCGAGGGCTTTATGTCTCCGTGCACAATGGGTTTAATTTCTCCATTTTCACTGTATTGGCGAAAACTGGATAAAAGTTCGCCGACCTGCACTGCAATTTTGACGATAATACGGGGCGAAAGTGGGCCTGTTTTCAAGCTGACTTTTTCTAGGTCTTCGCCAGGTGCGCGCCCCATAACCAAGATGGATTGTTTGCGTATTTGTTGATATTCAATAAACCGCGGCACAAACTCATGATTAACGTGAGAAAGCATAAAAGCTTCCTCTTCTAGTCTATCTTGCACATGCTGCGGCAACGTTATTCGCGAAAACTTAAATACCCGTGATTCACCGCTTGGTGCATTCCCTGCAAACGCAAAACCAAAGGCCCCTTTCCCTAAAAGTTCGATGTCACTGTAACCCAACCCTTCTAACTGTGAAATGCAAAGGTTTACCCAGTCTTTTAGTTTTTTCGCATCCGCATGGGATAGCAAATATATCGACTGCTCATCAGGTATATAGAAATGTTTTAGGCCTTTGAGTTGCGACATATTTTTTACTTCACATTTTTAGTGACTTTTTGAAACAGATTAATCAGCAGCGATACGCTTACCATTGTTAAACTGCACAGCAATCAATTATCTTCGTTTATCCAGGTAACATGCGCTGTAGCGTGATAACCCGTTTCATCAGCACCTAACATACCAACAACGCTTTCTAGCGCGCTCTCTAAATTAGCATCTAATTGCCAAGGCGGGTTTAACACGAATACGCCAGAACCATACATTCCAGCATCTGGGGTATTTTCTGCTACATGTATTTCTGCTTTAAAACAGGGTTTACCTAATGCTGCAAGCTTCTCGCACATAGCTTCACTTGCACCACTTTTGGCACCAGCCCTCTCTGACAATAGTGGATACCACACTACGATTTGTGCCTGCTGCCAGCGTTTAAATACCTGTTCCACACCCTTAATAAGGTCGCTATATTCATTCACGCGCTCATAAGGAGGGTCGATTAAAATAGCACCGCGATTGGGTTTAGGTGGCGTAAGTGCGCGAAGACCTTCATATCCGTCTCGTTTATGTACGTGGCTATTACGGGTGCGTAAACGGGACACGTTGTTGTCTAGTTTATCGAATTCCGCAGGATGAAGTTCCATTAGGTGTAAATTATCACTATCCCTTTTCGCTTTTGCGCTTATTGCAGGCGAGCCCGGATATTGCTGCTGCGCTAAAAATGGTTGGCACAACGATAGATAGTCGGCCAACAAATTTGGCAAGTCCTGAACGCCTTTATCATCTATAAGCAAACGAGATATACCCGTCTCATACTCTTTATTTTTTGATGACATGGCATCGGTTAGATCGTACGCGCCCGCGCCTGCGTGGGTGTCGAAAAGCGTAAAAGGTTTATCTTTTTTCTTTAATGCGTTGATAACGCCAATCCAACAAAGATGTTTGATGACATCAGCGTGGTTGCCCGCATGAAAGGCATGTTGATAACTAAGCACAAAACCTCAGTAAAATTTTCGTTTGTTTATAGTGCTCTATAATAACGTCAACGCGCTTTGAGGTATACAAAACAAAAAAGGGCCAATAGTTTTACTATTGGCCCTTTAAAAATATTGCTACTGCAAATCAAATTGCTTTGAATGATATCACTTAAGGTGCATCAACATTTTTTCCGGCTGAGTTAGGTAACTCATCCATAGATTATTAAATCGCACCATAGTCGCACCATCAATAATACGGTGGTCGCCAGACCAATTAACCGCCATGATATTTTGCGCGCTAACATTCCCTTCATCATCAAAACGCGGAAGTTTCTGCGTTTTACCGAGAGCAACAATAGCAGCTTCTGGCTTATTAATTACTGGCGTTGCGGTAATACCGCCTATTGCACCGATATTAGAGATACTAATCGTACCGCCTTTTAGGTGCTCGCCAGCCACGCGGCCCGCTCTGGCTTGTTCGATAATATCCTGCATTTGAACAGCAATATCTAACAGAGATAGGTCTTGAACACGCTTAATATTGGGTACAAGCAAACCAATTTTAGAGTCTACTGCAAAACCAATATTGTGATCTGCGAAGTAGCTTATCTCAGTGGCGTCTTCGTTAAGCTGACTGTTAATGACAGGGAACTCATTAAGTGCCAACGACATTGCTTTAACGAAAAACGGCATAAAGCTGAGTTTTACGTTCTTCGCTTCAAATTCAGGTTTAAGCAGCTTGCGTAGCGCCATCAGGTTGTCCATTACCAACTCGTCACTTACTGTGAAGTGCGGGATAGTATAGACCGAAGCCGACATTTGCTTCGCCATAGCTGCCTGAATACCGCGTACTTTTTCTGTTCTAACGCTGCCTTTAAGGACAGTGCTTGTGCTATTCAAATCACCTTTTTCTGCGGTAGATGAGCTTGGCGCAGAAGATGACGTATTTTGAGACGACGTGTCAACATTCGAATGTTGTAGATTCAACACGTCAGACTTAAGGATCCGCCCCTTTTTACCCGAGCCTTCCACTGTAGAAAGGTCGATATTCTTTTCTCTTGCAACACGTCTTACCGCGGGGCTAGCCAACACTTTACCTTCTATAGCGATAGGTGGCTCGTATTCGCCGTCGCTGAATTTTGAAGGAGCTATTTGCGCTGATTGCTGACTTGAACCGTTTGTTTGCGTGTTCACTGAACTTTGAGATGCAACGCTTGAAGCGCTGTTGTTTGCCGATGGTGATTCGTCATCAGTACCGCTAGTAGTTGTGACTTCACCGGCAACTTCTAACGCAAACAATGCACTATGCACTTTCGCTATATCGCCTTGCGCGTAATAAAGACGATGCACGGTACCTGCGTTTTTAGCGGGGATCTCTACCACTGCTTTGTCGGTCATCACCTCTACAACAGCTTGATCTTCTTCAATTTCATCGCCTTCAGCCACGTTCCACTTCACAATTTCGCATTCAACTATACCCTCACCAATATCTGGTAGAATAAAGTCTTCGATGTGCTTGCCGTTCGAAGCGCCTGAAGAAGCACTGTCATTCGCTGTCGCTGTTTCAGCCGCATTATCTTTTACTTCCGCTTGCGCGTCTTCTTGAGTATCTGAGTCAGCATCGCCATCATCTGGCGTCATAGAGAATAACGGTGCATGCACTTTAGCGATATCGCCTACCGCGTAATGCAGTTTATTAACCACACCCGCATGCATTGCAGGAATTTGCACGGTAGCCTTGTCGGTCATTACTTCCGCGACAGGTTGATCTTCTTCTATATGCTCACCTTCAGAAACTAACCATTCCAGAAGTTCACATTCAACTATACCTTCACCAATGTCCGGTAAGATAAATTCAATTGTCATTTCATCGTCCCCCGGCTTAGTAGTGAAGCGTACGTTTTATGGCTTCGTACGTCTTCGTTTCATCTGGCATATATTCTTTTTCGTGCGCCAAAGGATACGGCGTGTCTAAACCACACACTCTTGCAATAGGCGCTTCAAGATATAAGAAACAACGTTCCTGAATGCTCGCTGCGATTTCACTCGCAAAGCCACCCGTTAGCGGTGCTTCGTGGTTTATCAATAAGCGACCTGTTTTCATTACAGATTGCATAACCGTTTCAACGTCCCACGGTAATATACTGCGCAAATCAATGATTTCACATGACACACCATCTTCAAGAGCCATTTCTGCGGCTTTTTGCAGAATTTCTATTTGCGCGCCCCACCCTAGTAACGTGATATCGCTACCTTCTTGAACAATATCTGCCTTACCTAACGGTAGTTCGTAATCTTCTTCAGGCACTTCCGATACCGAAGCACGGTAAAGACGTTTAGGCTCCATAAACAATACGGGGTTTTTATCGCGAATTGATGCAAGTAACAAACCTTTCGCCTGATATGGGTCACGAGGGATAACAATCTTTAACCCTGGGCAGTGAGCGAAGAATGCCTCTGGTGATTGACTGTGGTAGTGACCGCCTGCGATACCGCCACCATAAGGTGTACGAATTGTTAGCGTACCAACATCGAACTGACCGCCTGAACGGTAGCGCCATTTAGCCGTCTCATTCACAATTTGATCGAATGCAGGGAAAATGTAATCACCAAATTGAATTTCAGCAATAGGTACAGAGCCTTGTGAGGCCAAGCCGTTCGCGAAGCCAATAATGCCTTGTTCAGTAAGCGGCGTATTAAAGCAACGCGCCTTACCAAATTTTTCTTGAAGGTGACTGGTTGCACGGAACACGCCACCAAAATGGCCCACGTCTTCACCAAAGACCATTACTTTTTCATCTTCGGTCATGGCTGTGATGAGTGCATTATTAATTGCTTGAAGTAGATTCATCTTAGCCATTATTTTACTCTCCCTGCTGTTTTAGGGTACATCTTCGGGTACTTCTTAATATGCGCTTTCAATTCACTGAGTTGTTCTTTTAAGTGCCAAGGTGCTGTGTCGTATACATCTTCGACAATGTCTTCAATGGCACATACGTCAGTCTTTTCACAACTCTTCATTGCTGCTAAAACGTCTTGTCTTGCTTTATCGACGCGCTTTTGGTTCTCAGCCTCGTCAAACCAGCCTTTGCTTTCTAACCATTTCGCCATACGAGCGATAGGGTCTTTTGCACGCCACTTGTCTTCTTCTTCACGAGAGCGATAGCCTGTTGGGTCGTCTGACGTGGAGTGCGCCGCTAAGCGATAAGTCATGGCTTCAATAAGTACAGGACACTTTTCTTCAATGGCGATACGACGGGCTTCTTTAGTAGCTGCATAAATGGCTAACACATCGTTACCATCAACACGGATAGTTTTAATACCGTAACCTAAGCCACGAGAAGCAATGCCGTCACCCGCGAATTGCTCTTCTGCTGGTGTTGAAATGGCGTAGCCATTATTTCGGCAAAAGAAGATAACTGGGCAGTTTAAAACAGCGGCCATATTTAACCCTGCGTGGAAGTCTCCTTCAGACGCTGCACCTTCACCGAAGTAACAGATAGTAACCACATCTTTATCCGACATTTTTTGACCATAGGCGTAACCAGATGCTTGAGGGATCTGTGTGCCTAGTGGTGAAGATATCGTCATGAAGTTAAGTGGCTTGTCACCATAATGGATAGGCATTTGACGCCCTTTGTTAGGATCGTCTTTATTGCTAAACATTTGGTTCATGAATTGTTCTGTGGTGTACCCGCGATATGCTAAAGCGCCTTGCTCACGGTACTGAGACATGATCATGTCGTCGTCTGAGAGTGCTGCTGCACTTGCAACTGACGCCGCTTCTTCACCCGTGCTTGCCAAGTAAAAACTAATACGACCTTGGCGCTGTGCACCCACCATACGTTCATCCAATACTCGAATGTAATGCATGGTATTAAATATTTTTAATGCTTCTTCTTTGCTGAGGTCAGGTTCAACTGCTTTTTCAATGAGTTCACCTTCGGCAGAAAGGATTTGCAGCATTGGGATATCAACAACCCCTTTAGTAATAATTTCGACCTTATTTGTTGTTTTTACTTCGGCCAAATGATTTCTGTCTTTCACGTTTGTTCCCCTTAAATATGAGGGTTAATAGCGACTTATAGTGATAACAATATGCTAGTTGAGAAAATGCAGGAGCGTCCTACTTATTCATTGGCATTTTTTCAAATGGGTGAAATAGACATACTCAATTAGTCTAAATGAAAAGGATATTCGTCCTAAAAACGTAAACCCCATGTAAAAAATATGAAAACCGAGTAGGACAATCATTTCTCATTCACATCCAGTAATAGAGTTTCTAACGTTTCAAACGCTTATATATCCAATAATCTACTGCTTAGAACTTCAATGAAAAAAGGAAGTTATCTATGCAACGACTAATCGTCGTTAAATGTAACAAAATGTGTAAATTGTGTATTGCAGAAACACACGTTACAAAAAGAAAAAAAGTGTGCTAGTAATAGATAGTCACAGCGATAAGTTGCGTTTTAAAAAAGGCGAATGACCTTTTAAGCAAACAAAAAAATCGTTGGGCTCCAGGGAACTATTCACACGAGAATAATTATGAAAAAAACAATCCTTAGTACGGTTATTGCTACCGCATTAGCAGGCTCAGCCTTTGGTGCACTAGCAATATCAAATCAATTATCTGGCCACAGCGTTGAACAACGTAACGCCATCGAAGCATCCTTCGACAAAAAGAATATTCTTGCAAATGCAATCCAAGCGGATAGTGATAGCGTACGTGTTATCGTACAACTTACTGACGTGCCTATGGCGCAATTCAGCGCAGTAAATCCAAGTGTAAGCAGCATGGCTGCCCACAAAGGTCAAAAGGTAAATTTCAAGTCAAATGCAGCGAAGGAATATCAATCTTTCCTTGAAGCTCAACAGCAATCGGTTATCCAGTCTATCAAGTCATTCGATAAGTCATTCAAAGCTGACATGTCTTACACAGCAGCATTTAATGGTTTTGCGGGTATCGTTTCAAAGAGTGCACTTGATAAGCTTTCCAGCCTTTCGACAGTAAAAGCGGTATACCCAGACTTAGTACACCATGCCCAAATGGACGCGAGTTTGGATCTGATCGGTGCAGTTCAAACGTGGGAACAGTTCGGCGGGAAGGAAAGCGCCGGTGCAGGCGTGAAAGTGGCGATCATCGATAGTGGTATTCGTCCAGAAAACCCTTTATTCAGTGGTGAAAATTTTACAGCACCTGATGCTGCGACACTTCCTACTGACGACTACTGTTCAGAAGTTCCTGATTTTTGTAACAATAAACTGATTGTTGCTCGCGCAGCAGACATCGTAGAAGGCTTCTCTGTTGTTGAAGAAGAATACGAGAGCCCGCTAGGATTCAATGGACACGGTACGCACGTAGCAGGTACAGCAGTAGGTAATTACGGGGTAATGGCAGAGCGCGATGGCGCAGAAGCTGAAATCTCTGGTGTTGCGCCAGCTGCTTATCTAATGGTTTACAAAGGTTTGTATGCCACACCAGCTAACCCTGCTTCTTCTAGCGGTGCTTCTTCAATGCTGCTTTCTATGCTTGAAGCTGCGCTTACAGATGGTGCTGACATTGTAAATAACTCGTGGGGTGGCGGTGCAGGTGGAAACCCTAACGGCTCAGTATATGAAGACGTACTTGAAGCCATGCACGATGCGGGCGTTGTTACCGTTTTTGCAGCGGGTAACGATGGTCCGGGTGCTGGCACTATTGGCTGTCCTGGTTGTTCAGAAGACGTAATAACGGTCGCAAATACAACAACGGGTCGTTTGTTCGCAAACGAGGTGACCGTTGAAGGCGATACCACTTTAGGTTCTATTCCGGCCCTTTACTCAGTCGGCAACCCTGCCATTGTATTTGATAGCCCAATTACTGCACCTGTTGTTTATGCAGGCGAAGTAGATGCGGCAAACGTTGAAGGTTGTGATGCATTTGCTGCGGGCGCGTTCGATGGTGCAATTGCGCTTATCAGCCGTGGTACGTGTGGTTTCGTGACTAAAATTGAAAACGCAGAGGCAGCGGGAGCAACTGCTGTTCTTATTCATAACGTTGATGGACGCGGTGAAGCGCCAATATTAATGGGCGGCTTAAGTGAAGCTCAAACAATTCCATCACTTATGCTTCCTGCTACACCAGGTTTAGCGCTTGCTAACCTAGCTGAAACTACTGAAGAGTCACTAAATGTAACTATCGGTAGCGATATTGTTCGCGTTGTTTCAGACAGCCTTGCTGACATCATGAATGAAAGCAGCTCTCGCGGTCCTAACGGCGACCCGACGTTCCTTAAGCCTAATATTGCTGCTCCTGGTACTCGCATCTTCTCTGGCGAATCACCGGATGCACCAGGACACGAAGACCAGAACTTCTCGTTCAAGAACGGTACTTCAATGGCATCGCCACACGTAGCTGGTGCAGCTGCACTTCTTAAGCAAATGCATCCTGATTGGACTGCACAGCAGATAAAGAGTGCGCTTGTTACTTCTTCAATTCGCGATATTTTGAAAGAAGATGCGTCTACCGCAGCAGACAACTTTGACATGGGTGCAGGTCGTTTAGATCTTCCTCGTGCAACAACGGTAGAGCTAACTTATAGCGATTTAAGCTTAGTAGACGGTAACTGCTACCTGAACTGCGAAATGTCTATCACTGTAACAAACACCAGCGATGAAGAAGTTACAGTCGATGCTACAGCAATGTTTAATGACTCAGCTATTTCTGCAACCGTTACACCTCAAATGGCAACCCTTGCAGCAGGTGCTTCTGCTGAAATTATGGTAGCAGTAGATGTAACAACAGCGTCTACAGGGTCATGGTCTTTCGGTGGTATTAATTGGGCAGACACTGACGACACAACAACCGATTATTTCATCCCAGTAGCTATCTATCCTATTAGCAGTGATGAACCATCATTGTTTGACAGCGATGTAAGCACGCAAGTAGCAGCTGAAGGTG
>Ga0209992_10003328_pt1 | contig 13613 bp, 23 predicted proteins | sample 2SBtaG_2_FD_182564 | JGI IMG/M metagenome (GOLD analysis project Ga0209992, IMG submission 182564) | Deep subsurface microbial communities from Kolumbo volcano to uncover new lineages of life (NeLLi) - 2SBTROV12_ACTIVE470 metaG (SPAdes)... | ecosystem: Environmental > Aquatic > Marine >... | reverse complement strand
TTCATAAACTTAGTATTCAATACGACGATTTATAATTTCATTTTGTACCTCTGAGGCAAGGGATCGTCGTCTAGCTTGGTATGATACTAGTCTGGGGGACTAGTGGTCGCAGGTTCAAATCCTGCCGGTCCCATTGTACTTTAGTGACTCAAATAATACCATCACATAATTCTAGGCATGATTAAGCTAGAAGAAACTGGAGAAAATATCTATGATAATTTTCTAGAATCAATGAGAAGTTCTGAAACAAAGCGAATGTATGTAAGAAATTTGAAAAGATTCCTAAATTTAATTCCAAATAATATTTTTGAAGAATATTTAGGCGAATCACCAAAATCAAGAGAGATAGAGGATCTAGCTACATCGTTTACAAACATTGCTAGAAAAGATACTGCTGCAACAAAACAGATTATCAAATCTTATGTTAAAGAAATTAAAAAAGAAGTTGAGAATGGAAATCTAAGTCCTAATACAGTTAAAAGTAAAATTAATCCTATCAAGGCCTTACTTTCTGCAAATGAAGTTGACATTTCTTGGAAATTGATTAACAAAATGTTTCCACGTGAAGTTAGAAGTGATGATCGAGCATATACAAAAGAAGAGATTCAAAAAATGCTAGAACACTGCACAGATGTTATTGACAAGCTGATCATTTTGATGTTTTCTTCTGCTGGATTCAGACTAGAATCTTGGGATTATTTCTGTTGGAAAGATGTAGTGTTCTTTGAATCTGAAAATAATGACTACAAAGGAGCAGCTCTGCGAGTATACAGAGGAGATCCTGAAGAATATTGGACATTTATCACGCCAGAAGCATGTAAGATTTTACTTCTATACAAAGAGGAATGGAAATCTAGATTTCTAAAATACCCAAATGGTGATGATCCATTAATTGCATCCACCAGATTTGATGTTCCTCATAGATTACATCAAAAAGGTGTTAGAGCAAGAGTTGACAAAATTGTGACTAAGACAGGCTTGCGTGACCAACTAAAAAAAGGTAAGAGAAGATATGAAGTTCAGCTTGATCATGGATTTAGAAAATATTTCAATACAATGATGCGACGTGCCAAAGTAAACTATCTAGACAAAGAAGATATGATGGGACATAAAGTAGGATTGGAAAAACATTATGAAAGATATCAAGAAGATGATTTTGAGAGATTTCCAGAATATCAAAAGGCAATTCCATTTTTGACCATCTCAGATGAGGAAAGAATAAAGACTGAAAACAAGATTAAAGAAGAAAAAATTAAACAGATGGAATCAGAAAAAGATTCTCAAATTAAACAACTTCAAAATGAATTGGTTGATAATAAGAAAACCAAACAAAATGTAGAAAAGATTCTAAAACATTTGAAACTTTGATGTTTATCTCAAAGATGACCCATCTTAATTACTGCTAAAACATTTTGTGCAGTTATAGAATCATAATCTTCTAAGGTAACTACAATTCTCTTAAACAACCATTCACATTTTTTGATATTTTTCTTTGTAGTATATTTTTGAAAAGGTTCCATATTTTTCATATTACAATGCAGATCAAATTGCATTGGGGTGTATACTTCTCGAAACATCTTTGTTAATAGACTAAAGGAGTCTTTTGGAATATCAGATGACTTTGCAAGTTTATCTATAGTTTTTTCTAATTTCAAAAGTTTCTTTGAAGCATCTTTATGTTGATTTTTGAGGCTCTTGGTAGTATTAAGAAAATATTTGTTCTTATAGTGTCGTACATAACCATCACTTTCTAACTGTTTTAGATGTGTTGACAAAGTTACCTTGCTCATACTTTTTATTTTATTTCTTGTAGCCCTAAACAATTCCATAAATTTGAGCCCATCTTCTGTCATTAATGATTCTAATATTGCAATATCTATATCATTCAAATCGGTACAATCTATTGTACTGAATAATATATAATATTAATGAGATAGTGAGTTGATGACACAAATTGTGATTAAGGACAGAACGATTGAACGTCTGGAAAGAATTTCAGGTAAAAAATTTTGCAGAGGAGGTGATCGTTTGATAAATGAAGCACTAGATAATTTAGAGGAGATTACACATGCAACAAATTCTTGAACTATGCCCAAATTGTGGCAAAATTCTACTAGAACACGATAATATTCAGTTAATCAATTGTGCATTAAAGGAATTAGAATCTAATGAAATAACAAACGGTGATGATGTTGTTTAATGATGTTGTGGAACAGAGTTCAATTACAAATCAAATACCAAACTTGGATGAGATTAGACAAAAGGACCCCGATGGAATCACTACTGTCACTATTAATTTCCCAAATCACCGACTAGGCGATTTAATTGAACTTTCTCTTGTTAAGTTTAAAGATTCAAAATATCTTAATGCATTAATTGTTAATGCTACAGCTGACTTAATCAAAAAAAATCGATTACAACATTATACAACATCATTAACTTTTAATGGTGAAGAAAATATTCGAAAAGACGTTTTACAAAAGCTCAAAGCAATTGCAGAATATCTTGAGACTCTGACAAATTTTCCCGAACTTAAAATTCAAGAAATTAAGAAAACTGTAGATCTGGTCTTGGGAAGAACATGTCAACGTACTAGAGAGAAATATTTTGGATGTCTCAAAGTATGGTTTAAGGAAGCAAAAGGTATGGAATCATACTACGACTCTAGCATTGATGTAAGTGGATTCAAAGAAACTGTATTAATTAAGATGGAAGAACTCAATTCTACGCCTAACCATGTACAAATGAATACCCAAAATGGTGAAAAATAATGCCAGTTAGCTGGAAAAATAGAGCAACGTATGGTAAACTTTTGAAAAAAGTTATTGCAAGACAAGTAAAACGTTATGAAAATTGTACAGATGATGACATAGCAACCAAGATTGCAGCAAACATTGGTTATCTTACAGACAAGATTAACAATATTATCAAACATTTAGAAGAACTTGATTCAAAATCATCATCTTGTATACAAATCAGTGAAGAGCAGGTAAAAGAAATTACTCGTAAACTGATATTTGTTGGAGGAAATCAATACACTGAAACTGAGTTTCTTGCAACAGTAATTGCACGTACAAAGTGTGATAAAGCAACTGCACAATCAATACTTTACAAAATGTTTGATCTGGGGCTGGGTCTTGCAAGTGATAATTTTCCTCATAAAATTAGTTTGTTGGGATTTGCAATAATGAGGGATTACATAACAGAGGAAGAATCATTTCAACTGTTAAACAAATTTCCAATACCAGAAACTTCAACTGATGTATCAAATGATAAAAGTTTGAAGAGGTGTAACTGATATGTCAATATATTGGGTTCCAAACACTCCTCAAGAACAATTAGATGTAATTCATAATTTAAAAAAACTTGAACTACAAAATGATGAATTACAAAAACTTGAGATGATACAGAAACATCTTAATGACTATGGTTTTCTTGATGATGATAAAACAAAACAATTTCAAGAAGTCATAGACAAATATGGTTGGATGCTCTAATCACAAATTCTAACTTTTTGTACTTCATCGTACCAACAATTTGGAGATTGTTTATCCAGATCATAACTTGCAACTCTTTCTTGTTGAATCTTTTCATTTGATTCTCTGGTCTTTTCATTGATTTTTGATATTCTGTCCAAGTCTGGTTGAATATCAGTAAACCACACGTACCCTACACCTACAATTATGATTACAAACAGCATCACACCCACAATTCCTTTTTGGCTTATCATACTAAGTTATACTTTGTAATACCCTTCTTAAATTATACTGAGTATAATTTTGTAATACGAAGACCAAAACTGCAATATCTGTAGATGTTGAGATGCTCAAATGGATTGAATTACAAGTAAAAAGAGGAAGATTTGCCAATGTCAGTCATGGATTTGAATACTGTGTAAGAGTGGTAAAAGAAAAAAAACTCTCATTATCTTCAGAATGATTACTAGAAAAATCTATGTCAACTAATTGAGATTCTAACAAAGTTGAGTTTAGACAAATTATAACAATTCATGTTTACAATACTCTCATATGATTTTAAGAATATATGCATGAGAATAAAGAAAAATTACATGCCACAAGAAATTCAACAAATACTATATCAAATTCAATAATTTACTAAATTTCTTTTAATCTTATACTATTCATCAGTATACAATAAATCGTACTGACATAATACATCTATCATGTCTGAAGTATTGAAAAATACATCCGATGAACATCACTGTAGATGTTTTAGGATAAACACAAGTGATATTGAAACGTGTAAAATTCGTCTAAAAGAACTTGGTTTTGAACAACAACCTGGAGGAGAAGAAGATCATGGACAAGTATTTGGATTGAGATTTAGATTTAAAAAATTACTGCAAATTCATTGGAAAGTAATGTCTAATGGAATAATTGAATCTGAAATGGAACCTCCGCCAGAACATCCAGGAGCACATCTTAATCAAATTCATAGTTTTCCGCCTCATGAGGATGTACAAGTATTATTGAACAAAATGAATTTACAATACAATACAATTCATCCCATACCAAGAACATGTGTAGAGCCAAATATTGTAGAACCAAATAATCCTCTTAAATGGTGGGAAATATTGGCATTAGGACTTGCAGGAGCTGCAGCTGCATTCATAATTCTAAAGGCTACAAAATCATAGAATAGTTCTAATGTTTTTTACAATCGCTCAAAACCTTCTAGTCTTGAATCAAAGAATAAGGATTTCAGAGATATTATTATACAATAAAAAATGTGAACATGTTATGGCTCCTTCATCAAATGCATATTTGGATATGATTTTACAATCCTCTATTTTATCTCAAGAAGGTGGTTTTCGAGGTGTGTGTAGATTAGTACATGGAAAAATGAAATCTGATGAATATTTTATGGGTAAACAACCCAAAACTATTGCTTATCTTATATTCATTAATACTATGGACGAATATTTCAAAGACAACTATCGTCCAATGACTAGAAAAGATGCAGCAAACATAATTGGAAAACGATCTCTGAGTGGTTACTCTAATCTTTATCCTGAGAATAGAGGAAAATATCAAAAATTTCAAAAAAGAATATTCGCCCTAATTGAAAAGATGAAAAAAGTAAGTAATTCTATTTGATGGCTTATTACCAAACTCATTCAAGTCTTATATGATTAGAATCTGAATATATTGAGTAATTTAGATTACTAAAAATATTACAATGATCATCAAGAATTATGAAAATACATCAAAATATTGAAGATTCTAAAAATATTATCATTGATAGTTTAGCTTTTAATCTTTTTCACAATAAAGATGTCTTTAGAAAAGAAATTGATGGAAAACATGTTTCTATTAATTTATTTGAAGATCCTATACATCTACGAGAAGTTACTTTACGATTACTTAGAATCTACATAAATCAAACAAATTCAAAAAGTGTTATAGGATTTACAGAAAACGATCAGTCTTTAGTTACTTTTGCCACTCAGGCAAGTTATCTTGAATCTATTCCATTTTACAATTATGATTTAGAAAATGATGCAGGTGCATTTAGTCAATTCATCAGACCTGAAATTGTTCCATGTTCTCTAGTAATCCCTTATTCAATTAATGAAAATCATGTTTTAGAGATAGTTGACCAGTTTTCTCAGCAAAAAGTCCCAATTACTCAAGTAATTTCAATGGTTGATGAGAATCTTTCAAAAACCACTTTTTCTAACAAAGAATTTGACTTTGTTTCAATTTGTGATTGGATTTCGTTAAAAAACCGAATTAGTAAATACAAAAATATCACAAATTCAAAAATGGTTGAATTTTTGGCTAATTTTGAATAAAATGAAAAATTAGCTTAAGTTTTGGTATTTTAAGTCAAAACAGCATGACTTTTACTGTTTATCCTCTCATGATCATAGAATGAGTGAAAATGGGGGATATTTTGTTTCAAAACCAAAATTCTAGCCAAATTCCAAAAATGATAATTAATATGATTTATTTAACTAAGTTGAGGTCACTTAATTCATGATGATACTATCTTCTGATGTTGCAGTAGATATTGAAAGATTAGAAGAATTGATTGTAGAAACTGGTGCATTTAGATATTCTCCAGATAAACCATTTCAATTAGCATCAGGTAGATTAAGTGATTACTATTTTGATCTAAAGAAATTACATGGTCATCCTGAAGGTATTAACATTATAGCCAAAGTACTCTATCATAAAATTAAAGAAATGAAAGATGTTACATCTGTTGGTGGTCTAGAATATGGTTCCATTTCTATCGCAACTGCTATTTCACAATTAAGTTATCTTGAGCATGAAAAAGATCTCAAAAATCCTATAATTAGCTCATTTTTTGTACGAAAAGCAGCAAAAGAACATGGCTCTCAAAATCAAATTGAAGGAATACTCAATTCTCCAGTTGTAGTGATAGATGATGTAATAACTAGTGGAGATTCTGCAATACAAGCAGTAAAAGCAGTACAAGAAAAAAAATATGATTGTAAACGCTTACTTTCTGTTGTTTTCCGTGGAAATGATGAGCAAAAAGAAAATGTCAAAAAGATATGCGAATTTGAATATATCTTCACTGAAAAAGAACTTGTTGCGAAGTTTACTAAAAACTAGAATACAATAAAATAGATCGTTAATTCATAATAACAAAAACTAATTTTCACATCTATTTGGTATTAATACAACCATCAAAAATCTTCTAGTCTTATTGATACCAAAACCAATTCTTATCCATCAATATCTTCTTCTCCAAGTTTAGTTTCAGTTCCACAAATATCACATCTCAAAAATGTGGTGTGCATGGGTTTTTTACATTTAGGACAGAGTATATCAATTACTTCATGAGTTACAAATTTGTTTTTTAGTAAAGCAGCTAAGATAAGATTAGATAAAACAAAAATTGAAAGAATAACAGCTATTGTTATTGAAAGTTCATTAATCTCTGCTACATGTAACAATAACAAAAATGTTGAAATTGATGGGGCAATGGCAGCTAACTTTTTCTTTCTCATAAAACCTGTAATGATGTCTGAACTCTCCACGTTAATTCCTCCATTGAAGGTAAGAGCCACAATGCGGGCAATTTTCTACACCTTTAGTGACTTTCTGTTTACAGCTAGGGCATTTCGGTTTTGTTGATTCACTTAGTAACCATAATCCTACAAATCCTAAGGCAAGCGCCCAAAAGTCATCTTTAGCCATATCAATAATTAATTGGAATGCTTAAATTAATTACCAAAAACCTCTTTTCAAGAATGAATAACCTTTTCAAAATGGTATTTTTCTATTATGTAAGAGTCAAAAAATGAAAGGAGTAATTGCAATTCTAGATAGATTAGGTACAAAAGGAATATGGCAAAGAGAAAACCCTGAAGACATTATTTCAAAATGGAATTTTGTAATGAAAATATATGATTCTGCTTACAAAGTGATTGCAGAACAGAGAAAGTATAAACCAAAAATTTTTACATTTTCTGATACAGTAATTTTAGTTTTTGAAAGTGATAATATCAAACGTGATTTAGAAGATATAGGAATGGATTTAGCTAACTTTCTAGTAGTATCTCTATTACACGGAATGTTTTTTCGGGGTTGTGTTAGTGCTGGTGAGTTTTATGTTGGAGATAATATAGTGATTGGAAAACCAGTTGATGAAGCAGCTGAATACCATACTATGTCTCAATGGATTGGAGTATCAGTATCTCCATCACTCTTCAATATATTATATAAAATGAAAGAAGAAGAATGGACTAAGATGGGCCCTCTAAAACCATTCATCAAATACAAAATTCCTCTAAAATCTGGAATTGAATCAGGATATGCAGTAAATTTTCCTGCATGTTTTTCAAGTATAGGAAAATCAATTGCTGAAGCATGTAAAGTTACATTACCAAATTCATTAGAGGAATTTTTTGAACAAGAATTAGAAAATGTAACAGGAATTGATGTATCCCTCAAAATTAGAAACACAATAAATTTTATTCAATACTCACAAAAATTAATTTCCCATGAATCTTAAATAATCATCAAAACCATTCATGTCTCTAAAAACTTGAACCATTTTTGGGTATTAATTTACTCTCACAATAATAGCGATCTGTAAAGTTTTGTTAAATGTTAATAACTAATCAAGACAATATATCATCATTATTTTGAAGTCATATCATGTTTCTACAAATGTTAGGGAAAGTGAATTTCAGAATCTCAAAGGATTTCTAAAAGAAAGGTATAGACTGAATAACAAACCTGTTCAACCTGGCACCAAAGAAGCTTTAGAAGTTGATACTACAAATGGTAAAATCACTATTACATATTACAACAATGGTAAGTTGATGGTACAATCCAGTCCCTCTAATCCTGAATATGAATTATTAGTGAATGATATTATAGAATATTTTTCAAATCTTGTAGAAAATCATTCATAAGTATTTGATTTTGCTTTGGTACGAATCTTATAGGATTTGAGCCTAAAAATCATCTTTTACTTGGAATTTTCAATAACATCAATGAGTTTAGATTCTATTTCTTTTCCCATTCCTTCCAATTCCACATTAGATGCAACAGCAAGTAATTCAGTAGGCTTTGCCAAGCTGATAAATTTTTCTCCATTGTTTTCATAAACTGCAATAGTACATGGAAGCAATAATCCAATATTTGGATCAGAATCCAAAGCTTGTTTTGCAGCTTGAGGATTACAAACTTCTAATAATTTGTATTCATTAGGATAATCAATTCCTTTCTTTGCAAAAATTTCCTTAAAGTTTAGAGTACCAAGAACACCAAATTTTATTTCTGAAAGTTTTGTTGTAATTTCTTCAATTACATCATCTATGTTTTTTTGGGTTTTTACAGTATAATTAAAAGTCATTTTAGATTATCAATTGTTAAATTTTGATTTACAATTATTACAATAACCAAACAACTCAAAACTACCCTTCACAATTATATATTTTGATTTTCTAGCAGCTCTACTTTGAATTTCTTTTAGTGAATCTTCATCAATATCATCAATTTTACCACAATTCATGCAAACCAAATTAATATGCTCATCAGTATGTGCATCAAATCTTGCTTCACCTTCAACTTCAATCTCACTAACTAGTTTTTTCTCCTTTAGAAGATCAAGTGTCTTGTAAACAGTTGACAGACTAACCATTGGGTATCTCTTTTTGATTGTCTTGTGGATGTGCTCTGCACTGGGATGGTCTTCTGTTTTTAGTAGATAATCTACAATTGCCATTCTTTGAGGAGTAATTCTAAACCCTTCTTCACGTAATGAGGCTACTAGTTCTTCTAATTGCTGCATATTTTATGTATCATTATTTCCTATTTATAGTTATTATTAAATAATAATGATTCCTAATTAATAATAACAATTAAATAGGAATTATTCCTATTAATATTCATGCAGATACAAATTGATCCAATACAAGAATCAAATAAAAAAACAATAAATCAAGCCATTAGAATATGTGTTAACTGTGGTAATGTTGCAATTTTGATTCAAAACCATGGAGTGTTTTGCAAAGATTGTGGTTCCTTTTTTGAAATGGAGGAAGATAATGCCTAGTGATAATACATGTAGAAGTATTTGTGGATACTATGATGCAGATGCTGAATTTAGAAATTCAGGTAATAGTTCATTTAGAAAACATTGTTCAATATGTAATGCTGATTTAATTTCGAGATACTCTATGTGTCCTTGTTGTCATAAATCATTTGAGGAGATTAAATGAAAAATTATACTTGTACCCTTTGTAATTGTTTGATACATCCATACCATAGTGATTGTGGAATGTGTGAATGTAAATTATATGCGGAGAAAAAATCATAATGGGATATTCTTGTAGAGGAATATGTGAAAGTCTCAAAGGACAAAGTATTCCTAATGGCTCTAGGTATAAATCTGGACAAAAGAGATGTTCTTTATGTTGTCTTTTTTTTAATATTACTAGTAATAGATGTCCATGTTGTAGTGTTTTGTTGAGAACTAAATCTAGGAATAAAAATAATATCCAAAAAAACTTGCATATTCAATTAAATATTCTAAAGGATAGTCAATGATATGGTGAGCCAACCAATCTGGATTGCAATTGCAATTGCAGTATTTTTTGTAGGGATTGGTGTTAGTTATGCTCATTTTACAAATACATATGATCCAATGTCTATGAAATTTCAGAATCAAGAATTATTTGATCAGATGATGTCACAAAACCCCAAAATGTCTAATCAATGGATGGATTCAGACAAGATGAATTTATTGTATAATGAAGTGCTAAACCCAAGTCAAATTGAATATTCTAACATTGTAGGATTCAATGATTTACACATTGAAGCAATTAGACATCTTGCACCTCATGGAGATGACTCTAAACTTGATGTAATTGTACATCATCACTGCAAAGTCTATGATGATATGACTGCTGCTTGTCTCTTATTCCCTACTGGAATGGGTGACCAAGACAGACCTTATGGTATGGAATATATCATTTCATCAGAGCAATTCCAAGAATTACCTGAGGATGAAAAGAAGTATTGGCACTATCATCTCACAGAACTTCCAAGAGCACAAGCAGCTTTTCCTGATCTAACCGATGAAGAACTTGTACCATTGCAACCAGTATTGGATGAAACATATGGTAAAGTATTCTATTTTTGGAACACTGATGATGAGTATCCTATTGGTGAGCCAACAGTACTAGTTATTCAAGACTTGCCTGAATAATAGAATTTTTTTATTTTTCGTTAATTGATCCCATGTTAAATATGGTGGAATCTTAGAATTTTCAATGGGTAAAAAAGGAATAGAAATCGTAGCTGCTAAAATAGACGTCAATGAAGTAATCGCTGATTTGAACAAGGCATATGCTGATGAGTGGTGTGCCCATTACCAGTATTGGTTAGCAGCTCATTGGGTAAGTGGAATTAATGCTGATGCAGTTAGCTCCAGACTTACAGCACAATCTGCTGATGAATTAGTCCATGCAGAGAGGTTTGCAAACAGAATTATCGAATTAGGTGGAGAACCTGAAATGGATTTTGCAAGTCTCCCTAAAATTGCTGCAGGTGGTTACAAAGCACCTCCAAAAGATTCGAGTAACTTGAAACAAGTAATTCAGGATGTAATTGATGCAGAAAGAGGAGCAGTTGATTTCTACAACAAAATGACAGAAAAATACAAAGACAAAGACTATGTCACTTATGAGTTATTCAAGACAGTTTTGATGGATGAAGTAAGTGATGAAGATGAATGGGAAGATCTCATTGTCCAACAACCATAGTCTATAATTCATATTTTTTAATTTCTTATGTTAATAGAATATTATCAAAGATTGTTTTTTGTACTAATTTCGTACTTTGATCCTACCTTTTATTTGGTAAACTTACAACAAAATTTGTGAAAACTTTAGCTTCAATTTTATTACTTTTTACAATAATTTCAGTAATTAGCATTTCACCATCTGCATTTGCAGATACCACAATTACTACATCAGATGATTCAGGTTATAATTTGGAATGTGGGGCAGATTGTTACACTCCAAGTACTGTAACAGTCGATGTTGGTGAAAAAGTAATTTTCTCAAACCCTGTTGGATTCCATACATTTACAGCAGGAACATGGGAATCTGGAATGCCTTCTGGAACAACTAGTGGTGAGTTTGATGTAACCCTACAAGCAGAAGGAACAGCTGAATGGATTCCAGAAACTGCAGGTGAAGTTCCTTACTATTGTACATTACATTCATGGATGAAAGGTACAATTACGGTTCAAGAAGCAGTAGCTGAAGAAGTAATGGAGGAAACTATGGACGAGATGACTCCAATAGAAACTATAATGATTGGAGATGTTGATGTTACAATGTCTCCACCAATTATGGGTTCAGATGATGCAACAGTAACAATTATTGAATTTGGTGATTACCAATGTCCAAAATGTGACCAATGGTTCCAAAATGAAAAACCAACAATTACTGCAGATTACATTGATACTGATAAAGCAAAATTATACTTTGTAGACTTCCCATTCTTAGGTCAAGACTCAGATAATGCAGCAAATGCATCATACTGTGCAAATGATCAAGGAAAATTCTGGGAATATCATTCTACTTTATACAATAATCAAGGTGGAATTAATGAGGGCTGGGCATCAGTTGATACCCTAAAACAATTTGGTGCAGACTTGGGACTTGATACAGCAGAGTTCAATGCTTGTGTTGATTCAAACAAACACGCAGACAGAGTATCTTACAATAAACAAGTTGGAACTGATCAAGGAGTCGAAGGAACTCCTGTGTTTATCATAGTTTCTTCTGATGGAACAACTGAAAGAATTGACGGTCCACAATCATCTGCTATTTTTGCAGATGTAATTGATTCAATGTTAGGTGAAGTTATGGTTGAACCTGTAATGGCTATGACATTAGGTTCTGATGAAATGATGGCAGAAATTATGACTAGCAATGGAGTTGCAAATGAAGAAATGAGTATTGATCTTACCCTTACAGACCTTGAAGGAAATGGTGTAGAACACATCACATACAATATCATGGCAACTCAGGGTGATGATGTTTTACTAGATGAAGAAGGACATATGCACAAAGGTACAATTACCAATAACCACGTAACTTCTGCCTTATCTGTAGATGCATCTGATACAATGCCTGTAGTAATTACAGTTGAAACTGTGGGATTTGGACATGATGATTCCTATGTAGAAGCTTCAGGTGAAATAACAACAAAACAAGTGGTTCCAGAATTTGGAACAATTGCAATGATGATTTTATTAGTTGCAATCATTAGCATTGTTGCAGTAACTGCAAAATCTAGATTAAGCATAATGCCAAGAATTTAGATAATCTTGGAACATAAACTTGCACTAAAATCAGTTTTCTCAAATTATAGATACATTGGATTGTCTATTGGAATTTTTATTGGAATGCTAATTCCATTATCATACATTGCTGAATACTTGTTTCTCAAACCAAGATTGACATTGTTTGTTCCTGAATATTCAGCATTTGGATTTGTGTTAATTGTAATAGTATCAGTATTGACTGCACTGGTACTATCTATGGGAATTTACAGAATTGTTATGCTAAAATCAAGTAAGAAGAAAATGAGTTCTGGTTTTATTGGCTCTATGATTGGTGCTAGTGCAGGAGCTTGTAGTTGTGGTTCTATTGGCTTTGCAGTGATTTCAGTTTTTGGAGCAGTTGGTGGAGCTACAACATCATTTTTAGCAAATTATGAAATTCCATTACGATTATTATCCATTGCAATTTTGATTGCAACTTACTTTTACATGGTTAGAGGATTGACTGCTGAATGCAAAGTAACTTTCAATGATGTAAAAGAATAATATTGATTTGTGCCTATTTGGTACCAAAATAATCAATAAACAAGTTTTAATCCTGCCGATCCCATTATAATTTTAGAATTTTTAATAATTTTTCAAAATTCTCTAATGATTTTTCTTTTTTATATTGTTTTAATGCCTCAATGATTTTTTCTTTAGGAGGATTTTTGTAAATTTTTTGGACTTTTTTTGCAATTCCTGATCCAATAAAAAATGCTTGAGTTATTGCTGTTACATTAGATGGAATTCTAATTGTACTGGAACTC
>Ga0209992_10003327_pt1 | contig 13618 bp, 11 predicted proteins | sample 2SBtaG_2_FD_182564 | JGI IMG/M metagenome (GOLD analysis project Ga0209992, IMG submission 182564) | Deep subsurface microbial communities from Kolumbo volcano to uncover new lineages of life (NeLLi) - 2SBTROV12_ACTIVE470 metaG (SPAdes)... | ecosystem: Environmental > Aquatic > Marine >... | reverse complement strand
CCAACAGGAAGACGACGCCTTGGGCCCGCATGATATTCCTCCGGGAAGGGGTTGACGTTTCTATTATCGGACATAAAGGTCGGGGGAGATATCGCCTCCAAAGGGGGATTCACTCCCCCCCCCGGGGGACTTCCCCCCAGAGCGCCTACGAAGTTTGGCGCATCAATTCTCACCCAAGCCGCGCCCCAGCAGTTGGTGCCCCAATCGTTGCGTGAGCTGCGTCGTGGCAAGGCGCAGTGGCCCGGCACCGCGGAGGCAAGCTGTCGGTGCCCCAATCGTTGCGTGAGCTGCGTCGTGGCAAGGCGCAGTGGCTCGGCACAGCGGAGGCGTGGCGCGAGCCACGTTGAGCATGAGCCGTAGCCGCTGCAACGCAGCCACGGCGCAGCTCACGCAACAGAGTCAGGCCACGCTCTACGACACCAGCTCGTTTTGGATGGCAAAGCTGATGGCTTCAGCCCGAGAGTCCAGGCCGAGTTTGGCGTAGGCGTGCTTCAGGTGGGTGCGCACGGTCGACGGCGAGATGTGCAGGGCCTTGCCGATGTCGGCGTTGGCCATGCCCTCGCCCACGTGCCGCAGGATGCGCAGTTCTTGCGCGGTGAGGCCTTCGGTAGCCGCGGTGGGGGTGAGCATCTGTCCCTCGGTCATGTCCAGCAGCCGCCGGGTGGCCTCTTGGGACAGCTCGAGAGCCACGGTGCGCTCGGCGGTGATGTCGCAGAAGAGCACAGCCCGTCCCATTCTCGAGCCGTCGGGGGCGTGGCATTGGGTGGCGTTGACCTTGAGCTGGCCGCGCCGGGGCCAGTGGATCGACACCTCACCCATGACCGTGTCGCCAGCCTCCTGGGCCTCATGCCAGAAGGCTGAAAACTGAGGGTCGCGCAGGACATGGGTGAAGAGCTCGTCGATGACCTCGGTCTTGTCGATGCCGAGCAGGTCCTCGGCGGCCCGGTTGATCCAGGAGACCTTGCCCGCCTCGGTGAGCATCACCAGCCCGACGCACATGCCGTCGAGGGCCGACCCGACCATGCAATCGACCAGGCAGTCGCTGTGGAGGCTGGTGTGGTCACTCATGACGGGATTGACGCTGAGGGTGCGTTGACAGGCTACTCATGATACTCCCCGAGCCGACTTTTCGCGTACGCTCCATGGCCGCCAGCCGTACGCATTGCAACCCATCGAAGCAGAGCATCACGTCACACCGCCACGCCGTGTTGTCTGGGGGCAGGGACGAGTCTCCTGCCCCTCGCGTCCTCCGTGCGCATGAGATCGATCGCTGTCAGCCATGGCTTGGGCTGGGAGTCGAACAGGAACCGTGCAGATGAAATCGCCCCGCATTCTCGTCGTCGAAGATGACCCGGCCATTCGGCGGGGGCTGGTCGACGCGTTGGGCTTCGCCGGGCACGATGTTCGCGCTGTGGACGACGGGGCTGAAGCCTTGCAGGTGGTGGCCGACTGGTTGCCCGATCTGCTGCTGCTCGATGTGATGCTGCCCGGGTTGGACGGGCTGTCGGTCCTGGGCCGTTTGCGAGAGGAGCACCCGCGACTACCTGTGATCATGGTCACGGCGCGAGGCAGCGAAGATGATCGGGTGGCGGGCCTGTCGGGCGGTGCCGATGACTACGTGGTCAAGCCGTTCAGTGCGCGAGAGCTGCTGGCCCGGGTGCAGGCTGTGCTGCGGCGAGCACCTGAACGCCCCCAGGTGGGAGGCAAGCTGACCCTGGCCGGCCGAACCGTCGATCTTTCCCGTCGCACTGTCAAGCTGACGGATGGGGCGACGCGGCAGCTGGCAGATCGTGAGGTCGCGTTGCTCACGCACCTGGCTCGCACCGGCGAGCGCCCCGTCCCTCGGGACGAGCTGCTGCGCGATGTCTGGGGCCTTGACCCTCGCGGGCTGAACACACGAACGGTCGACATGCATATCGCCCGCCTGCGGGAGAAGCTGTGCGACGACGGCCAGCTGATCGTCACGGTTCGGGGGCGGGGTTACGCCTTGGGTGCGGGGGTTCGGGTGGACAGATCATGAAGAAGCGCTGGTGGCTCGTCTTCGCGGGGTGCGCCGCCGCCGTGGTGGCTGCGATGTCATGGGAGACGCTGCGTGTGCTCGAGCTGGAAGCCGCCGAGAACCGGGCTTGGGATGAAGCGGCGCGCCAGGAGGCCGTGCGCCTGGCCCTGTGGCGCATGGAGGGGCGCCTGGGGCCGTGGCTGGCCACGGAGGCCGCCCGACCCTACTTCGAGTACAGCGCCTACTACCCTCTTGAGCGGCCCTACGATGCGTTGCTGGAGCCAGTGCGCGCGGGCGAGATCCTGGCCAAGTCGCCGCTGCTGACGTTTGCGTCGCCGCTGGTCTCTCTGCACTTTCAGATGAACGCCGCAGGGGTGGTGACCTCACCACAGGTGCCTCAGGCCAACCAGCTGGCCCTGGCCTTGACGACTTGCATCGGCCCCGATCGTGCTGATGACAAGGCGCTGCACCTGGACGAGCTGGCGAGGTCCCTCGACGAGCAGGTCCTGCGGCGCGTGGCGTCCGCAGGGGCTGCATCGTTGCTCCCTGGCCAGGCTGCCCCGGGACCGGCTCTCACTGCGAATTCCAGCGAGCAAGTGCTGCTCAATCAGCGCGAGTTTGGCAAGCGCTCGCAGAGCTACGTTGATGTGCAGACCCAGAACGCCGCAGTGGGGGACGGGCCTTCGGGCCAGCGCATTTCGGTGGGGGCCTTCGCGCCGCTGTGGTTCGGCGTCGCAGAGGAGCAACTGCTCTTCGTGCGCGAGGTGCAGCGGGGTCAGACGCCGCTGCTGCAGGGGTTCGTGGTGAACTGGCCCGCTCTCTCAGCCGAGATGCTGGGCGAAGTCGAAGACCTGTTTCCGTCTGCCGCGTTGAGCGCCCTCTCCACCCTGGACTGCGGCGTGCCCAGCCAAGGGCTGGCCTTGGCGGGAGTGCCGGCCCAGCTGGTGCCCGGCGAGCTCTCGGCGGCGTTGCTGGTAGCTCGTCCGCTCAACGCTCGCTGGTCGCTCCTGGCCACATGGGCTGCTGTCCTTGGCGCGTTGCTGACCGTGGCCTGGAGCCTGCGCGCTGCACTGGTCCTGGGCGAACGTCGGGTGCGCTTTGCCTCCGCGGTGACACACGAGCTGCGCACGCCGCTGACCACCTTTCGCCTCTACACGGACATGCTGGCGGACGACATGATCAGCGACCCAGGCCAGCGCCGGGAGTACCTGCAGACCCTGCGAGACGAATCAGAGCGACTGTCGGGGCTGGTAGAGAACGTGCTCGCCTTCGCGCGGATCGAAGAAGGCCACTCACTCTCACGCAGAGAGGACACCACCGTGGGTGAGCTGCTCACCGCGGTCGGGCCCGTTCTGGAGCGCCGGGCGGAGGAGGCCCAGATGAGCCTGGTCGTGGACGCCCACGAGTGCACCGAGCTGCTGCTGAAGACAGACGCCACGGTGGTCGGCCAGGTGTTGTTCAACCTGGTGGACAACGCCGCCAAGTACGCAGCCGACGGGGCGAATCGGCGCATTCATCTGCACGCCGCGAGCCAGGACGGCTCGGCGGGACTGTCGATCCGAGACCACGGTCCGGGGGTCACCAAGAGCGGGGCCAAGCTGCTCTTCAAGCCCTTCGAGCGAGAAGAGCACAGCGCCCAGCCGGGAGTCGGTCTGGGGCTGTCGCTGTCGCGGGCCCTGGCCAGGGATCTCGGCGGCGATCTGGTGTTCGAACCCGCGACCGAGGGCTGCTGCTTCCGTCTGGTGCTCCCTGCAGGCTAGTGATCAGCCTCGTGGCACGTGGCACAAGACATGTCGAGCTGAGTGATCAACATGCCGAGCTGGGCTTCGTCCGGCGTGTCGGCCCGGGCTTCCCGCGCCAGCTCAAGTGCGATGGAGCGCGTGTTGCTCGCCATTTCGATGTAGGCCGGCTTGCGGCGATGCCGCATGTGCACGTTGGACAGCTCGGCGATGACCTCCGACCAGCCGTTGATGGCGTCGAACCGGTTCTCCTCTTCGGTCTGGGGGAAGACGTCGCGCACCTTGCCGAAGGCCGTTCCGATGCCCTTCATGAGGCTGGAGATGCGAGCCACCGGCTTGAATGGAGGCACCTCGCCAGCGTCTTGGGGCGCGTTGTTGAGCCGCTGGGCGACGGGCGCCAAGAAGCCGGCTGACGCGGAGTCAGGCGTCGCGACCTGCGTGCCTTGAAACCAGAAGGCGCTGACAATCGTGACCGAGGCGAAGGCGGCGCAGAGGAGACGGGTGACGGACATGGGGCAGATCTCGAGGGGAGGAGGGCGAGGACTCAATGATCGCCCATGCCGAGTGGGCGCCGTGTCACGTGCTGGTAACGGCCGCGCTCTTGAGCTGACCGCAGCCGGAGCAGCGCTCGTCGAGAGGCACTCGATGGCCAAGAGACAGCACCATGAATCGGAGACACGCGGACCTCGGCTTGTTCGAACTGATTGCCATCGCGCTCGGCGGCATGATTGGCGGCGGCATCTTCGCCATTTTCACGGTGCTCAACATCGTCAGCGTGAAAATGACGGGGCGGGTGGAGGACCTGCTTGTCTACACGAAGCTCGTGCTGCTGCTGGTCGTGATGGCCGTCCTCTTTCGCAGCAACGGCGCACCCGAGACCCTGCCGACCCTCCAGCAGGGCGGCTCCTTTTCTGGCCTGCTCGTGGTCGCCAGCGCACTGCTCGCCACATCGAGTGCGATCAGCGGAACCCTGTTCGGGGCTTCCCGCCTCATGGCCGTCATCGCTGACGATGGCTACCTCCCCCAGGCCCTGTCTCGGCGCATCCATGGGCATACGCCGGTCTGGGCGCTGGTGGTGCTCGCCGTCATGGCCTTCATCGTCGTGGCCACCGGTGGTCTGGAGCTGATCCTCGAGTTTGGCAGCTTGACGTTCATCCTCGTCTCGTTTCTGGTGGCCCTGGCGAACCTGCGCGTTCGGGAGAAGACCGGGGCGAGCTTGCTGGTCTGTCTCGCTTCGCTCATGGGACTGGGTTCGGCGGGTGTGCTGATTGTCCACTACCAGCTGAAGACAGACCCGTTTCACCTCGCCGTCACCCTGACCCTCTACGGGATCATCACCCTGTTCTCGGGGCTCCATGCTCGATGGGTAGCTCGTCCAGGGCGTCGCTCCTGACCAGACAGGAAGCCCTGTCCTCACGTGGAAACCCGGCGGCTGTCAGTCAAGCCGCCCGGCCTCTTTGGATGGCAGGATGCGTCAAGTCCTGTCGCTCACGGGCTTGATGGGAGGACGGCGTTCGTTCGGCACAGTTGTGCCCGGCCCCGCCACTGATCAGGATGAAAACGTCCCATTGTCCGCACGCTTTCCTCGGCACTCTGGCGCTGGCCCTCTTGGCCAGCTGTGCCAACCTGCCCAGCAACTGAGTCCGACCCGGGCTCATCCATAGGTCTGCTTTGTCCAGGAGCGGGAGACGGATCGCTGGCCGCTGTCAACGAGCTGGGTGAGGTGACCCGGCGGGCGCCTACGTGGTGCTCGACGATGGGCTGGCGCGGCTCGTCGAGGAGAACGAAGCCGAGGGCCTCCCCATGTTCGTCATCGGTGGCAAGGCAAAGGCGGGCGAGCGCCTCGAGACCTGGGACGACATCAGCCATGCAAACGGCATCCGCTGGGAGGCGCTGCCCGGGACATGGCCTGACCCCGCACTGACCTCCGTCGGGGGAGGCGGGGCGTTCCAGGCCATGCCTCACGTCAGCGTGGGCTGAGATGCCGGTCGCCGGGCGATTCCGATCCTGTTCCCCGCTCCTGCAGCACCAGGGTTATGCTGCGGGCCCGAATCGTCAGCTCCCCCCTAGAGATTCCCCCGATGCGTTTCCTCCCCGTTCGCGGGACAGGGATGGCGTGCGCTCTGGCCGCGATGATTGTCGTGTCCAGTGCTGCGTTCACCCAGTCCGACATGTCCTTCCCCATGACTCCCCGTGGTGCTGAGGGGGTTGACCAGATCTCCGGCTTGCGGGCCCTCGAGATCGATGCGGGCGCCGTCCATGCCCTGACTCTGACCGACGATGTTGTGCTGCGCGGATTCGAGCTGAGCAGGGGCGCCTCTGTCGACCTGGCCTTGGAGAAGGTCGACCTCGATCGCCTGGGCTTCGGCTTCCAGGTCGACGGGCAGCCTGCTCCCGGGCTGCTCGACGGTCTCGACCTGTCGGTCTGGCTAGGCAAGGTCGTGGGTGATTCCAGTTCGGAGGTTGTCTTGTCCTTCTCGACGCGCGGCGCCCGAGGATGGGTGACGACCGCTGGCGAAGTGACCCACCTCATGCCGCAGCCGGGCTTCGGCAACGACTGGAGCGACGGTTACTCCGTGGTGGCTCGCGAGGTCGACCTGACCGAGCGGGGCCTCTCCCTGGGTGACTTCTGTGGTGCCGAACAGCTCGACGCTGAGGCCCAGGCAGTGGGCGCGGTCGCCCAGGGTCCTGCGGAGGGCTATGCGGGCGGCGGTAGCTGCAATGTGCTCGAGTGCAAGATCGCCATCGAGACAGACTTTCAGCTGTTTCAGATCTTCGGCGACCTGGGTGCGGAGACGACCTACGTCACCACCCTGCTCGCTGCGGCCAGCGCCCGCTACGAAGAGCAGATCGACACCGTGCTGACCTATCCATACCTGCAGTTCTACACCAACTCGAACGACCCCTGGAACACACCTGACAACGGCGGTGACTCCATCGCCATGTTGAACGAGTTCGTCGGTGCCTGGACGGGCAACGTGCCCGCCGGTGCGGTGCTGGGCCACATGCTCTCCGGCGCCAATCTGGGCGGTGGCGTGGCCTACCTGGGCGTGCTCTGTGACACGGCCCAGGCCTCGTCCTTTGCCGTCAGCGGCAACATCAGTGGCAACGTGCCCTTTCCCATCGCAGTGGGGCCGCTCAACTGGGACTTCATGGTCTTCACCCATGAGACAGGGCACAACTTCAACTCGCCCCACACCCATGACTACTCGCCCCAGATCGACAACTGCGCCGGGGGAGCGTGCATCACCAACGGCACGATCATGAGCTACTGCCACACCTGCCCCGGTGGTCTGTCCAACATCACGACGTACTTCTATGACCCGACCGTTGTCAACGTGATGAAGGCTCACGCCAACAGCTGTCTGCCGTCCTTGGCACCCCTGGTGGTGTCGGCCGCAACTCAGCCCACGTTGATCGCGCCCACCACGCCGACCCAGGTGACCGTGACCTTGCAGGGCACGCCCGTGGGCACGGTCGACCTCAACGCGCGGCTCTCCTCGGGTGCCTCGTTCACCGTCACCGCCATGAGCGATCTGGGTGGTGGTGTTTACGGCGCCAACCTGCCGAACGCCAACTGCGGTGACGCTCCAGAGTGGTTCTTCTCCGTGACCGATCAGGTCTGCGGTTTCTTCCAGACCTCCACGTTCTTCGCCGAAGTGGGCACCGAGACGGTCCTGGCCTTTGACGACTTCGAGGTCAACCTGGGCTGGACCGTGGGCGGTCCCAACGACGACGCCACCACGGGCGTCTGGGTGCTCAGCGATCCCCTCGGCACCGGCGCCCAGCCTGAGAACGACAACACGCCTGCGGGTACGGACTGCTGGTTCACGGGGCAGGGAACGCCCGGTGGGGGGCTCGGCGAAAACGATGTGGACGGCGGCCAGACAACCCTGACGTCGACGGTGATCGACATGTCCGGTGGTGACGGGCGCATCGGCTACTGGCGTTGGTACGACAACGCGTCTGGCAGCGCACCCAACGCAGATGTCCTGGTGATCGACATCTCGAACGGCGGCTCCTGGGTCAACGTCGAGACCGTCGGCCCCGCCGGCGCCGGTACAGGTGGCGGTTGGATCTACCACGAGTTCACCGTGTCTGACTTCGTGACGCCCAGCGCCTCAGTGCAGGTGCGCTTCATTGCGTCCGACGAGGGCTCGGGCTCGATTGTTGAAGCTGCCATCGACGACTTCAAGGTGTTCGACGTCAGCTGCGGCGAGACCTGTCAGCCCAGCATCGGCTTCGGCGGCCCCGGCACGGGTGTGTTGACGCTCTGCGGCGGCGATCTGTCCACCGGGACTTCAGCCGACCTGGCCTTGAGCGGCGCGACTCCCGGCGCCTTGGCCTTCGTCTTCGCTGGCGTGGTCAACAACCCCGTGCCTGCCAAGGGGGGCTTGCTTGTACCCGTGCCCTGGCTGCTCGACTTCCCCCTTCCCCTTGATGGCAGCGGTGCGTTCGACCTGCCCGTGCCCGGTGGGAACGGCCCGCTGACGGTCTTCATTCAGGCGGTCTACGTCGATGGAAGCCAGAGCGCTGGATACGGCTTCAGCAACGCGCTTCAGGCTCAGTTCTTGCCCTGACCGCTGGAACCGCAGCGCCGGCGGCAGTGCCGCCGGTAGGTTCCACGAGACGCCGGCGCTCCCCCGCGAGGTGGGGCGCCGGCGTTTCTTGTGTTGTGCTTGCTTGCCGGAGCGGACACAGCTCTCTCGAGCTTGCGGGGTGGCTCCACCTTCTGCGAGCCGGCGACCGTGCACATCACCGGTGCACAGCTGGGCAGCCTGGGCGAAGGGGCAGGACGCGCAGGCAGGGTCAGCCTGTGCTGCCCGTCATCTCGGTGTCGTCTGTGACCTTTCAAGCTGACGCTGTCCAGAGTCTGCCCGCGCCTCTCTGGAGAGATCACTGCGACCGCTCGGTAAGCCACTTGAGCTCTCTGGATGAGCCTGGCTTATCCCCCCCTGGCCCAGAGTGTTCAGCCCCGTTCGTGGCGCTGCTCGGTGGGACGCTGGGGGGGGGCACCCAATCGCCGACCGGGGCGACAGCCTGTAGCTCACCGTGTTCGCGACGATCGATCGTGAGTTTCATGGCGGACCGAGCACCCTTGCCGGGGCGGCCGACTTGGCGGCTTGGGAAATCATCTCCCTGGATGACCAGCTCGCTGCCATCCGAGCGCTGGGCGCCAAGACGATTCCATGCTTCGACGACATGCCGTTCACGTTGAGCGCGTAGCAGATTCCGTTCAGGCCCCACAACCTGGGTGTGACCAACCCCAAGCTCTCGTTCTCGGATGGCATCCGGAGGGCGCCTCCAGCAGACCCAGGCGTCTACGCGCGGGTCGTGCGCAACACAGCTCGGCCTGTTCAGCACGGGGCCGGCGGCGTCGAAGCCGGTGACAGACATCTACCGCGCCTTGAGTCTGCTCAACACGGCGCCGCTGGCCCTGGCGACGAGCGCCCCGAATGGCAGCTACGTCATGGCAGGCAAGAGCGCCGACGACAGCCGCGTGGTGGTGGGCTGGGTCGGCGAGGACCCCGGCGCAGGGCGGCAGACGCGGTTGGACCTCACGGTGAACGCACTGCCCTGGGGCACCTCCCCCTTCAGCGTTGCGCGCTACGAAGTCTCTGACGCCACCTGGGCCACCGGGCTCGGCGTCGTTGCGGCGGAGGCTCGCCCTGGGATCACTGGCCCCGCCTTCGTTGGTCACGCCACTCTCGGACCGGGGCCCGGCGCGGGGACGCTCGTGCTCTGGGAACTCGTGCGGGATTGACCTGCCCACGGGCACCGGAGCACCCCGGCGGCGAGCGCAGCCTTGGCGAGTTGACGGCCACTCACTGTCGGCATAGTCTTGCTCGCTCGCCAGTTACAGATGTGGGACGCTGGCAGAGCCCACGCTCTTCATGTGGCATCGAACAGAGAACGCCGTGCATCCCGGACTCATGAAGCTGCGATCCCGCTGCCTCTCGGCGATGGTCCTCTGCTGGGTGTGGCCTTGCGCCGTGGCCTGGTCCGTCGTTGGCCGCTACGGCTTGGCACCTGGTGAAGAGCGGGCCCGGGATGACATCTGACTCACGAGGAGAGCGACTGGCCCGGCATGAGCGGCGGCTGCGGTTGCTCATGCTCCATCTCACGGGGCCGGCCCTGCGCGCGCGTGTAGAGATCGACGATCTCGTCCAGGAAGTCTACGTGCGCATCCTGGGCTTGGCCTCCTTGCCGCCCCTCGATGTGGAGGGTGCTGGAGACACGGGGCTGTGGCGCTTGCTCACACGGCTGGCACGCAACACGGTGATTGATGCAGCCCGGGCCATCCGGGCGGCCAAGCGATCAGGGAACACCGCCCGGCTGCAGCACTCCGCATGGAGCGTCGCTGGTCTGCGCGCCAGCCAGATCTTGGCGGTGACCTGGGGCCCGTCGACACGGGCGCTGTCAAATGAGTTGAAGGTTCATCTTGAGAGCCGGTTCGTGGCGCTCTCGGCCGAGCATCAGCGGGTCATCGGTCTGCGGCAGTTCGAAGGGCTCTCGGCCCTGGAGGCCGCCAAGCGCATGGGACGGAGCGAGAGCGCGGTCCACTCGCTGTATCGCCGAGCGCTCTCGTCCTGGCAGGGCGACACCTTTTCTTGAGAAGCCTCGACGAATCGGTCGTGGCATCGCGCTTGATAGAGACATGGATACGCAAGAACAGATGGACGATCTGCTGGACCGCTTGGTTGGTGAGTACTCCGATGCGCTGTCTGCAGGGCGCATGCCCTCCCGGGCGGACTACCTCGCTCGAGTAGAGAGCGCTGCCCGCCCAGGGCTTGAACGCTGTCTGAAGATGATCGATGCGGGGATGGCAGCGGCGCCAGCCGGGCTCTCGCCCCTGGCCCCCGACGAGCGACTCGGGCGCTACATTCTGAAGAGAGAACTCGGGCGAGGTGGTATGGCCGTCGTCTGGCTGGCTCTGGACACCGAGCTGGAGCGAGCCGTCGCGCTGAAGATCTTGCGCCCTGGGCTGGCCCTGGAAGGCAAGCACACCGATCGCTTTCGCCGGGAAGCCTTGGCCGTGGCCAAGCTTCAGCACCCCAACATCGTGCAGATTCACGACGTGGGTTCTGAACGGGGCTACCACTACCTGGCCATGGAGTTCATCGAGGGGCCTTCGTTGGCCACGGTCCTGGAGGCAGTGGACAAGAGGCGCTTCTCGGCTGACGAGCTCCGTCGTGCTGTGGGCGCGTCGCGCTTGGCACCCGGTGCCGCCAGCTTCGAGTCGGCCCTGGCCTGCCTGTTGGCTCAGGTCGCCGACGCGTTGGCCGCCGCCCACGACAAGGGGCTTGTCCACCGGGACATCAAGCCCTCGAACATCCTGCTGCGCTCAGACGGCGCCGCTGTGGTTGCCGACTTTGGCCTGGCCATGAGCGAGGGCGACCCGGCGCTCTCAATGACCGGCGATGTGCTGGGGACGCCGTACTACATGTCCCCTGAACAGGCTCAGCTCGCCGAGACAAAGGTCGATCACCGTACGGACATCTACAGCCTCGGTGTGACCTTGTATGAGGCCCTCTCGGGAGTGCGCCCGTTCGAGGGAGGGAGCGCGCTCGAAGTTTTCGAGGCGATCAAGACTCACTTGCCTCGTTCGTTGAGGGCGCACGAGAAGCGCGCGTCGAAGAACGCCGCCGCCGTGACGCGCATGGCCATGGCCCACGATGTGGAGGAGCGCTACGAATCAGCCGCCAGCCTTCGAGACGACTTGTTGGCTCTGGTCGAGGGCAACCCGGTGCGCGCGTGGAAAAAGCACGGCGGTAGTATTCGCCGGCTCTGGTCTGAGATCCGCTGGGCCTGCTCTGGTCGTCCGTTCGAGTACAAGTCCAAGGCGAGCTGCCTGGGTTTGCCTTTGGTGGAGGTGTATTCGGGCCGCCGTGCTCCTGGCCAACCATGGCGGGTGGCCAAGGCCTGGTTTGCCGTGGGCGATGTGGCCTACGGGGCGCTGAGCGTGGGCATCTTCTCCGCGGGGCTGATTTCTTTCGGCTCGGTGTCCTTGGGAGTGCTGAGCTCGATGGGTGGCCTGACCGCAGGCCTGATCCTCTCGTGCGGCGGGATCTCCTGGGCGGGAGTGCTCTCCATGGGCGGCATCTCGTTCGCCCAGTACCTGGCCATTGGTGGTGTCGCCCACGGCTTCGCGGCCATCGGCGGCTACGCCCGGGGCACCTACGCCATGGGCGGCAATGTAGATGGTGAGCACGTCATCGGCAGCCACCGCGTCGATATGACCGAAGCAGAGTGGTGGGATGGAGCTTCCGAGCCCTTTCGGCAGTGGCTGGAGGCGTGGCTCGGGGGATAGTGGCCTGTGAGCGAGCGAAGCGGTCAGCAGGTGCTTGGAGGCCTGCTGTCGGTGGCCACCACTCACTCAGCCATGAGTCGGCGGCGCGACGCCTGGTACGCGGCGTGGTCACGCTCGTAGTCCTGGGCCTTCTTCATGGCCAGCCGGCTGGTGAGAACACCGAACACGACGAAGAACACGCCGAAGAGGGGGAAGAAGCCGGGCGCACCGAGAGACGAAGCGAAGAGGGTCCAGAAGCCCCCGAAGACGATGACACCGATCATGGCAATGCGTGAGCCTTGAGCCGTCGGGATGCGGCTGACGCCGTGCTTGTCACGGACGACGTGGTTTTCGCGAGAGGCGGCCCACTCCTGATCAAGGCGGATCAGTGCGGTGTAGCGTTTGATCTGCTCGAGGTCTTCGTTGATCTCCTCCAGGGCTTCGGTGAAGACCGCCGCGCCCTCGCGCTGGATCTGCAGGCGGGAATTGCAGAAGGAGCAGGTGACAAAGCGCGCCTTGCGGGGGACCTCAAGGGGAGCTCCACATTGATTGCAGTTCAGGTCGAGGACGCGCATGGATGGATCAATCTCCTGAGTTCGCTGCCAGCCGTCGCGCTCGACACGCCCGCGCTCCCGCACCGTCGTCGGCCAGCAGCTCGTTGAGCGCTGCTCGCAGGGCGCTGCCGTCGTCTGGCTTGGCCTCAGCGAGGCGCTCTCGCAGCCTGGGCAACTCGTAGAGGAACGCGCCCACGCTGTCGGCAGTGGCGGCTCGGCCGTTCTTGCCCAGGCCCAGCTCCTCCAGCAGCACGGCGTTCAGTTCTTGCTCGAACTGGCCCGCCATGGGCAGGGCCAGCATGGGCTTGCCCAAGGCCATGGCCTCGGTCATGAGCGTGAAGCCCGCGGTGGAGATCACCGCCTTGGCGCCGGCCAGGTCGTCGAGGAAACCGTCGCGACTGGGAGCCTTGAAAGTGAGCGGACCGTCGCTGCCCTCCCGTCCTGCGCCGTAGACCAGGAAGCGTTCGTTGTCGAACTGGGCCAGTTGTTCGATGAACGGTTCGAAGCCCGAGGTGAAGTAGACCAGCAGGTGTCCGTCGTCCCGGGGCTGCAGCGCTTGTACAGAACGGCGCAGGATGGGAGGAAAGAGGAATGTGCGTTCGTTGCTGACCTCGCCGAACCAGAACGTGGTCACCAGGTACACATCCGGCTCGGGGACCATGAGCTTGATCACTGCCCGGGTCGTTCGCGCGTCGTTCTTCAGATGCTCGGGGCAGGGGTGTCGCATGTGGCGCAGGCGGTGCTGGTTGTCGATGGAGACCAGGGGCAGCTCGTAGTGCCGGGCCAGATACGCCGTCATGGGCTCGAAGTCGGTGAGCACCACGTGGGGGCGATAGTCTCTGAAGCCCACGTGGCGCAGCTCGCGGAGCTTGGCCGCGCCCTTCGACAGCCGCGAGATGTTGTCGGTGATGGTCTTCACCATGGAGACCCGGTTGTCCACCGAGGCGATGTGCAGGCCCTCGGTCTCGAAGACATCGAAGTCGTCGGCCAGGTTGCGATAGCCCCGGTCGTAGCTGACCATCTTGACCTGGTGCCC
>Ga0209992_10003326_pt1 | contig 13620 bp, 13 predicted proteins | sample 2SBtaG_2_FD_182564 | JGI IMG/M metagenome (GOLD analysis project Ga0209992, IMG submission 182564) | Deep subsurface microbial communities from Kolumbo volcano to uncover new lineages of life (NeLLi) - 2SBTROV12_ACTIVE470 metaG (SPAdes)... | ecosystem: Environmental > Aquatic > Marine >... | reverse complement strand
CGCACCTTTTCCAGTATGCGGCCATTGGCATCGACCAGAATGGTCATCGGTATGGTGTTCGCCCCCAGCATGTTTTCCAGCATCACATGACTATCGAGGAAGTTTCTGAACGAAAGGTTGGCTTCCTTGATATAAGCCGCTGCGGCTCGCCGGTCGTCGTCGGTGGAAATACCGATCAGGTTGAACTGTTTGCCGTTGTAGCGTTTTGCCAAATTGTCCAGTGCGCCCATCTCCGCCCGACATGGCGCGCACCAGCTGGCCCAGACGTTGATGATGAGTGGCTTACCCTTGAAATCAGAAAATTTTGCGGTTTTGCCATCAAAGCCGCCCAAAGCGGATTCCCGCAGGTAGCCGCCGATAGGTACTTCGCCGGGTGTGGCGGCATATAGCGTGGATGATAGCGTGCAAAGGCTGATTAAAAATAATATAGCGGTTTTCATGTTCAATATTTGTAGATTGGGTTGTTGTTCGGCTGTAAAGCTGATGTGGGTTGATTCTGGGCATTATTTTACCACTACGCACTTGAGTTAAACTTTAACGCTATCCCCACGCACACGAAAATGACGCTAAGTTGCGAATGTATCAATAAATTTGCGATATAACGTTGGTCAGACAGTCCTGCGTTAGCAGCCCAAATCGGCTAGAATGCGCCCCTTCTGAAAAACGCCTGTTTGGGCGGGATTTTATATTGGAACCCATGCAATTAATCCGTAATTTTTCCATCATTGCCCATATCGATCACGGCAAGTCGACGCTGGCCGACCGCATCATTCATCTATGTGGAGGGTTGTCCGACCGCGAGATGGAATCACAGGTATTGGATTCGATGTCAATTGAGCGCGAGCGCGGCATCACGATCAAGGCTCAGACCGCAGCCCTGAGCTACAAAGCGCGTGACGGGCAGACCTACAACCTGAATCTAATCGACACACCGGGTCATGTGGATTTCTCCTATGAGGTGTCGCGTTCACTGTCTGCCTGTGAGGGCGCGTTGCTGGTGGTGGATGCTTCACAGGGAGTGGAAGCACAGACCGTAGCGAACTGCTATACCGCGCTGGACCTAGATGTGGAAGTGGTGCCGGTGTTGAATAAGATAGACCTGCCTTCAGCCAACCCTGATAACGCCATCGAAGAAATTGAGGATGTAATCGGCATTGAGGCGACAGATGCGGTGCATTGCTCAGCCAAAACCGGCTTGGGCGTGCAAGATATATTGGAAGCGTTGATCGTCAAGGTGCCCCCACCCAAAGGCGACCCGGATGCGCCTTTGCAGGCATTGATTGTAGATTCGTGGTTCGACAATTATGTCGGTGTCGTGATGCTGGTACGTGTGGTCAACGGTACGCTCAAGCCCAAGGAAAAGATCAAATTCATGGCGACAGGTGCACAGCATCTTTCTGAACACATTGGTATCTTCACACCCAAATCGGTCAAGCTGGAGACACTTTCTGCCGGACAGGTGGGTTTTATCATTGCAGGCATCAAAGAGCTGACCGCAGCGAAAGTAGGCGACACAATCACCCATTATGCAAAACCAGCCGCCGAACCCCTGCCAGGCTTCCAAGAAGTGCAGCCACAGGTATTCGCCGGGCTATTCCCTGTGGAGTCCAATCAATACGAGGCATTGCGCGACTCACTGGAAAAACTCAAGCTCAACGATGCTGCACTGATGTTTGAACCTGAAGTTTCACAAGCTTTGGGCTTTGGCTTCCGATGCGGCTTCCTCGGCCTGTTACACATGGAGATCGTTCAGGAGCGGCTGGAACGTGAGTTTGATATGGATCTCATCACCACTGCCCCAACGGTGATCTATGAGGTTGCATTGCGCGACGGTACGGTGATGATGGTGGACAATCCGTCCAAAATGCCTGACCCCGCAAAGATAGAGGAAATACGCGAGCCTATCGTCACGGTAAACCTGTATATGCCGGACGAGTATGTCGGCGCGGTCATGACACTGAGTACCCAGAAGCGCGGCGTACAAATCAACATGAGCTATCACGGCAAGCAAGTGCACCTAATCTACGAAATGCCGATGGCAGAGATCGTGCTGGACTTCTTCGATAGACTGAAATCGGTATCGCGTGGATATGCGTCGATGGACTACGAGTTCAAAGAATATCGCGCTTCGGATGTGGTCAAAGTCGATATGCTGATTAACAGTGAAAAGGTAGATGCATTGGCTGTGATCGTGCACCGTGCCAACAGCCAGTATCGCGGTCGCGAGGTGGCTTCCAAGATGCGTGAACTGATACCGCGACAGATGTATGATGTGGCAATTCAGGCGACGATAGGTGCTAACATCATCGCGCGCGAAAACGTTAAGGCGCTGAGAAAGAATGTGCTCGCCAAATGTTATGGTGGTGACATCTCACGTAAAAAGAAATTGTTGGAAAAACAAAAGGCTGGAAAAAAACGAATGAAGCAAGTCGGTAGTGTCGAGATCCCCCAAGAGGCTTTTCTCGCAATCTTGAAAGTGGATGATTAGAAATGAATATGAATTTTGCGTTGATTATGTTTGTCATGCTGGTAGTCACTGGCGGGGTCTGGCTATTGGATCGCTTCGCACTGGCTGGCAAACGTGACAAAGATGCTGCTGAACCATGGTGGGTTGAGTATGCCAAAAGCTTCTTTCCGGTCATTCTGGTTGTATTTGTGATTCGCTCATTCATCGTTGAGCCTTTCAAGATACCTTCCGGTTCGATGATCCCGACATTGCAGGTTGGCGACTTCATTTTGGTCAACAAATTCACCTATGGCATTCGTTTACCGGTGATCAATCAGAAGATCATTCCGCTGAATACACCCGAACGTGGCGATGTGATGGTATTCCGCTACCCTGAAAATCCTTCTTTGGACTACATCAAGCGCGTAGTAGGACTTCCCGGCGAAACTGTTGAATATCGTGATAAGAAAATATTCATCAATGGTGTCGAGCAAGAACAACAGGCTGAAGGTGACTACAATTACGTTGAATCCGACTTAAAATTCGTTCATACCGAGAAGCGTATTGAAACGTTAGGTGATCATAAACACGCCTTACTGGTTAATCCGGAAAAGCCTACGTTGTTTCTACGAGGGGTAGTTGAGTTTGAAGGGTGGGAAAATTGCAGTTACGATACTAACAGGGTGCGCTGTAAAGTACCGGAAGGACACTATTTCATGCTGGGTGATAATCGGGACAATAGCCGTGACAGTCGTTATTGGGGCTTCGTACCTGAGCACCAGATTGTCGGTAAAGCATTTTTTATCTGGATGAACTTTTCAGATTTGAAACGCATCGGTCTGTCGATCAATTGATCATGGAGAATGAATAATGACGAATTCAATGCATAAGTTTCAGCGCGGCATCTCTATTGAAGGTGTAGCAGTTGGTGCTTTTATTCTGGTGATTATTAGTATCGCTGGTATGAAGTTGATACCACCGTATATGGAAAACAAAACCATAGAGAATATATTTGTTGTTCTCGCAAATGATCCGGCAATGATACAGTCCCCGGTCAGCGAGATTAGAAGGGCATACAACAAGCGAGCTTCTATCGATAACATCACCGCTATCAACTACACAGAAATTGATATTATCAATGAAGGTGGCACCCTCTTTATAAGTGCTGAATACGAAGTCAGAATCCCGCTGGTCTCCAACATCAGCTTCCTTCTTGAATTTAGCCCAAGCAGTGAGCAATAGCGCTTCCCGTAAATCCAGTCCTTCACTGAATGGTGAAGGACTATGCAAGAAATTGGGTTATAAATTCACCCAAGCGAAGTTACTCCAGCGAGCACTCACCCACCGCAGCTACGCGACAGATCACTACGAACGGCTTGAGTTCCTAGGTGATAGCGTCCTGGGATGCGTCATCGCTAAACATCTCTATTCAACTTACCCGACATTAAGCGAAGGGGACTTATCCAGGCTGCGGTCCAATCTGGTCAAGGAGGAAACGCTTGCTATTTTAGCGACACAACTGGACTTAGGAAGCTACTTGGCACTGGGTGATGGTGAACGTAAAGGCGGAGGATTTCGCCGCCCCTCCATTTTGGCTGATGCGATGGAAGCAATGTTTGGCGCAATTTTTCTAGACGGTGGATTTAACGCTGCTGAAAAAGTGGTGTTGGGACTGTATGTACCTTATCTGCAGAAAGCTGACATCCACACTTTAGGCAAGGATGCTAAAACACAATTGCAGGAATACTTGCAAAGCAAGCACATCCCTCTGCCAATCTATGAAGTGATTGCTACCTTAGGTGAGGCACATGCACAATCTTTCCAAGTCTCTTGCTCCGTTCCCAAGTTGAACATCTCAGCTAAAGGCGAAGGAAGCAGCAGGCGTAGTGCCGAACAACAAGCAGCGCGAGCTGCATACCAGAAAATACATTCATGACCACAGAAGAACATCCAAGTACTGATATTGAGCAAACTGATGCAGCCACATTCCACAGCGGGTTCATTGCAATTGTGGGTCGCCCCAACGTGGGGAAATCCACCCTATTAAACTACTTGATAGGTCAAAAAGTCAGCATCACGTCTCGCAAGGCACAAACCACCCGCCACCGCATTCATGGCATCTACACAGACGAAAAAGCGCAATTCGTGTTTGTCGATACACCCGGCTTTCAAACCAAGCACCAGAATGCGCTGAACAAGAGTATGAACCGCGTTGTCACCAGTAGCCTGCGTGACGTACAGGTGGTGATGTATGTGTTGGAAGCATTACGCTACGACGAGCGCGATCAGCAAGTACTCAAACTGTTACCGGATAATCGACCAGTCTTGCTGGTCATCAACAAGATCGATGAAGTCGGAGACAAAGGCCAACTGTTTTCATTCGCTGAGCGCATTGCAAAAGATTTCAATTTTTCCGACGTCATCCCGGTCAGTGCCAAACAGGGTGACAAAATAGATGAATTGCGCGAAGCATTAAGACGGCATCTGCCAGTGAGTGAGCCCATCTACGATAAGGACGATATCACCGACCGTAGCGAACGCTTTCTTGCTTCGGAAATATTGCGCGAAAAAGTATTTCGCTTTACCGGGGAAGAGTTGCCCTACTCCGTCAGTGTTGTGATCGAACAGTTCCAGATGAATGGCAAGTTGCGTCGCATCCATGCAGCGATCTTGGTAGACAAGGAAGCACACAAAGCGATGCTGATCGGCAAGAAGGGAGAAAAACTGAAAGAGATTGCCACTCAGGCCAGACTCGATATGGAAAAACTGTTCGACGGCAAGGTATATCTTGAAATATTCATCAAGGTTCGCAGCGGATGGGCGGATAACCAGCGGGTTTTACGCTCCCTTGGTTACGAATAAGTTACCGCCATCCCTCTGAAAATATCGTAAGATGAAATCACTGAAACTGCTTGGCTTTTGAAGAACAAAAGTCAGGCATACAGCATCTATACTCAATTATCGGGGATGTCTATCATGCCAAAAAAAAATGCTTTTTATGCCCAGTCCGGCGGTGTTACAGCCGTCATCAATGCCTCTGCATGTGGCGTGATCGAAACCGCCCGAAAACACAAGGATAAGATTGGCAAGGTGTATGCCGGTCGCAATGGCATCATCGGCGCGCTCACTGAAGACCTGATAGATACGACCAAGGAATCTGCCAAAGCGATATCTTCCCTACGTCACACTCCTTCTGGCGCATTCGGTTCTTGTCGTTACAAACTCAAGAGTCTGGATGCAAACAAACGCGAATATGAACGCTTGATCGAAATTTTCAAAGCACACAACATCGGCTATTTCTTCTATAACGGCGGTGGCGATTCTGCCGACACCTGCTACAAAATCTCACAACTTTCCGAAAAAATGGGCTATCCGGTTCAGGCCATTCATGTCCCCAAGACCGTGGACAATGATTTGCCAATCACCGATTGCTGCCCCGGCTTTGGCTCGGTCGCTAAATATGTCGCCGTCTCCACCTTGGAAGCCAGTTTTGATGTCGCCTCTATGTGCAAAACCTCGACCAAGGTATTCGTTCTGGAAGTGATGGGTCGTCACGCGGGATGGATTGCAGCCGCAGGTGGACTGGTGGAGGAGCAAGGCATACCGGTAGTCATTTTGTTCCCTGAGATCGAATTCAACCAGAAGAAATTCCTTGCCAAGGTAAAGGCCATGGTAAAAAAGCATGGCTATTGCAGCGTAGTAGTATCCGAAGGCTGCCATTACCCTGATGGAAAATTCCTCGCCGAACAGGGCACACGGGATGCCTTCGGTCATGCCCAACTTGGTGGTGCTGCACCTGTCGTCGCCAATATGATCAAGGAGGCTTTCGGTTACAAGTTCCACTGGGCCGTGGCAGATTATTTGCAACGCGCCGCGCGCCATATCGCGTCAAAAACCGACGTGGATCAAGCTTATGCGCTTGGCAAATCTGCGGTGGAATTAGCGATCAAAGGACACAATGCCGTCATGCCTACCATCGACCGCACCTCAGATAAGCCCTTCAGATGGAAGGTGGGTGTCGCGCCACTGAGTAAGGTTGCGAATGTAGAAAAATTCATGCCCCGGAAATTCATCACAGCGGATGGTTTTGGCATTACACCAAAATGCCGTGCTTATTTGTCGCCGCTGATCAAAGGCGAGGACTCCCCACCTTTCAAGGATGGCTTGCCACAGTATGTGACACTGAAAAATGTTGCGGTGCCAAAAAAGCTGAAAAATTTCAAAATTTAGGTAACACTACAAATCGGCACATAAGCCACTGCACGAATCCGAGTTGATTACGCAGTGGCTTGATCATTATGGGCTATAGCAGCATTCTCACATCAGGGATAGAGATAGCCTCTATGCTACAATCCGCCCTCGTATTTTTATCCAATAAAGGCACAGAAAAATGAGTTTGAATAAGGTTCCATCCGGACAGGATCTCCCTGACGATTTCAACGTCATCATCGAAATCCCGCAACACGGTGAACCCGTGAAGTATGAAGTAGATAAAGACTCCGGCGCGATTTTTGTGGATCGCTTCATGAATACCGCGATGCACTATCCATGTAATTACGGTTACATCCCGCACACTTTGTCCGACGATGGCGATCCGGTGGACGTATTGGTCATCACCCCTGTGCCGTTGAATAGCGGTGTTGTGGTTCGTTGCCGCCCGCTGGCTGTACTCAAGATGGAAGACGAGGCTGGATTAGACGCTAAGGTCCTTGCCGTGCCGGTAGACAAGCTCTCCACCCTTTATCGCGATCTAAAAGAATACCGCGATCTCCCGCCTATCTTGCTGCAACAAATCGAACACTTCTTTGCTCACTACAAAGACCTTGAACCAAATAAATGGGTCAAAATCAACGGCTGGGATGATATAGAAGAAGCACGCAAAGAGATTGTGTCTGGCGTCAACAACTATCAGAATTCAACCGACAAACCAAACTTCTGACCTTGGGAGATACAGGAAATGACTGCTCGTATCATAGATGGTAAAGCTATTGCACAGGAAGTTCGTGCTGAGTGGAAGGTGCGTGCTGATGCTCTCAAGGCAAGCGGCACCACACCCGGTCTGGCAGTCATCATCGTCGGCGAAGATCCTGCCTCCAAGGTATATGTTGCTAATAAGGTAAAAGCTTGTGCTGAACTCGGCCTGCACTCCGAACATATCGTCATGTCCGCAGACACACCGGAAATCACTTTGCTAACGAAAATAGCCGAGTTGAATGAAGACCCGAAAATACATGGCATTCTGGTTCAATTGCCAGTACCCAAACATATCGACAGCGACAAGGTACTGAACGCTATCAACCCTGACAAAGATGTGGACGGTTTCCATCCAGTCAACGTAGGCGCTTTGGCTACCGGCAATATGCGTTTCGCACCCTGCACACCTTATGGCTGTATCAGACTGCTGGAGAAAAGTGGTGTGAGCATCGAGGGTAAACATGCTGTTGTGATTGGCCGTAGCAATATCGTTGGCAAGCCGATGGCACTACTGCTTTTACAGGCCAATGCTACTGTCACGATCTGTACATCCAGAACAGTTGATCTTGCAAAGCATACACGTGACGCCGACATCCTCGTCGTCGCGGTCGGTCGTTCGAAGATGATTACAGGTGACATGATCAAGCCAGGTGCGGCTGTTATTGATGTAGGCATGAATCGTACGCCTGAAGGAAAATTGTGCGGAGATGTGGATTTTGATTCCGCAAAGGAAGTTGCTGGATGGATCACACCGGTGCCGGGGGGTGTCGGCCCGATGACCATCACCATGCTAGTGGCAAATACTGTTCAATCAGCAGAGCGTTCCTGACACCAGCAAGTCACCACACTCTTGCGATACTGGCTTAAATGAACACCGCCAGTTGCCAGAGCAGATACCGTAATCGGTATCAATCCGTGTCTTGCGGTACAGGAGTGGTTGTACTGTTATCAGCTGGCAATACTTCTTCAGGTTTACTGACAACTATCTGATAAAAAATTTCATCCCGCTTGACCATGCCCAACTCACTACGGGCACGCTCTTCAATCGCTGCTGTACCCTGCTTGAGATCGCGCACTTCAGCATCCATAGACGCATTGCGCGCCTTTGTCTGCTGGTTGGATTGCTGTTGCGCTTCCAGTTGGCGATTCATATCCCACACTTTCAACCAACTGCCCTTTCCCCGCCACAGCGGATACTGCAACAGCAACAGCAGGGCAATCAGTATCAGTGTTACGGCCCTCATTATCCTAACGGGGGATTACCCTAGCTGATAATACGCCCCACGCCCCGGATAACTGGCTGTATCGCCCAGATCTTCTTCGATGCGAAGCAACTGGTTATATTTCGCCATACGATCAGAGCGTGACATTGAGCCAGTTTTAATTTGCAGTGCGTTCGTGGCAACCGCAATATCAGCAATCGTGCTGTCTTCAGTTTCACCTGAACGATGTGATATCACAGCAGTGTAACCGGCACGTTTCGCCATCTCAATGGCAGCAAAAGTCTCGGTCAGCGTACCGATCTGGTTGATTTTGATCAGGATGGAGTTACCCAGCCCTTGCTCGATACCCTCACGGAAGATTTTAGTGTTGGTAACAAACACATCATCACCGACAATTTGTACAGACTTACCCAAACGGTCAGTCAACAACTTCCAGCCAGCCCAGTCATGCTCGCTCATACCATCTTCGATGGTAACGACCGGATACTTATCGATCCAGTTAGCAAGGTAATCAACAAACTGCTCGGATGTCAGCTTCAGACCCTCGGATTCCAGATGATACAGGCCATCCTTGTAAAATTCGGAACTGGCACAGTCTAGACCAATTGCAACATCAGTACCCGGCACATATCCAGCAGCCTCGATACCTTCGATAATCAATTGCAGTGCAGCCTCGTTGCTTGGCAGATTAGGTGCAAAACCACCCTCGTCGCCCACAGTCGTCGGCATACCTTTTTTATCGATCAACTTTTGCAGCGCATGAAAAACTTCTGCGCCGTAACGCACAGCCTCACGGAAAGTCGGAGCGCCGACCGGAATAATCATGAATTCCTGCATGTCGATATTGTTATTGGCATGTGCGCCACCGTTGATGATATTCATCATCGGCACTGGCATCTCCATCTTGCCTGATCCGCCAAGATAGCGGTATATCGGCAGACCGCTTTCTTCAGCTGCTGCACGTGCAACAGCCATCGATACTGCCAGAATCGCGTTTGCACCAAGGCGGGACTTGTTTTCTGTACCATCCAGATCGATCATGGTCTGATCGATGAAAGCTTGTTCTGCTGCATCCAGCCCGATGATCGCTTCAGCAATCTCGGTATTCACATATTCGACAGCCTTCAATACACCCTTGCCCAGATAGCGCTGCTTGTCGCCATCGCGTAATTCGATCGCCTCTTTCTCACCGGTAGATGCACCAGACGGCACTGCGGCACGCCCCATTACTCCCGACTCCAACAATACGTCCGCTTCTACAGTAGGATTTCCACGCGAATCCAGAATCTCACGGGCGATAACATCAACAATTGAACTCATTCTTTTTCCTATTCTCTCTTTTTAAACGTTTCTCAAATCTAACTTTTCTTCTATCAACCCTTGTTGCTTGACGGTGCGATCAAGCACCATCAATGTTTCCAGCAATGCTTTCAAATGCCCCAAGGGGAAGGCATTTGGTCCGTCAGACATCGCCTTTGCGGGATTGGGGTGTGTTTCCATGAACAACCCTGAAACCCCTGCCGCCACTGCTGCACGCGCAAGCACAGGTACAAATTCCCGCTGCCCGCCGCTTACAGTACCCTGCCCGCCCGGAAGCTGAACAGAATGAGTGGCATCGAACACCACCGGACAATCGGTATTACGCATCACGGACAGTGAACGCATATCCGACACCAGATTGTTGTAACCAAATGACGCGCCTCGCTCGCACACCATGATATTGTCGGCTCCACTTGCTTCACGCGCCTTATCCACCACATTCTTCATGTCCCATGGTGATAGGAACTGCCCCTTTTTAATATTCACGGGACGACCACATTTAGCAACAGCGTGGATAAAATCCGTCTGGCGACACAGAAAAGCAGGCGTTTGCAATACGTCTACCACTGCCGCAACCGGTGCTATTTCCTCGATACTATGTACATCTGTCAGCACCGGCACATCCAGTTGTGCTTTCACTGCATCGAGAATTTTCAATCCGGCATCAATGCCAAAGCCCCGAAATGACTTTCCTGAACTACGATTGGCCTTGTCATATGAAGACTTGTAGATGAAATTTACCCCCAAATCATTACAGATTTGTTTCAAACTGCCTGCGGTATCTATCGCCATCTGCTCAGACTCGATCACACATGGGCCTGCAATCAGGAATAGTGGCTGATCCAGGCCCACATCATAGTTACAAAGCTTCATGCTGCCACCTCACATTCATTAATATGCAAATCACAGTGCACTGCTTCGGTGGCCGGCGGCATTACCCGCACCAGCGCTTCGCGTACCGTGTTCATGCCGCCACCTTCAAACTTATTCAATAAAAAATCACAGTGCGCGGCTTCGGTGGCCGGCGGCATTACCCGCACCAGCGCTTCGCGTACCGTGTTCATGCCGCCACCTTCAAACTTATTCAATAAAAAATCACAGTGTGCGGCTTCGGTGGCCGGCGGCATTACCCGCACCAGCGCTTCGCGTACCGTGTTCATGCCGCCACCTTCACTTTCGACCTAATATTTTGACGTTGGAGAGCGGCTTCGACGTAGGATTTGAATAAGGGATGTCCATTACGGGGGGTTGATGTGAATTCCGGGTGGAATTGCACACCTACAAACCAAGGATGCATAGTCTGCGGAAGCTCCATGATTTCCGGCAAATCTTCTGTTGGGGTACGCGCGGATATAATCAATCCTGCCTTTTCCAGTGCCGGCACATAATGGTTATTCACTTCATAGCGATGGCGATGTCGTTCATTGACCTCGTCACCATAAATTCTCTGCGCCATCGTATCTGCTTTGACAGGGCATCGTTGCGAACCTAGGCGCATTGTTCCGCCCAGATCTGAGTCTGCACTTCGCTTGGCGACTTTTCCGTCCTGATCTAACCACTCAGTAATGAGTGCCACAACTGGATGCTCAGTTTCTAGATTAAATTCTGTGCTGTTTGCATCTGTCATCTTCGCGACATGGCGCGCATATTCGACCACACCCAGTTGCATCCCTAGGCAAATGCCGAGATAAGGAATATCGTTTTCGCGTGCATAACGAATCGCCGCTATCTTGCCTTCTGTTCCGCGCTTACCAAACCCTCCGGGTACCAATATCGCATCAAATTGTGACAGGCTATCAGTGCCTTCATCCTCGATATCCTCCGAGTCAATATACTCAATCATGACTTTTGTTGAGGTATGTATGCCCGCATGACGCAATGCTTCAATCAGGGATTTGTATGATTCAGTCAAATCGACATACTTGCCTACCATGCCAATCACAATCTGATGCTCTGAGTTCTCCTGTGCGTTGACCAGCTTTTTCCATACCGATAGGTCTGCGGGTGGCGCATCCAATGCCAACTCTTCACAAATAATGCGATCCAGCCCCTGCTCATGCAGGACTTCTGGAACCTTGTAGATGCTATCCACATCCCACATTGAAATCACACCTTCGTCACGCACATTGGCAAACAAGGATATCTTTGCTCGCTCATCATCAGGAATCGGGCGGTCAGCGCGACAAACTAGGGCGGTAGGGAAAATACCGATCTCACGTAATTTCTGCACACTGTGCTGTGTTGGTTTAGTTTTTAACTCACCTGCAGTCGCAATAAAAGGAACCAGCGTAAGGTGTACATATGCAACTTGGTTACGACTAAGACGCAAACCCATTTGTCGGGCAGCTTCCAAAAAAGGGAGTGACTCTATGTCACCCACCGTACCGCCGATCTCAACGATCGCAACATCTACATTACCGTCATGTGATGCTGCCGCACCACGTTCCACGAAGGCTTGTATCTCATTAGTGATATGCGGGATAACCTGCACTGTTTTCCCCAGATATTCTCCGCGCCGCTCTTTGCGTATTACGCTATCGTATATCTGACCGGTGGTGAAATTGTTAGCCTTGCGCATCTTGGCGGATATAAACCGCTCGTAATGCCCCAGATCAAGGTCAGTTTCTGCCCCGTCCTCGGTCACAAATACTTCACCGTGTTGAAATGGGCTCATGGTGCCGGGATCTACATTAATATACGGATCCAGCTTCAGCATGGTCACCTTGAGTCCCCTCGACTCAAGGATAGCTGCAAGTGAAGCGGCGGCGATGCCTTTCCCAAGGGAAGAAACAACGCCGCCAGTAATGAAGATGTACTTTGTCATGGTGGGCGATGATACCGTAAAACACACCCTGCTCAAAGTTGTGTGCTCATTAGAAGCGTTGCGAACGACTACAAAACTGACCCTCTTTGAACAAAAGAGGTGCTTTATTTATCAAATGCTTGCGTGATCCATCTGGTACTTGCCTCGCTTGCATGACAAGTACTTTCCTTAAAGGTACTAGGGACGGGCGTTAGCGATTGATTAGCCGATAGAGGCTTAACCCCGATACAGGCTGAATAATTAACCCTAATGCAATAGTAGTGATTGCTGAACCGAAACGGCGCAGACGGTCATTAGTGTTCCCGGTAACAGTCCCAACAGCAAAACTCCCAAACCGTTCACGCTGATCAACAGTGTAGTGTCTTGTCCAAAAACAATAGGTTCGCGACTTTCCGGCGCATCGAAATACATTAGTTTTACGATACGCAGATAATAGTAAGCACCTATCAGGGAGAATATTACGGCAACGATCGCCAGCCAGATATGTCCTGTTTGTACCACAGCGTTCAGCACGGAGAATTTCGCATAAAAACCAACAGTAGGTGGTACACCTGCCATAGAGAACATCAGTAAAAGCATCATGAATGCTAACCATGGGCTACGTTGATTCAAACCTTTAAAGTCATCCAGATTGTCCGACTCAAAACCTTCACGAGAAAGCAACATAATCATGCCGAATGCGCCTAGTGTCATCATGACATATATCACCGCGTAGAACATGGATGCCCCGTAACCTTCTACATTCCCACTCAAGATTCCCAGCAGCATAAATCCCATGTGAGCAATAGTTGAATACGCAAGCATACGCTTCATATTGGTTTGTGCTATCGCAG
>Ga0209992_10003324_pt1 | contig 13628 bp, 13 predicted proteins | sample 2SBtaG_2_FD_182564 | JGI IMG/M metagenome (GOLD analysis project Ga0209992, IMG submission 182564) | Deep subsurface microbial communities from Kolumbo volcano to uncover new lineages of life (NeLLi) - 2SBTROV12_ACTIVE470 metaG (SPAdes)... | ecosystem: Environmental > Aquatic > Marine >... | reverse complement strand
TGTAGGCTTCGGTCTCAGTCATGGTAGTAGTATAGTCGATTTTGAGTTAAACGCAAGAATTATTTTCACTTTTTTTCACTTAGCAAGCCATCCGATGGATGAACTCGCAAGTCCCGCGAAAGTCGCGGATATCATCACCCGCATCACGGGCATCGTAGGCCAGCGACAGAACGCACTGGATAACGTGGTTATCCACATCGACCACGCCGTCGAAGGCATCGACAAGCATCGCGTAGCGATGTGCCTTGGAAACGTCGAAACGGATGAAACGGAGAGCGGAAACAACTAAGTCATATGAATTAAGCATGGCTAACTATACCACACCCTGAGGATAAAGTCAAGTTCTTTTTTGTGTTTTTATGCACTTTTTTTTCGCGTGTTAAGTTGTGTAAGTCGTTGACTGTCAACGAGTTACGGCGGCGGGGCAGCCGCGCCCGCGTAACTCCCTGAGTGTCAAGGAGTTACGGGGCTTTTTACTGACACTACTACTACCTAGTTGTCAAGTGTTTTTTGCAGTTTTTTTCTGCGCTTCTCGGCTACCTTCTGGAGCCTGATAGTTTTATTCTTGCGGTTACGGCGAAGCTGAAGCGTGTGCTTACGCTTAGCGTGGGCGGTGGCTTGGTTCTTAGTCATGACTTTATTTTGTTAGAGTGTTAGGCTGTGCGGTAGGGATTGCTTGCAGGGTATTTGTTTAGCTTGTCTACCAGTGTGAGAGGTAGAGCCAGCACCATAGCAGGGAAGTAGGTGATTGCCATGAAGTGCAGGAAGTTATAGGCGTGGTAGTAGACTTCACCATTGGCTTGTGTCTCATACCAGCCACCTATGTTGTCCAGTGCTTGCTCTAAGCCTACGAAGTAAGTCATGAAAGCGAACATGAACAGCACGGCGACATGGGTCACGGCTACGACAGTGATGAAGTGGAGCAGGTAGTTTAGTTTATACATGGTTAGTAGTGTGTTTATTTTTGTTGTGTTAGGTGATTGTTATCTTGGGTCTACGAGCCACCAGCATTGTGCGTCTGTATCTACCCACATCTCACGGCCTCGGTTGTCTTGCCAGAATCGGCCAGCCTTGCCTAGCTCACCGCCATTGTTCTTGTCAGCGTGTGCTTGTCGTTGTGTCCTGTTGGATCTCCAGCAAGATTCACTAGGGTAGCAGGTAGTTATCTCAGTGCATTCGACTGTCTCGCCTTTGCTGTTGTTAAAGAGTTTTGTTCCGTAGAGTTTCATAGTAGTAGTATAGCAGTTATGTAAGTAGTTGCAAGATTTGTTTTGTTTTATTATCGGCCTATGCCGAAGCTCACACGGCCATGTGCTATGTCAAGCTGATCGCCGTGTGCCTCCCATGCGGCTTTTTTGCTAGGGAACTCAACGATGCGACCAGTGCCAGCCAGCACCCCAGCGTATGGGTTAGCTATCAGACGCTCACAACGTGAACGCTTGAAGTTACCACCGAAGCAGACTTCGGGAGAGTCGGCACGTTGCTGGCCGAAGAGAACAAAGAAGGGAGTGGTGTCAGGTGATTTGATTTTCATTAGTAGTAGTATAGTCGAGGATTGAGTTAAACGCAAGGATTATTTTGATTTATTTTAGAGCCAGTCTTGCTCTCTGTTTTTATCGTGTGCCTTGAGGATAGTATCAATCACATGATGCGCTTTCGGGCAGTCAGTCTTGATCCATCCCATAAGGAAGCAGAGATCGTCACGCATTACTTGTGCGGCGGCTCTCTCTGTCATGAGCTTATCGAAGTCGGTTCTCTTAGTGGTCTCTTTGATTTTCATATGGTAAGTATAGTCTAGATTTAGGATAAACGCAAGCTTTATTTTGATTTATTTTAGGACATCTCCTTAAGGAGATCTGAAGCGAAGGCATCCCAGCCAATGGCCTTAGAGCCAGCCTTGGCATTGATGCAAGCCTTGCGAACAATCAAGTCCACATCACAAGGTGACAAGGTAGGGAAGTCACCCGTGAGAGAGTCGAAGATCAACTCGCCATCTTCGTTGGCGAAAGTGGGAGCAAGACGGCAAGCGTCAGCGATAGCGAGGGCGAGTGTTTTAGTAGTAGTCATATTCATATTTTTAAATCGTTCTTTATTGTCTTATTACTCTGTAAGTATACCACAGATCTGAGGAAAAAGCAAGGGAAAAGATCATTTATTTTCGTTTTTTTTAGGGGGGGGTTTTTTGAGAATTTTGAAAAAACCACTTGACTGCGTTTACGCGGGGGGGTGGTGCTTTCTATAAACATCAAGCCTTTCATTCAGTTATATGTGTAAAAAAGAACATACATGTCATACAGGTATAAAAACTCATTATTGTTGGGTCATATAGAACTTACAGAGAAACAAAGCATATTCCATAAGACAATGAGGAACCCCGAAACGCGGGTAGTATTTATTAGTGGCCCAGCAGGGACGGCAAAGACATTTTTGTCTGTTTATACAGCACTATGGAAACATAATAAGGATAATCTGCTTAAAATCCTATATTTAAGGAGTTTGGCTGAGAGTGCCGATAAGGGGATGGGTTTTCTGAAAGGAAGCATGGATGATAAATTTAATCCTTATATTGGGCCTCTTGAAGATAAACTGGACGAACTTTTAAATGCACATGAAAAACACCAAATAGAACAGCGGGGTGCGCTAGATGCAGCCCCGATTAACTTCCTAAGGGGGGCAACGTGGAAAAATAAAATTGTTATTGTAGATGAAGCACAGAATATGAGTGTAAAAGAACTTACTACAGTGATAACCCGAATAAGTAGTAATTCTACATTATTCATCTGCGGGGACTCTATGCAAAGCGATATCAATTCCACAGGATTCGCTAAGTTTTGCAAAGTCTTTGATGATGAGGAAAGTAGGAGTTACGGGATACACCACTTACAATTCACAAAAGATGATGTAATGAGGGATAAGATTATTAGTTACCTTGTAGATAAAATTGAAAAAAGTGATTTAAATTAATAAAATTAGCCATGAATAAACTTTTCTGTGTATCTTGCGGATTTAAGATCCTCTATGAAGTAGCGAAGCCTAAATTTTGTTCTAGTTGTGGGGAAAGTGTTTCGTCTATTTCCTCAGGTAAAACAAAAGAAGAAGAGCCAGAAGCTAAGATTAATATTAATAAATTAAAGGCAGATGTAATTATCGAGAAGTCCTCAGGCGGGGTGGACGTTAAGGATTTGTGGTCTTCGGCCTCGGCACCCGCCGCCGATATGGAGGGTAGGGCTATGTCCCCTGATCCTGAAGGACAAGACCTTTTAGATAAGACCATTAAAGATTGCTCGTCCTCGCGCATGAAGGATATTAATGAATGAAGAATTTGATAGCCAGCGCGAAGCCCTTGACGAACTCTTAAAAAAATATAGACCTAAATGGCAATTAAGTGCCTTGGCATGGCTCGATTATGATGATGTCTGCCAAATAATACGTCTACATATTTATAAGAAGTGGCATCTCTGGGATCAATCGCGTCCATTTAAGCCTTGGGCTTCAATGATAATTTCTAATCAGATTAAAAATCTAATTAGGAATAATTATTCTAGTTTCGCTAAACCTTGTTTGAGGTGTCCCCACAATATGGGGGCGACAAATTGTGAATTAACCAAAAGCAAGGAACAAGACGAGACTTGTCCTGATTTCGCTAAATGGAGAAAGAAAAAGGAAAGGGCTTTTAATATAAAATTACCGCTATCCTTAGAGGAGGGGGTGGCGACAGGAACTTCTTCTTTGAGGGATTTTGTAAATTATACGGAGGCTTCTGGTAAACTTCATAAATTAGTTATGGAGCAATTAAACGAAAAGCATAAAAAAATTTATTATATGCTTTATATCGAAAACATTGATGAAAACGATGTAGCCGAAAGGTTTGGGTTTAAGGCAGACGCGGCCAAGAGAAAAAAACCTAGATATAAACAAATAGCGAATTTAAAAAAGAAATTTTACAACATAGCTATTAAAATTATAAAAGACCACGATATTTTATGAGCAATGTAGAATTGACAGATGAACAAAAAGTTCAAATTGAAGAGGAGTTTTCTCGTAACCCTGACTTAAAGCATATTACGCAAACAGTGTTTGGGGACGAATCTCTTGATGGCCGTTCCAAAGAGGGAAGAGCGGTCAGGGGATTTTTAATTAATAATAATTTAACTTTTACAACAACTCTCGCTCCGAGGGTTGATGAAGTAGATTTAGATACAGAACAAAAAGAATTTTTAATGAGCGATAATGTTGAGAGAGGCATGAACGCTCTAGAGATAACTAGGTTGGCTTTTAAGGACAGGGAGATACAACCTCTTAGCCAGCAACACAGGACAGTTATGGAGTTTCTGCGTCGATATAGACCAGAAATTGTTGATGATAATGAAATGATCACTAACGATAAGTGGTCCCCACCAAAATCTCTGTCCAGAGCTATAAAAAAAGTAAATGACTGGGCTGGGCAAAAGTTTGACGAGATTTCCATTCAGACCAAACAAAAGAAAATGATGGAGAAGCTTTTATTTTATTTAAAAAGCCCCCGCTTCGTTCATTTTATAAATCAATATTCAACAATAGCAGATAGAGACTTATTTGAGAGTGAATTTGTAAGAACTGTTTGGGATAAGCCAGACTTAACAAACGATGAGTTAAATTTGTATATTACGGTCTGCACAAACTACGTCAGGCAGAAACATATTCAGCAACGTATCGACAAATTAAACACGATGCTCAATGACACTGATAATGAGCGAGATTTAACATTGCGTCTTACTGAGCTTATAAAGGCCACTAGCGAGGAGTTGAACCAATGTGAGAAAAGAATCGAATCTTTGACGAAAGACCTTAACGGGAGCCGTCAGGCGCGTTTAAAGGCAAGGGGGGAGCAGAATGGGAGCATCGCTGCTCTAGTTGAGGCATTTCAAGAAAAAGAGGAGCGAGATCGAATGATAATGATGGCAGAAATGCAAAACAAGCTAATCGAAGAGGAGGCTGATCGGCTTGAGACGATGGACGACTATAAGGCTCGTATTTTGGGAATCTCTAAAAAAGAAATATTATAATGGATTTTAGATGTCTAGAGTGTGACAAAGAGTTCGATAACAAAAGAAGTTTTCATTTACACTTGAAAGCTCATGCGTTGACTATTGGTGATTACTACGTCAAGCATTACGAAAGAAAAGATTTGTATTCGGGAGAGAAAATCCCCTTTAGGTCTTATGACCAATACTTTAGAGATAATTTTATTAATTATGATAATTTTAAGTTATGGATGGATTCCGCTCCAGAGGATAGGGTTAAAGATTATATTAAGGGTAGAGCAAAACAAAAATTTGAGTTAAAAGGTATTAAGGTCTCACCTCCTAATCTTTTTTATGATTTGTCAGAAATGGCTGGCATTTATTATTATAAAAAACTATGGGGGTCTTATAAAAGTTTCTTGGATGAGTTAGGAGTAGATAATCATTTTTGCGGGGGACTGCCTAGAGATTTCTGGGAGATTGATCGAAGTGACATTCCGTTATTTACAGATACAAGAGAAAAGGCTCCGTTGAAATTTAAAGACTCTATAGTCAACAAATTAGATTTCGGGGATTATACAGCTAGAGGTAATTACTATACATCTACATTTGTAGATAGGAAGGCTCAGGATGACTTTAGGCAGACCTTTGGGAAAGATATAGAGAGATTTAGGAGAGAGATGGATAGGTGTGTTCAGTTCAATTCACATATGTTTGTAGTAGCAGAAACAACTATTAGTAAACTAGAAGAACACAATAAAACTTCTAAGTTTAAATCTAACTTAGGGTATTTGTGGCATAATATACGCAATCTGCTTATAGACTACCCAAAGAACCTACAAATCATTTTTGCACATAATAGAGCAGGAGCTAAAAAAATCATTCCACTAATTCTGCATTATGGAGACGGATTGTGGAATACAGATTTACAATATTTTATAGATGAACGAGTAAATGTCTTGGACAAAGGGAAAACAAGGATATCGGCTTGAACATTCTTCTCAAGAGTTAAATAAGACTCTTAAAGAACTAGAAGGCAGTATCAAAGAAGAAGAGGCAAAGTATTTGCTGTATAAGTTTTTGCGGAACAATATAGCATTTACCTCTGAGTTATTTTTAGGAGTTAAATTATTTCCATTTCAGGCAATGGCCATCAAGGGAATGATGGTTTCTGATTATTCTATGTTTGTCTTTTCTCGGGGTATGTCGAAGACATTCTCTACAGCTATTTATGTTTTACTAGAGTGTCTGCTTAATCCTAATTCAAATATAGGTGTTATTGCAGGGACATTTAGGCAATCAAAACAAATCTTTCAAAAGATGGAAGATATTGTCAGTAAATCTGAAGCTAGCTTAATTAAAGAGTGTGGCTTTAAAATACAAAAAGGAACTGACCAATGGACTATGACTTTAGGCAAAGCAAGGGCGATAGCCCTTCCGTTAGCTAATGGTGATAGACTCCGTGGATTTCGATTTAATAGGATTGTATTAGATGAGTTCCTCACCATACCCGAAAAGATATTTAATGAAGTTATTATACCTTTCCTTGGTGTGGTAGAGAATCCTATAGAAAGGGAAGAACTGCATAATCTAGAATCCCGCCTAATCGACAAAGGTGAGATGACAGAAAAAGAGAGATATATCTGGCCTAACAACAAGTTAATAATTCTTTCATCTCCATCATTCAAGTTTGAGTATATGTATAAGCTCTACAAGAAGTATGTAGACTTAATAAGTGGACTGGCGGTAAAAGAGGGAGAGGGTGAAGAGGAGGATGACTTTAAAGATGAAGCTTACAGGCTAGTGATGCAACTTAGTTATGACTGCGCTCCCACAAGGTTGTATGATCAAAATCTGCTTAAACAGGCTAAAGCCACGATGAGTGAGATGCAGTTTAAGAGGGAGTTTGGGGCGCAATTCATAGACGAAAGCGATGGGTATTTCAGGCTATCAAAAATGGCTGCTTGCACAATACCTGACGGGGAGTCTCCTGCTGTAGAAGTAGTGGGGAATCCAAGTGATCAATATTTATTAGCTTTTGACCCCAACTGGGCTGGGAACACAAGTGCGGATCATTTTGCTATGCATGTGTTTAAAATAGATAGAGATGCTCAAAAGATCTGCTTAGTTCATAGTTATGCCGTAGCTGGGGTATCACTTAAACAGCACATGGAGTATTTCCTTTATTTAATACAACACTTTAATATTGTCGGTATCTGTGGGGACTATAATGGGGGTGTTCAGTTTATTAACTCCTGTAATGAAAGTGCTTTGTTTAAACAAGAGAGTATAAAAATTGGCATTATCGAAGTTGACCTAGAGAAACCAGAGAACTGGAACTCTGATATTTTAAGCTTTAAAAATCAATATAATATAAGGGAAAGAAATTATTGTATTTTAAGAAAGCCCACAGTGAACTGGATAAGAAACGCCAATGAGATGTTACAGGCGGCTATAGACCACAAAAGAATTTTATTTGCTTCTAGAGCGGTTGATTCTCATTTTGATGCACAGAGGAAAAAGAATATACCTATAGAAAAACTAAAGTGGGATATAAAAGCTCCAAAGGCATCCAAGGGGGCGATGATGATTGATTTGATTGACCACCAAAAGTCAATTGTTGAATTAACGAAAGCTGAATGTGCAAACATAGAAGTTATTGCCAATCCGCAAGGGTCTCAATCTTTTAATCTTCCTCAAAATTTACGGAGGCAAAAAGGGCCGCATAGGGCAAGGAAAGACTCTTATTCTGCCTTAGTTTTAGGCAATTGGTTCGCAAAAGTTTATTTTGATTCTGAAAACGCCTCTCCAGAGAAAAAAGCTCAAAGCACATTTATTCCATTCGCGATTTGAAAAGTTTAAAAGTTACTTTTATAACTTTAGTGTAAACTTTGATATGCCTCGGAAATACACCAAACGATCAGAATATTGGGCCAAGTTCAAAAAGAAAGAACAGCCTATTGAAAATTTATTAAATCCTGAAGACGAGATCTCTCCTCAACTTATTGGAGATTCCATTTACAACCCCAGCCAAGCAAGTAGACTTACGGAACCTGTTAATAGAACTGCCGTGAGAACAAATAGGGTGGCGAGGACGGGATTGGGTAATAAATATGAGAATATCAAAGATGGGATATTGCCATATAATTATTCTAAAGACTCCGCAGATGTATCCGAAGCAGTTGAGTTATGTCAGAAGGCTTACTTTAATATAGCAAATTTCAGAGGAACTATAGACCTTTTGTCAGAGTTTGCGGATTCTGATATATATGTAGAAGGAGGTAACGATAAATCTCGCAGATTTGTAGAGGCATGGTTTAAGAGGATTAGAATGCATGATTTAAAAGCACAATACTTTAGAGAGTATTATCGTTCAGGGAATGTATTTCTTTACCGCCTAGACGGAAAAATCCCCCTTAAAAATTCTCAAAAAATGCTGGAAACCTACGGAGCTAGTGTCCGCAAGGAGATTCCTATTAGATACCTGCTGATAAATCCTACTGATATAGCAACTAAAGGAGGAATATCTTTTAGTGGTTATGAATATTTTAAAGTTTTAACTCCGTTTGAAATAGCTAGGCTTCAAAAGCCCGCCACAGAAGAAGAGAGAGAAATGTTCGAATCTCTACCCGAGGAAGCGAAACAATCCATAAGAACTTCAGGCAAAGCTGGGTATGCTATGGCTAGAGTCCAAATTAAATTAGATCCACTTTTCCTTCATGTTATTTTTTCCAAAAAACAAGATTATGAGCCTATGTCTGTTCCTGTAGGGTTCGCTGTGCTTGATGATATAAATAGAAAAATAGAATTAAAAAACATTGATCAAGCAATTAGTCGCTCCATAGAAAATGTGGTTCTTCTCGTTACTATGGGCAATGAGCCAGATAAAGGAGGAATTAATGCCAAAAATCTAGGTGCCATGCAGCAGATATTTAAAAACCAAAGCGTTGGTCGTGTTCTAGTTTCTGATTATACCACAAAGGCAGATTTTGTTATTCCAGATATAAGAAAGGTTGTCGGTCCCGCTAAATATGAAGTTCTAAACAAGGATATAGAGGACGGACTTCAAAATGTTTTAATAGGTGATTCTAAATATTCTGATGGGCATATAAAAATGAAAGTGTTCTTCCAGAGGTTAGAGGAGTCTAGAAAAGCGTTTCTTAATGATTTTATTAATCCTGAAATTGCCAGAGTTTGTAAAGCTGCGGGCTTGAGGTCTTGGCCTAAGGCTAAGTTTGCCAAGACAGATACAATGGACGATAATAATCTAGCAAAGCTTGCCACAAGACTCATGGAGTTAGGTGTGCTTACTCCAGAGCAGGGTATGCAAGTTGTCCACACTGGGTCTTTCCCTGAGCCTAAAGAGATGGAAAAAGCTCAAGATAAATTTAAAGATGATAGGGAAAGGGGTCATTACATGCCTCTCGTTAATACAATTAATTTATATGATGAGAGTCTTCCAGTTGGAGGGAACCCTGAGCCAAAGGATGCCCAAAAGCCAAAAGAGACACCTCCTGTAGCACCTTCGGGTGGAAGACCTATGGGGGTTTCTAATTCTAAAACTTTCTCCAAGAAACATATTATAGAGGCCACTAAAAAAATTAATGAATTTGAATTATTAGCCTTTAGAGAGTTTGCTTCAAAATTTGGCTTAAAGAGAATGTCTAAGCAGAAAAAAGAAATGGTAGCTCAAGTTTGTGAGTCTATTGTTATAGCTAAAGATACTAATGAATGGGAGCAGTCTTTATCAGAAATAGTTGAAGATTTAGACAATCTTACTTCTCTTAATGTTCATGAGAAAATATTAGAGCTTGGTTGTGAACATCAACTCGATGATTTATCTTCTGCAATTTTATATCATTCAACTCAAATTTCTGTGTAATAGAGAATATGTCATTGGATGATTTTAATGTTTGTCTATTTGAAGGCAGGGTAAGAGAGATAAAAGACGAGGAGTTTGAATTATTTGGTCTTTCTCACGGGACTATTCAAAAAGCGGCAGAATCTCTGCTGCCAGATGATTTCGATCCAGATCAAAATATCGACGTATTGCCAGTAGTTTTTAATTTAGCTAAAATTAATGAATTCAATAAAAATGGAGACGGCATTGATGCTAAGACTGCCGTAGCCGCCGTAAAAAGATTTATCAATAAGCCAATTAACATTGAGCACAAAAAAGATAAAATTGTTGGTCATATGATTAATGCGTCCTTCTCGGAAAGAGAGTTTGACTTTAAAAACAACGATATTGAATCTTACGCCAACAAAACGGAGCCTTTTTACATGAACGCGGCTGGGCTAATTTATAAACAAGTATATCCAGAACTAGCGGAAGCGATTGTAGAAGCCTCTAATGAGGAAGAAGAGTCCTATCAAAGCATATCTACAAGCTGGGAGCTTGCATTTAAAGATTTTGAAGTCGCGGTGGGATCTAAGCTTTTACAAGACTCCACAATAGCGGAAGGCGCTGAAAAAGAAGACCTTAAGCAGTATATTAAGGGTTTGGGTGGCAAAGGAGAAGATAAAAATGGCAACCCTGTTAACAGATTAATTGTTGGTCGAACTTATCCATTGGGAGCAGCATTAACAAGAAACCCTGCTGCTGCCGTCCAAGGAGTCTACCCTTCAGAAAATACCCCTGAAGATAAAAATATAGAAAAAATTTCCCTAAACACCAACATAAATGTAAAGACTGACAAATTAAAAAACATTTTTAATATGGATAAAGAACAATTCGACCAACTTATTGCTCAGTTAACAAAGAGTGTTGCTTCCGCAGTGAAGGAAGGCTCTGAGGCTAAAACTGTAAGTGAGTGTATCAAAGATACCCTCATTGAACACAACGAGTCTTGGACTTCCAAGATTGCTGTTGAGAAGGAAGCTAAGGCGAAAGCTGAAGCGGAGCTTGAGGAGTTACAAGACTCTTTCAAGCAGACGAAAGAAGAACTCGACACCCTTAAGAGCGAAGTCGAAGCGAAAGCTGCGGTCGATCTCTTTAATGATCGCATGAACTTCATTGATAATGACTATGACCTTGATGAAAAGGAAATGGCCCTTGTCACCGCCGAAGTTAAGGAGCTTGGTTCTTCCGAAGAAAATTTTAATTCCTATAAGGAAAAACTTAGCGTTATTTTTGCTCATAAACTCAAGGAAAATATTGAGGCTCAAGAGGCTGAAATTAAAGCTCGCATTGACGAGGCTGTTGCTAATCGCGAAGAAGGCGATGAAAGCGAAGCTGCCGAGTCTGAGGAAAAAGAAGATGAGGAAGCGGACGAGACTCCAGAAGAGCCTCTTGAAGCTGAAGGAACTGAGACAGAAGCCTCTCTTCCTAATAACAATGGAAACGCTAGCACAAAACTTTCCCTTATCGAGAAGCTCAAGGAGAGCTTTGAGGTAGAGGTATCTTAAATTCAAACTAATCAATTATGGCTAACGAAATCACACGTTTACTGCCCTTCCGTCAATATGATGATAACGATGTTATCAACTTTTATTCATATGACGGGGAAACGGGCGAAGCGGGTTCTGTCGTGAAGGTGAGCGCCGCTGACCTTCAGAACGAGCCTGTAAAATACGTCGAAAGAACCGATTCGGATTCTTGGGACGCTACGCTTGGCAATGCCCTATCACTTTACCCTGAGGTTCCTTATAAGCTCACAAAGGTAAGTGATACTGGGTTTGGTGTCAAGCCGTTGGGAATCATGTTACGAGATGTTCGTAACAAGGATGAAAATGGAGAAAATCTTTTATACTATCCACAGAAAAAAGAAGAGCTTCAATGTGTCGTATCTGGTGAGGCAGTTCCTGTCGCAACCAAGGGCTTATTTACTGTTAATGTTCGCGGTTTAACTGATGGAATTGCTCCAGCAATTAATTCGCAAGCATTGCCTTCCAAGAATGGAACGGTTACAGGTGTTGTAAGCACAGACTCTGAGTCACATCGACATCATCACGCTCACTCTATCGGGCGATTCATTGCTACTGGGAACAGGGAATCTGGTCCTACTACTGATGCTTTCGCAGGTGCATATGCAATCCTCAAACTTGAATGCTAATTTTTTACGATCATGAAAATCACAATTAAAAGAACTGAAGATCAGTTGGCCCTTATCAGGGCAATGGGATCTAATAATCGTGAAGAAGCTTACGAGGCTCAGGCGGCTGTTGCCGACTTTATCGGACCAGTTATCTCCGAGGTCATCAACAATGCTCCCACAGTAGGAAATCTGTATAACACGATTTCTTATGGAGAGGATGAAAATCCATCTTTACCTCTGGATCTTTTCCACGATATCACTGATGAGAACTACATTCAGGTGTATTCTCAACAGGTTGCTGGTGGCCTTCCTTACAGTCAGGTCTTCCCCGCTCACAACGAACTTAAGTTCAGCACTTACAGCTTGGACAGTGCTCTTGCGTTTGACCGCAAGTATGTCCGCAGTGCTAGACTTGATGTTGTCAGCAAGACTTTCACTAGGATGGCTCAAGAAGTTATGCTTAAGCAGACCAAGACCGCGTTTAACGTGCTCGCAACTGCTTTGGTAAAAGGTAAAGGAACAAACAACACCGCAGGTAACCAAGTTATTGGTGCTACCGCCGCTGGTCGTTTTGTCCTTGCTGACTTCAACAACTTAATCACTAAGAGCAAGCGCATTAATAGCTCATGGAGTGGAGGCACTCCCGTGGGCGGCGTTAAGTCTGGAATCACCGATCTTCTGGTTTCCCCAGAAATGGTCGAGGAACTCCGCGCTATGGCTTACAACCCAATCAACACCGTTGCTGGTCCTGTCGGGACTGCTGATACGACTACTGACGGTTTGGCGGCTCCTGAGGCTCTTCGCCAAGAGCTTTACAGTGCTGCTGGTCTCCCCGCATTCTACGGAATCAATATCATGGAGATTAACCAGATGGGTATTGGTCAACTGTTCAACAAGCTCTTCGGCGCTATCGTAGCTTCCGAGGGTGCTTCTGTTGCTGGACCTGCTGGTGGAACTTGGAACACTTCCAATGATGAAATTCTCATCGGGATAGACCGTTCTAAGGATTCACTCATCCGTCCTACAGTGATTGGAGAAGGAACTCCTTCCGACTTCCAAGTGCTCGTTGATGACCAGTTCTCTGTTCGCCAGAACAAGATTGGTTACTACGGTAAAGTTGAAGAGGGCCGCATCTGTATTGATGACCGCGCTCTTATCGGACTGGCCGTATAAGCGACCTAAGTCACTTTAAAGAGAGTCGCCTCGAAAGGGGCGGCTCTTTTTTTTTGATTTTTTAAAGAAAAAAGCTATCATATATTATGAGCAAGAAAAAAGCTGCAAAAAAGAAAACGGCAAAAAAGGGGGGTGAATCTGAAATGCCAGTTTCTAAGGGGGTTGAGAAAAAGCACTTAGAGGAGTTTGATGTAACTGACGGTAAAGATAGAGATGCTTTCGATAAAGAAATTGAAGAAATTAAGGAGTTAGAGGAGCTATTAGGAATGCCTCAAATGAATCCCTATGGCACTCTTAATCGAGAAATTTTTAGACGGCGGTTAGAGGATTCTTCCGCTTCTGAATTAACAGATTTGGCCGCGAGAGTAGGGCTTCCCAGAGAGCGCAATATGCAGCTACTAAGGAACTCCCTAAT
>Ga0209992_10003320_pt1 | contig 13638 bp, 7 predicted proteins | sample 2SBtaG_2_FD_182564 | JGI IMG/M metagenome (GOLD analysis project Ga0209992, IMG submission 182564) | Deep subsurface microbial communities from Kolumbo volcano to uncover new lineages of life (NeLLi) - 2SBTROV12_ACTIVE470 metaG (SPAdes)... | ecosystem: Environmental > Aquatic > Marine > Volcanic... | reverse complement strand
TTATATATTGTCTTGCATGTATGAACGAATCTTTTTTCAACGAAACTGTTTTAACTGATCATAAAATTGCGATTGCGTATGAGCAGGCTGCCGTACTTTTTTCGATTGATCTTTTACCCGGACGGATGCGATGGCGGGATTGGGTTGTGATGCAACCATAGATGTGGTTCCTGCTGTAAACAGCACAAGTGGCAATGCAAGATTGGCATAACCACCTAAGAGGAAGTTCCCATTTGTTTGTGTTTCATACTGCCAGCAGGCAAATGCATTGATAGCTACTGATGATGATGTGGGACCTTTTGCTACGGCCACTGACGAAGCTCCCAGGTTGTAGGAAAACCATGTCATTAACTGGGAATACCTGGTGCTGAACATACAGGAAGTAGTATCGAAAGAGTAATATGTTTTCAGGAGACTCCATCCTTTGGGCTGTGTTAATGCGATATCGACATTGCCTATCAGTCTGTGGGCATTTGTTTCCTTAAGCCTGGGATCTCTTACAAAAGGAGTAGTAATGGTAGGCGGAAATGCATTCATCAACTCCAGGGAAGGGTGCCGGTGTTTTTCAAAAGAACTTATTGTCAGGGTCTTCGACTTAAGAAGTCCTGCAAAATCGCTTACCACCTGTTTGGCTGTACTGCTTGCAACTTCTGATGATTTCACTGCAAACCCCGTGGCCCGGCTTCCGTGGTGGGGCAGTGTTGTCATGTTATTTTTATTAAATACGGTAGTGCCGGCAGTAAACCGAGTGTTTATGGCCCCCATCGTTTTATTAGTAGCATCACCACAGATTACATAAGAAGCACCTGCATAAGAAAGCCAGCAGACCATGGATACCCGGTTCAATGCTTCTGCGGTTTTTCCTTCTACATCCAGGTCATTTTCGTCCCAGTCAGGATCATCCGACAATACATTAGAAACGATTGCATATACTGCAACCGAATTATCGGCGCTTCTCCAGAGATATTGAGTGAAACTTTTAGAAGTTGTGTCGTATCCGGTGTAATTACTTCCTGTTGTTTTGAGATTGGATTTTGTGCAATATCCTTCTTCTTCAAGGTAATCCAGGATGTTGAAATCGTATTTGGTATACCTGCTGCGGGCGCCTCCATACCAAACCTGTTTTACGGTTGGTTTTTTCGAAGAAGGGAATTCCTGCAGGAGATCATAGGTGAGGCTAATGTGGTCTTTATCACTATGGGAGAAAAAAATGGTATCAAAGGCAGGTGTATCCATACCTGCTACCTTGGTAGCAATATATTGGAGGTTGGTTGAAGTTTCATCGCTTTTTTTATCACTTCCACAATCGAAAAGAAGTGCATGAATGAGTTTAGGGGTGCTGTCCGTGTTATAAATTTCCACGAACGTACATTGCCCCTGTCCAACGTCTACTACGGTTACTTTTACAACACCTGTTGCCATATTGTATGCTTTTTTATTACCCGATGGGTGGCGTACGCCTGCCCGATTTTAAACGCCGCTGCACATGATCCGGTAGTGGCGTTGTATTTTCTAATAATAATGGATCTGTCTTTGCCTGTGTATCGTCTTTGTCATCACTGTACGCTGCATACCAACCCAATGAACCTTTCGGGTTTCGCGGCTGTCCGAATAAAATGATGTTGTTATTGCCGGGAGGGAAACTCCATACCAGCACAGATAATGAAAAACGCCGGAGCCGTAACAGGTACCCGAGCTCGTTTTGTGCGGTAGTATAAGTTTCGAACTGAAAATTCCGGAAACCGATCTTCAACACGCCCTGTAAAGGAAAACTTCCGCCCAGCACCGGTATACCTGGTAATTTCAACCCCAGATAAACTGGTACATTCGTTTGCGAATCACCTTTCCTCCAGGCGGCGAGGATAGAAATTTTAAAGCTTACACTACCAGTCAATGCGCCGAATGTTCCCAGGTCCAGCGTCAGTACCAGCCCATACCAGCCAGGCACCATCGGTGTTTGCTCCAGTGGCGCTGCAACAGAAGTATAACCCATGTCTTCCGGTGTTTGTCCACTTGGCTTTTCGCCTTCCGCTGCAAGATTGGGGCTGGCAACCAATCCGCTGATGGCTAATGGGAAATTATTCATCAGTGAGGATGTCCGTTGATGACTGGCCACCATGTCGAATGCAGTATTGGATTCTTTTACCGTAAAGATTTGTTGTTTCGGTGTAGCCAGTGAGAATTGCATGTTAATACCAAGTCCATTGTATCGCAGGAACCTGTCGTCGGTATCTTCGCCCGGACCAAAAGAGAACAGATCGAATGCTTCTATACGCAGGAACCTGAAATTCCCCATCAATATAAAATTGGTGAGCACGTTTACAGAATTGGTAATTCCACCATTAACCACCTGTACCGATAACACTTCGATGTCTGTAAGCACCGTATCATTGGCATTGAAAATATTTTCTCCATTCAATGCAAATGCATAACAGGGTGCGCCGCCCACACGCTGGTAAGAGCCTTCAATGATCAGGTTATTTCCGCGTGCTGCTATTTGCTTGGTTAATGAAGATCCTAACAGGCTGTTAAGCATGAGTTCTACTTCGGCCGAGAAATCTACGAGGGCCGCATTGGCAAAACGCACCCGCAGCCTTGTTGTTTTAAAACCAAATGGAATGCTCTGTTCCGCGTAGAGATCCATGGGGTCTTCGTAATTGATCAGTCCGAATGCCGCCGTCTGTTGCAACTGGGGAACACCATTCAGCACATTGAAGGGCGTTTGTGAGAAACCGATATGATGTGCACAGAATTTGGTAAGGTCAATACCTGCTGTTAAGAATTTCAGGTCATCGGGCATCTCTGAAATATCCACCGGAGCATTCAGAAACAAGAAGCCGTTCCAGTTTTTGTCGTTGAGCACCGTATCGTAAAAAATGCGCAGGGGTTTGGCTGCATCGGGTGCAGCGGCCGCCTTACAAATATTTAATAATACCGTTTGTGTTTGAGTCAGCGTTCCATTCTGAGGTGTAGCTACTTCGGGCCAATACCAGCTACTGGTATCATTGGCCAGGTCTCTCAGTGAGCGGTTGCAGAATTTGGCAACCAGGAGTGTTGGACTCTCCGCATCGGTACGCCAGGTGCGCGGCGACAACTGGAAAGTCCATCCATCCATTTCCACTTTGAGTATGCCGGCTACTTTGAGAAAAGAACCGAGATCATTACCCGCAGCAGTACGGATACAGTTTACAAATAACTCCTCCGTATCAAACGGCTGTGTGGCCCTGCTTACAGCCAGGTATACGGCATCAATAACAGCCTGCGTTACGCCCATCGCCAGCAGAAAGGGTTTGTCTTTTTCTGTCAGCTGGTACCGTACCGAAGTGCCACTCATGAGCACGCCTGCGTTGGTTGCTACAAAAAACAATTGATTGTTCTGCAAAGCCTGCTTGAACATGCCTTCTACAGCTGTGAAGTCTACTTTGGGATAATTAGTGCCGGGCATATTACCCATGATGAGACCATCGAAATTTTTATAGTCGGGCGTCAGTTCAGCTACGAGTCCTTGTGGCGTCACACCCAGCGGATCATTCACGCTGCGTAAACGTCGTTTGGGTACGGGGAAGTTTTCCGTGTTAGCGGCATGGGCTGTTACACCATATTGTTTACTGATAAAATAATTACGGTAGGGGGCCAGGCTTGCATTTTCCATTTCACGTGCAAGTGCATTCTCATCACTGCTGAGTCCTTTGTAAATGCCTACGGGAAATACAACTGGCTGCTGTTGCACATTATAAGGAAAGGTAAAAGCAGGCATGGGATTGAAATCAAGGATATTGTCGGTACGATGATCGATACCGGAGAAGAGCGGCGCTTCGCGCGGTTGCGCATAATATACAGGGTTAACCACCTGGTTGTTGAGCGACATCACAGTGAGGTGTGAAGTAGTTGCCGCTCCTGTCAGTGCTTTAGATATATCGGGTGCCTGTGATTGCGATGGTGGAACATAAGGAATGAATGCCGGTTTGTTTCCCTGGAATATGATCATGTAACTGGCGCCATCGAGGCTTGCGTATTCCAATCCGGACAAACCCAATAATAATTGATTGGGCAGGGGTGTAGTTGTGCTGCGCTTACTCTTTTTTTGCGAAGGAGTGAGGATGGTTGCCTGGAATGCACCATCGGGACTTAAATGATAACGATATCCTTCTTCTGACAGGCTTTCCTGTACCGGGCAATAGCCGAATACAAAACGTGCATCGGGGAGTACCCCATTCGCTTTGAGTGGCGTTAACTGAATAGTGTATCCGCGGGTGGTTCTCAGGAAACTCTCCTGTATAGGTGAAGCCGTTGTTCCCGCAGGAAATAAACTGAATGAAGTGCGGGAAGCTACCAGTGGCAGCAATGGATCGAACAGGATGCCCAGGTTAAGGGTTGCCGTTTGCCTTGCGAACACAGGCATGAACAATATTTTTGTTGCAGTTGCATAGGCCATAGCTGCCGGGTCGGGATCATCTCCATTAACAGGAGGAACTGGTTCATCATCAGAAGGCGTAGGTGCCGCTGCATATTGCAAACCAATGTTGAGTGCTTTCCACAGATCACACTGGTCCTGGCTGGAAGGCGCTGCAATAGTCATACTGCTGCTGAATGCACCAAGTGCTGTTCCGCTGAATGACAGCTGTGCTGTTGGAAAAGTATAGCCCCCTTCCGGGCCATTGAACACCCCGCCAGGAAAGCCGATACCGCCTCCGTTCTCATCGGTGATATAAGTGAGTGCACTCAATCCTGTCAGCGATAATTGGTAAGCGCCGATGTTAAAAGCTACGGATCGCATCAATTGCCAACTGATGTTGACACCCGTTCCGGTAGCTTTTGCAAAAGCTACAGTGATCTGCCATTGCAAATAAGACTGACCTGCGTTGCTGATCCACACACAACGAACGATATCAGGCGGACCCAGATTTGGACGGAGTGCCGTTAAATCTGCTGCGAACTTTGTCCAGTCGGAAGGTATTTGATCTAGGAATAAATAAAAGCCACCGATGTTCTGCCACACTGTACTTGTACTGGCGCTGGTGCCCAGGCTACCAGGTGGATATGCAAAGTATCCTGCCCAATAATTGACCAGTCCGGTATCTGCGAGTGTTGACAACACATATACGGAAGAGTTAACCTGGTTGAATACCGGAACAGCGCTCATGAATGGGTTAATATTTATTTGTGATAACCTGGTCGCCAGGCATTAATGGAACCGACATGGCATTCAACCCATTACCTGTTCCATATACTGCCAAACCATTCCAGTCAACACACAATTCCAGTTGAGGTCCCAATGCTGTTGCAGTAGTTGTACTGGTAATTGCCGGTATGATGGAACGATAAACGCGAAGTTGCTTCAATACCGGTGATGTAGATGCTGGTCGTAAACCTAATTGCTCCAGCAGGTTGCCCAGGCTGGTACCGATGGGTACAAGTCTTTCGCTTCCGTTGACCAATACTTTGATCATCACTTCTACAATAGCTCTGCCGCGGAAATACGCTGTAGGGTTATTGGACGGATCAATTGTTGTGCTTTGCAAACTGCTGTATTTACCCGCTGCTACTAATGTAAAATTCGATCCTGTGAGATTTGATCCATTGCCCCATGGACTACTGATGGCAGATGGGAAATACAGGCGATAGAAAGGTTGAATGAATTGCGGATAATACAAGTCAACCGCTCCGGCAAGGCCGGCCTGAACGGAACCCGTAGAGGCAGCCGGTGATGAAACGGTAAGAGAGCCCTGCGAAGTAAGTGTATTTAAAAATGCATCGAACCCTGTACGCCAGTTAGTGCCCGACAGATAGCTGCCTATTTCAAAATCGAGAATGGTAGCGCCCGCATAACCGTTGATCCAGGAAGGCAGTCCGCTTTGCGCAATGCCAATGTAGTCGCTTGCAGCTACCCGCAACACCATGCCCGGCCTGAGGTCTACATAACCCGACCCCACAGTGGAAACTGTAGAGAATCCGAAATTGTAATAGAGTTGTTCTGCAAAAGTCTGTGGTAATGAACAGGCGATGGCCGACTGCACGAGCGAGATACCAAACGGCGTGGCGCCGGCAAGTGTGCCACCGGGAGGCGTTTCAATATTCTTCAGGAAATTGACATAGGCCTGTTGCAGAGCGGCACGGATAGCCGTGGTATCGAATGTCCAGGCCAATGGATCTGCTGCAATGGTTAGCTTATAGGGTAAGGCAGTATTTCCTGAAGGTTCAATCTTGAAAGGAGTTACTTCAATCGGTGTGGTACCCAGTGCTCCGGATGCAGCACCCAGTTCGGGTAAATACAATACAATGGCCTGTGCCGTAGGGCCTGTGGTTGCAGAACCGAGTACCGACATGCTTTGCGCCGGATAAATGTATGGATAGGCGGCGGAAGCAGGCTGCTGGCTCAGGAATAAGGCTGGCGCGAATAGTTTAAGTGATGTTCCGGCAAGACCTGTTCCATTTTTCATGATGGGTTGTACATAGGCCGTGTATTCTTTCCCCGAGGCAGCCGTAATAGTGAACGAATCGCTGGTGGCACTGGTGGTATTGGTATACACTTGGTTGGCAGGCGTTGCATTGTCGTATACCGATATACAGTAGCATACAGCATCTGGCACCTGCTCCCACTCCACAGTTGTATTGCTACCAGTGAAGCGGACTGTGGAAACATTGGCCATATTCGTTGGCACCCATGCTTCATTAGAAGGAGGCCCTGTAACCGGAACACCGTTTGAAGTTCCGGTTGCCCTTACAGTATAACCGAGCAATGCTCCAGGCGTAAGCGCTGTTGTTAATGCAAAAGCGTTTGTTGGAATATTGGTTTGCGGATTGCCTTTTGTAAAATTGATATTATAGGCAATAGCATTGGCGCCTGTAACAGCGGTCCAGTTCAGTGTAGCTATATTGGTAGTGGCTGCAGCAGTAGTTGCGTTGATAATGGGCGCTGTCAATAACGGACTGGCGCTACAGGTGGCAGCCATAGACGGATCACACTGAAGTGTAACCGGTCCAAGTGAAATATTTACCATTGCCACCAGGTTGCCGGTATCCGGAATAGAAAGGGCGGCAAGCTGAATGGCACTGCGTGTAGCAGTTGTTTCGTTTCCACGATAAATAGTAGCAGCGCCGGATGCAATGATCGCGCGATAGCTTACCGGCAATGTATTGGCTGCCGGAAGCGTGGCCGGTACGGTCCAGGTAATACCGATTTGTCCCTTTGTTGTAACCAATGAAGCCAGCAATGGCGGTGCAAACAGCGCATACAAAGTTTGTGCAGGGCTATTACCGCCGGTAATTCCGGTAGCAAAGAGTTGTATGGTTTGTGTTTTGGTGGTGTCGATTGCTGTTTTGGCAAACGTAAGTGTGGCAGTAGTGCCGGAAATGGTTTGCGTAGCTATAACAGTCGTTTCCTGTAAAACAGAAACTGTATAAGCAGTAACATTGGCAGCGCTATCAGGCAGGCGGTTCCAGGCAATATCCGCTCTCCATTGTGCGTTGTTTGCGGGATCGATGCGCAGGAGGGCGGATTGCAGTACAGGTGCGGTGGCCAGTAAAATGGCGGGCTTACTTGCAGGGCCTGTTACTGTTCCATCGGTAGATACACTGCTGGCAACAACGCTTAGCCCAACCATTCCTTCTACATTGTACTTTGATGTACTATAACTAAAACTCACTACGCCGCTAGTGGGTGCAACAGGACCGGCAAGTACTATATCTCCATCCATCAGGTAAGCCTGTGCGGAAAGACCTGTGGGGGTCGTTGTAATATTTGCCGTTACTTTTCCCGCTGTTTTATCAGCAACAACATTAGTTACCGTTGGCGCCTGCGTGATCAGGCTGAAGGACAAAGGTGTACTGCCAATATTGTTGGCTACAGTAGATAACTGAACGGTAATGTTTGACTGGCCATAAATATCCAGCGGAATATTGGCAGAAACAGGGCCTCCTTTAAAACTGGCAACAACCTGGTTGCTGGCAAGTACCTGTATGAGGCTGGAATCGGGGTTCACGCAACCGGCAACGGTATCGAGGTTCCAGGAAAGAGAAAGGCTTTTGCCATTGTAAACAGCTGCAGCAATTGTTTTAGCCGCTTGTGGTACGCTGGTGTAATTGCTGATCACGGTAGGAGGCCCCATGCTGAAAGGCGGTGCAAAAGCACCGCCTCCCGAATTGCTGGTGGGAATAATGGCTTGTGCATTGAAAGAGAATGGCGCAGTAAACCCGGTGGTGGTAACAGGTACAGATAACCTGTTACCCTGAGTTTGCGCGCTGCCAATATTCACATATACACCGCCTGATAGGGCGAATACATTTACCTGTGCGCCTACTGCAACACTGCTTGCACCATAGGTTACCGTTGCATCAAGCGTAGTGCCATTGAAAGCGGCGCTACCTACCATCACTTCGGCTGCTGTTACGGGTGCAGATGCGATGGCACTGTTCCAGTCGATATTTTCAGGCGGTGTGCCCGACGGCACCCAGATGATATCGATCATATAAGACTCGGTGGCGGATAAAGGAAAAGACGGCTGATAGATAGCTGTCTTTACACTTGTACCGGGACCGGATGTAGCAGATATGCCAATAACCACCGGGCTTGACGCCATTCGCAAGCGGATTACCAGCACGGGGTTGGTAACGCCGGCAGGCGTGGGCGATTGCGCCGGATCTGTCTGTAATGTTACACCAGTAGTACCTACGCCGGGAGGTGGAACGGAATAGGGGCTGGCATAAAACAGGTTCTTGATAAGACTGTTGGCCATGAGTAGGGTATTAAAAGCGCTTGTGATGTAATGCGGATGCATAATCAGTATGCAGTTCCTGTTTGATGCGCGGCAGCATGTATTCAAGATCATGGTGCGCTTCATTGCAATGATGGCGCATTGCCAGCTGATCACCGCAAAGGATTCCATTGGCATAATAGTTTGCCATATTGTGTGGAAAACTTTTTTCAGCTTGTTCTTTTACATTGCCCAGTGCCAGGGCATAAAACATATCGTTGTAAGCAATCGCTTCAATGCTTTTTACCGTAGACATGCCTTCATCGGTCATTACTTTGTCGCCCGCAACAAGATGGCTGATACTTCTGCACTTATCCGCCGTCATAAAGACCATGTGGTTCTCGGTAGCAGTGATGCTTTTACCATTAGCGGTGGTGAGCCGGAATATCTCTTTGCGGGTGCCTGCTGCCGGATCGGAACTATGTCGCCCTAATGCGGTAGCGCATACTGCGAAACTACTTCCGTTAGTACCGGTTTTTACCCTGAAGGTTTCATTGATGGCTTCAATTGGTTTTTTACTACCATCTTCCAGCGTTACTAATGTGCCTTTGGCCAGGCAATGCCACCAGAAATACAGGTTCGGTATCTGCGTGCAATTGATAGATGGGTCTTCGGGTGTGTTTTTACTGCAGACAAAAAATGGAGGTGCAGTAGCGCCGCCTTTTAATGGGATGCCATTAAATGCGAAATAGAAATAACTATCAATTTCGTTGCCCAGCGAAGTAGAGTTGTATACAATTGAGTTTGTTTGTTGGTAACCCTTTTGATCATAGGGAAATTCCCACTGCAAAACATTGGCAGGAGTACCCACTGAAAAAGCACCAATCATCTTTGCATCTGTGGTGTATTGGGTAGCTCTGGTGATTTCGACAGTAGAGCCATGCCCATTGTTTACAAAAATACTGGTGCTGAGATCTGCAATGGTAAGGCTGGGCAAGTCAATAAGCCCGCTCAGCGCCACATTACCTTTAAAAGGAACAATGAGATATGGATTATTTTCATTGGCGGAAGGTTCTATAAAGATATAGTCAGTATTGGATGGAAATGGAGAACCTGCTACTCTGCCCACTGCAATCCAAATGTTTACATTGCCTGTATGCTGGATCACAGGCATAGCAATATTAGCTTTGATGCCATCCTGCGCTACCGCAACTTTATTGGTATAACTGTAAAAACGGGTAGACCCGTTGGCATCTGTTGTGTGCCCCATGTACAGAAGAGAAAGGTTTTTTCCGGCCGGTGCAGCGGTAGCGCTCCTGGCAGGACAAGCGAGAAAGCCTCTTTTCACCGCTGTATTCTCTCCCTGCGCCAGTAGTGCACCGGTATCACTGTCGAATACCATTAAATTACCCCCTTTGATCAGGCTATCGTTGGATGATCGTGACCAAACGGTTGCAGTAGCTTTTCCGGCAGCAGTTTTCCCTGCATCTACCATGCGTACATTGTCCACGCCGGGGGCTCCTTTATATGAATCTCCCGTGTTCAGTGCTTTATAGAGGTATGGGTAATTGGCCGGTGTTCTGCCGGCAGCATTGAGCATACTTTCAATGAATTTTCGATGTGTGGGATCTGAAGGGTTGAGGTAAGTAGTTGCACTTTGTTTCGAAGCACGTTGAAATGCGAGTAACTCACCAGCTTGTTGTGGTGTTAGTGTTGGCAGAGATTTCATAAATAGAATTTTATGTTTGTGGTTTTTGATTGGAACGATAAGCTTCCCTTCAAATGAGAGCAGAAACACCGGGAAGCCAGTTTTTTATTTTAGAATTATTCATTGGGTAGAATTTGATATGGAGACAAAAAACAAAAAGCGCCGAACAAAGTGGCACGATAAACGATGATCTAATGGTTAGAAATTAGTTTAAGCGTACTACACTTTGTATTAGAAGTCAATCTGTTGCATACTTTCTTTCGCAATGATTGATGCCATACAACAATACAATCAAATTTTGACTGATACAAGGGGGAAAACCCCCTATTTGGAGTGGGTGAAACAGGATTTTTTTACACATTTCGGTTTCCGCTCTAAGTTTCGTAGATAAATTTGGATTTACTCTTTTTTGATTTGATCGATGGGTGCCGTGTTCAAATTTGTTTGCAAATAGCAACCCATCTGGATGGCATTATTTATCAATGATAATGTATGATTTATGGAATCAAATATCACCCCAGATAAAAGCCGGCTCGTTTACAACTTTCTCTGTAATTGTTGAGTTGTAAGGTGGCGACCGAAAGCGCTCGTTATTTAATTAAGATTTATAGTCAGGCTTCGTTTTTAAAGACCTATAAAACAAGATAAAAAAGCCTTAATTTTAGTTTAGTGAAACCAATGCTGCTCAATGATTAAGATTGCCTTAGTAGATGATCATCCGGTAACCAGAAGGGGTATTGCTATGCTGATTGAATCGACTGATGAAATTCAGATTGTAATGGAAGCAAGTAACGGAGCTGAACTTTTAAAAAAAATATCTGGTACCTGTATACCGGAAATTGTCCTTTTAGATATTTCAATGCCGGTAATGAACGGTCAACAAACCATGGAGAAATTGTTGTTGTCATATCCGGATATTAAAATTATCGTATTCTCTTTTTACGGCGAAGAGGATACGATCATCAATATGATTGTAAACGGTGCCTGCGGGTATATTAATAAGTCATCTGATCCTTCCGTTATACAGAAAGCGATCGTGTCGGTGCATAAATGTGGTTTTTACCTTGGCGACCTTGTTAAAAAGGAGTATTTCCAATTTCGAGAGCGTTCTAATAAAAAGACAGGATTTTACGGCAAGAGTATTTTAACAAAGAAGGAAGTTGAATTTATTCAACTTGCCAGTACCGACTTGAGCTATAAAGAGATAGCTGAGAAAATGGGGGTTAGTTTCAAAACGGTAGAAAATTACCGGGACAGCCTGTTTCAAAAGCTTGACCTTAACAGCCGTCCCGTTTTGGTATTATACGGAGTCCTGAACGGAATGATCGCATTCTATCATTGAGATCTAACCTCCCCGATTATTTTTTATTTGCGCCCCCATTTATGGGGGTATTTTATTATCCCTGGAAGCATTGTTTTTTTATTCCAATGACAGGGTAATATTTGTCACGAAAATCGGAAATTCTTGGCATACATTATATTATATATATAACACATGTGTAATTAATTGTTTTATAAATTATTGAAACTGTATTATTACAATGACGTCGGATAGTTTGGTGGTATTATTCACCTAAACTAATTCCAATGACAACAGCACAAGTTCTTCAGAAAAACGGGCGGTTGGTCGGAACCAAACATGTTGACCAACTTATCAGCCGTTACAAAAAAGAAAGATGGGTAGCCAACACCCAATTTTTGGGGAAACCCGATTCTTTAAGCACCTGGTTCGGTATTGAAGAAATCACACAGTTTCTTCGTTTAGCGTCCGAGCACGGGGCGGATGGCATTAAGGTCTACTATGGTGTTTACCCGGAGGATTTCGAAGGGGATATTGAGCTGCGGGGAAGGCAAACTGTGGTTCTGGTGGCTACAAAAGCGAAAAAGACTGAAAATGGTCTTTTTCATAAAAACCTCTATGTGCCTCATAAAGGTGGTGCCGAAATTCTGGCATTCAATTACGGGACAGCCTGTCCTCCCTTTTGTGGCGGAAACGATCCTCTTGGTACGGAAGGCATCCCTTTCGGGCTGGAAATGGAAAGAGTTGGACTGACCATCTTAGAGGACGAAAAGGGGATTAAAGTTATCTAGTTTCCGCCCTAAAATTGAGTAATTTTGCCCCGGCAAAACCGGGGCCTTTTTATGCATTCCATTAACCCTGATCTGTGGATCCTACTAGCTGCAATGATTATTGCTGTTTACACTACTTTCCAACGTAGAGGGATTGAGCGCGTAATAATCTCAATGCTGTTGTGTTTTACTTTCTTTGTAGAAGCCGTCGGCACCTATTATGCCTGGCATAGTTGGAATAATCTTTTATTCATCAATTGCCTTTCAATAGTTGAATTAGCGCTGTATACTTCTTTTTTTTACGTGACATCTGAACCAGGTCTACAAAGAAAGTCAATTCTGTTTTCCGGCTTTTTCATTGCGGGCATATGTATCACTGACATTTTTTTTATTACGGGATATAAAGCTTTTCACACCTATTCCTATGCCCTGTCTGCTGTTTGGCTGATCTTTGTGGGTTTGTGGAAGGTTAAAAATTTCCTTCAAAATGAGAAGAACGAATTGCTGCCGCTAACGAAAGATTTTGTTTTCTGGGTTACTGTTGCGATTCTTTTCTTTTATACCGGATCTCTTTCAGTTGTTGTCGTCCTTAACAGTCTGACCAATTTCTCAAAGGAAATTGTAAGGAATATGCATATCTTATTACTCAATATAAACAGTCTTTACTATCTACTCCTGATAATCGCTTGCTTATGTCCAAAGAGAATCCCGAAATCCTTCTTCAAGCAGTAGTCACTTTTATTGTTGCTGTTTTTTTAATTGGGTTTATACTACTGGTTGTACGACTGATCCAAAGAGGGAAGAGGCTTCAGGAGGAGGAAATCAAGCGGTTTAAAGTAATTCATGAAAAAAAACTGCTTGAGACCCAGATAGAAACCCAGGAAGAGATATTGAAGAATGTCTCCATGGAAATACATGATAATGTCAGTCAGATTCTTCTACTGGCAAATGTAAATCTGTCATTATTTCAATTTGCTGAAACGCCGGAACAATCCTTTTCTCTTATAGCTGAATCTAAAAGACTGATCAGTTCCGCTATGGAAGATTTGTCAGAACTGTCCAGGAATATCCACAGTGACCGAATCAGCGAGATTGGAATAGATGAAGCCATACGAAATGAACTTGATTGGTTGTCAAAAAAAGGGGCAATCAAAACAAATTTTTTTG
>Ga0209992_10003319_pt1 | contig 13645 bp, 19 predicted proteins | sample 2SBtaG_2_FD_182564 | JGI IMG/M metagenome (GOLD analysis project Ga0209992, IMG submission 182564) | Deep subsurface microbial communities from Kolumbo volcano to uncover new lineages of life (NeLLi) - 2SBTROV12_ACTIVE470 metaG (SPAdes)... | ecosystem: Environmental > Aquatic > Marine >... | reverse complement strand
TTATCTAAGTAAACTTACCAAACTAAAAAGAATTACAGAAATCAAAGTTCTAAGAGCATTTACTAGAAACTTAGCACCTGATCCTTATTCATCAGATACTAGTCAAAAAACAGAGTATTGTAAAATCTACAGAGGAAAAAAACCACATTGGTTACCTGCAGTTGAAAATAAAGGAGAAGGAATATTTTTCATTCTAAACAAAAAGAGGCTCAAAAAATGGGAACAAGATCAAAAAGCAAGAGAAAGATGTCTTGCCACCATAGATGGATTTGAACAGTGGGCAAAAGATAGAGACTGGAAAGTGGAAGAAAAATTTGAGCCTAGATATTTACTGCTTCATACACTTGCTCATGCAATAATTAGGGAATTGGCAAATTCTTCAGGATATAGTGAAGCCTCAATTCAGGAACGAATTTACTCAGGAATAGATGAATCAGGAGAAATTCAATGTGGGATTCTTCTCTATACATCAACTGCATCATCTGATGGAAGTTTAGGTGGTTTAGTTAGAAAAGGAGAATTAGGTGCATTTACAGATTTGATTGAAGGAGTGCAAAATAGATCATCAAGATGTTCTAGAGATCCACTTTGTGGAGAAGATGATCCAATTCAAAAGAAAGCAAACAAAGTGAATCCACATGCCAGAATAAATGGTGCTGCATGTTATGGATGTACATTACTTCCAGAAACTAGTTGTGAAAATTTTAATAAACTTCTTGATAGACAACTACTAACTCATGAAGAATATGGATATTTTTCAAAGAGGTTTAATGATTGAACACTACAATAAAAAAACATCTTAATCATTTCTTAAACACAATTCCTGAAAAAAAAATTTCAGGGTTTATTAAATTAATATCACAAAATGAAATTTCAAAAAAGAGTGATACATATGATCTAAAAGAAAAATTGAATTTATTACCTGATGAAATCAAAATTGTAAAAAAAATTCTTAATGATTTAGAACCTGAATCAATATTAATTGGATTGGAGTTATTATCTGAAATCAATCAATTAGAAAATATGTCTCAAAAAAATACAACACTATCTTGGACTAGTCCTGTTGTTTTTCATAAAAAAGCAGATAATACTAAAAGTACAATTATTGGAATGATCAATTCTGCAAAAAAATCCATTACTTTTGTTGGATATTATATCATGCCAGACACTGAAGATATTTTTTCTGCATTGATTAATGCATCAAACAGAGGTGTAAAAATTAGACTTTGTTTTGATAAAGCAAAAAAATTTATTAAAATAATAAAGAAATTATGGCAGGACCAAGCTCCATTCCCTCTAGTTTACACATTTCGACCAAAAGAAGAACATAGTTCTTTACATGCTAAAGTTTTGATAATTGATTCAAATCAATTACTTATCACTTCTGCTAATTTGACTGGACGAGCAATTACACGAAATGTAGAAATGGGAATTAAACACAATGGGGAATCTGCAAAAGATGCTGAGGCATTAGTCGATAGTTTGATTGACAATCACTATTTGGAGGAAATTGCATGAAAAAACCAAAGAAAGACTTTGATCCACGCTTACAATGTATTACCCAATTCAAAAAATGGTGGACAAAAGAAGATTTACGAGAAAAAATTATTCCATTAGTATCTTCATCTCACATGTTTGATTTAATTAAAGATATCAAAGGAATCGATAAAGATGTCATAAATCATGATTTGTTAGCAAATGTTCTTTATGATATTGTAGGAAGTAAATTTTTAAGAAAAATTTCTAACAAAGGAAAAATAAATCAGAAATTTAGGAAAGAAATTCTTGATGCTGCAATAAATTCTGGAAATGCCAGTAAAGATAAAATTTTTAAAATTGCATCTAGATATGAAAAAACAAAAATAGAATCTACCAAAACTGTTTCTGAAATAAATGCTCATTCAAAATGGTTAAGAGAACTAGCAACAGAATTAGAACTTCCTTCTTCAGTAATAGAAAAACAATTTTCTGAAAAAAAAGATCCTAGTGAAATTGTAATTCCTCATTCGCCACAAAATCCTTTGTATGATTATCAATATGCAACTGGAATGGAAATTTTAGATATGTTAAAAGGAAAAAGTCCTCATAAAAGACGTTTAATCTCAATACCAACAGGTGCTGGAAAAACAAGATTAGTTGTTGAAACAATGATTGATTGGATTAATTTAGGACAACCAGGAAATGAGCAACAACATAATTCAAAATTTATGATTTGGGTTGCACAGAGTAATGAATTATGTGAACAAGCATATAGTACTTTTAAAACAATCTTTGAAGATAAAGGACGTCATGGAACAACATTACATCTTCATAGGTTTTGGGGTTCAGATAACAAATCATCATTTTATGAAAACAACGATTCTATTTTAGAAGAAAAAGGAATCATCATTGCAAGTATTAATTCATTATACAGTGCAGGTAAAAATCAACCAGAAATTTTAGATTCTTTGGGAGATATGACTTCATGCATTGTGATTGATGAGGCTCATCATTCAACTAGTAAAATGTACACTTCTGTTTTGAATAATATGGGATTTAATTTCCGTAAATCTGAACCTTCCGAAAAAGAAATTATATTGATAGGTTTGACAGCTACACCATTTCGTGGTACAGGCACAAAAAAAGATGGTTCAGGACTAAATGATGAGACAAAACGATTGAGAGAAAGATATGGTAGTTTGTTATTTCCTGAGATTGATGAAGGAGAAGGAGTACAAAATACTGCACCTATTCCCATAATTGATTCACCTGCTATTGGTAGAGTTGGTTATCCTTTCAGAATTTCTGGTGAAAGATCTTATGACAAAGATGGAAACATTGAGAAATTTTCTTGGACTGTTATAAAACAACCGACATTTTCTGAATTAATGTCTAAAGAGAAAACAATAAAAGATAATTGTGTAATTCGAAAAATTCCAGATTCTGATGAATCTCAAATAACATTTACTCCGACCTCATCAGGCGAATATAAGATAAAACTAACTGTTGAAGACAACGAAGGTGAAATTGGACATACACAAACTTACTTTAGAATTAAAGATCAAATGGAAGATGAGAGTGGAACAAACGAAATTGAATTACAAAAAAAATTGTACAGACGTTTAATGAAAAGAAAAATTCTCTGTCAAGTATATCATGAAGAAATTCCAATGAGCAGACAAATCTTAAGTAACAAACAAGCAAAAGAACTAAGAACATATAATGAATATAAATCAGAAACTTTAGATTTTCTTGCAAAAAATAAAGAACGAAATAAAAAAATTTTAGAATCAATTAAAAAAACAAAAGATCGTGGTAGAAAGAAAATTCTATTTTTTGCTTGTTCTGTTGAACATGCACAAACAATTTCATTAGTATTAGGCTCTTGTTACAATATGAAATCAGGATATGTAACTGGTGAAATGGATATTGATGAAAGAATATCTGTAATTAATTCATTCAAAGAAGGAAAGTTAGATGTGTTATGTAATTTCAATGTACTAACTACAGGATTTGATGCGCCTGGAATTGATTGTGTTTTTGTTGGTAGACCTGCACGTAGTACCTTACTGTATACTCAAATGATAGGAAGAGGAATGCGTGGAATCCGTAGTCATGGTACTGAAGATGTATTGATAATTGATATTGATGATAATTTTCAAGTTCATTTTCAAAATGATGAAGATGAAGATGATATGTTGGTGTTGGGTTGGCAATTATTCAAAGATTTTTGGAAACCATGGCATACTCACAAATCAATTACTGGTGGAAGGAAATTAACTGATGAACTAACTACTCTTGAATGCTCTAGATGTAAAAATCATGCAGTTGGGATTGAAGCAATTCAAAAAGTATTCCAACCTTCTGGGGAACCATCTGGAATTGTAGAATCTTTGTTGAATGGATGTTTAGATTTACTCCCAAAGGAATGCCTAAAATGTAGATTAGAATCATTTAACGAGGAGCCAGGAATTTTAATTAAAAAATGCCCTCAATGTAATGTTCAAAGTAAAGGTAGAATAGATATTGAAACTATTTTTGGATTTAGAAAAACTGGAGGGAAAATAATTCCTCAAAGTTATTGTCGTTCATGTAGAAGTAAAGTGAGAAAAGGTGAATTAAAATGTCCATATGTAAATTTCTTAAAAAATCAAGGAAGGATTCATGGCAATTATCAAATGATATTAGGATTGTATCTAATTGAATCACAAAAAAATTCTGGAAAACTTTGTCCTGCAAATATCACTGATGCTAGAAGATTTTTACTCAAACATAACCTAGATAAAAAACCAATCCAAATAGGAACTAATCATCCTGTCTTTCAAGTTTACAAAAATCATGGATTGATTCAATCAATAGATAGTGTAACAGGAGAAATTGCATTTGTTCCAATTTTAGATATGGTAAGATTTGGAAAATTATGTTATGATAAATTAAAAGAACATTCACTAAAACATCCTACCTATGAAACAATTCAAGAAGAAACAAATTCTATTCAGGAATTAGTCGTAATTTATCAAAAAATTCGAAAAACTTTGTTCAAACATCCACCTACTCAAAGACAATTTGCAAAATCTTTACCTAATTACAAATTACTTGATGTAATGAAAAGAACTTATGGTTCATATCACAATTTTCTTGAATCACAAGGTGAAACAATTCATCACAATCTTGATCTTGAAGATATTCTTTTTGATGAATATTTTGAATTACGAGATAAATTAAACCGAGGACCTACTAAAGATGAATTGGATGGATATGGAGATTATACAATAAGTGATTATGTTGAATGTTTTGATTCTTATGAAAGTTTTCAAAATGCTGCTGATGAAATTACATTTACAATTAGTGAAATAAAGGAAGATGTTACTATCAATGAACTACAAAGTGATTATACTGAATTAAAAACTGCATTAGGACATATTCCACATTTTTCAGAAATAAAAAACAAATCAAAATATGGAATTGAACATTATTTAAAAAAATTTGTTTCATATGGAAAATTCAGTAGAATTATGGAAAATAAAGAAGGTGTAGAACACATAATGATTAAACTGAAAGAAGATTATGATAAGATTAAAAAACTTTTAGGCATTCCATTAAATCTTACACAAATGATGCGACATTCAAATTATGGTGGAAAAATTCTTGATGTCTTTGAAAAATATTCAGATTTTTTGAATTATATTCAGGAACATGAAAAACCTATAGAAACTATTTCAGGAAAAATTGTGAAAGAAAATCAGGAAAAATTATTAAGAAAATTCAACACTGATATTAAATTGCTAGGTAAAACAAAAACATTTGAAAATTTAATCAAAGATAATCCTATTCCATACAATGAGTGGTTTAGTTCAAAAGAAAGTTTTGTTAAGAAATTATCCAATGATGTTGATGGTGATTGGAGATTTGAGAAATTATATAAAAATGCATTAAAGAAAAAGAGTAAGGAACAGTCCATTCAAACTACTCAAGAAAAAACAAAAATTCCTCAAAATAAAGTCAGAAATTGGTGGAAATCATGCCCAAAATGTGGTAGTGGGTTAGAAAAGTTTGGAAAACACAATATTCAGTGTTCAAATTCTTCTTGCAATTATACTAGATAATCACTAAGATTCTAAGATTTCTTTATAGACATCTTGAATGAATTTATCAAATTCTGCACCTGTCATTCTTTCTTTATTTTCTAGGAATAAATCTGCTAACTCACCAATAGAATATCGAATTTTTGGTTTTTCTAATTGAGAAATTTCAAAGATTTTTTCAGCAACTTCTGATGGTTCTAAACCTTTTTCAAATAATGATTTTGAATTTTCAAGAATTTTTTCAGTCATTGCTTTGAACGTAGGATTTATTGATGCCTCTACAATTTTCATATTTTCATGGAATTTTGATTTTACAACACCTGGTTCAATTAATGTTAAAGTAATTCCATATAATGAAAGTTCTAATCTTAATGAATCAATTAATCCTTCTAATGCAAACTTCGATGATACATGAGCAGAAGATAATGGAAATCCAATTTGTCCTGCAACTGAACTAATACTAGTAATATTTCCTGATTTTTGTTCTTTCATAAAGGGTAAAACTGCTTTAATCATTCTAATAGGTCCAAAAAGTCCTGTTTCAAATTGTTCTCTTATTTCTTCTAATGAATAGTTCTCTATTGATCCCATAGATCCATATCCTGCATTGTTTACAAGAATATCAATTCTATTTTCTTTATTTTTTATTTCATTGATTGCATTATCTATTGTTTCTTGTTTGTTTACATCAATTTGAAGAATATCTAAATTCAAATTCTCATTATTTGTTTTGTTTTCAAGTTCTGATTTTTTATCTAAATTTCTCATTGTTGCATAAGTTTTGTAGCCCTTTCTTGCAAATTCTAAAGCAGTTTCAAAACCAATTCCACTTGAACAACCAGTAATCAAAACAACTTTTTGTTTTGTTTCTTCTCCACTCATATCTCGTATCTTACTCCTTCATCAACTAGTGTCATATTCTTTGCAATCTTGTTGTATGCTTCTGGATGCTCTGAATGAACTGGATATAACATCTTGGCATCAATTGTAGTCACCACATCAAGCAAATCCTGTCCCTTTGAATGTCCAGAACAGTGACTTTGAACTCGCTCCAAATCATAGTGATTTAGCCACGTATCTACTCGTTTTTTATCAAATTCTCCTTCATCATTGTAGGGTTCTGAGGCTGAATGGATGTAAAGTGAGCCTGATTGTGGTTTAACATCAATTAGAGCACCAAAATTCCAAAATGAAAATGCACAAAGCATCTTATCTTGATTTTGTGCAATATCAGAAGCTGTTACGATATTTGGCTCATCAAAGAGTTCTTTTTGAGATTTTTTCCATGATGCTTTTTCTGGTTTGAAAATTGCAATGTGTTCATCATCAAAGTTTGGAATTCCGAGTTGTGGATCTTTTGATAAATGTTTTAGATATGCAACATTTGCAATATCTACTACAAACTTTCTATCATTTTCTTTTGCTATATTGTAAAATGTTCTCATTCTATCCATATCTTTAAAATTAAAATCAGCAATCACTAAACTAGAATTATCTTTTACATGTGATGTACAATCATTGTACACTTTATTTTCACTCTCATCACTTTGTAAATCTGTAATTCTTGTTCCTTCAGCAATTAGTGCAATGGGTTTTGAATCAGTTGCAACCTTTACAAAGTCTTCAGTCATATCTGCTCTGACTCCATGTAGACGAATATCTCCAGTATATACAACAGCACCTTCTGATGTATGAATAATAAAACCATAAGCACCTGGTACTGAATGATCTACATGAATTGGTTCTACTTCTAGGGAACCAATTTTGAATTTATCTCCAGTTCTAAATGTTTTAACATCTCTTTCTATCTCATCTGCTTTACTATCTGTTCGTGGTTTGAATGCTAGTATTTCTTTCTCAAAATTTCTTTGTCCACGTTCACGAATTGCTTCTAAAATTAGTTTACATGTATCTCCCATGTAAATTGGAATGTCTTCATGCAAAAATGAAATGTAATCTGCATGATCTGCATGTGCATGAGTTAACAACACTGCATCAATATCAGTATCAGTTTCTCTTTTCCCCATCATCTCCATTAAATCACTACGATAAACTCTATCCAAATCAGGAATCAATCCAATTTCTAAAAAGTCACGTAATCCAGTAGCTGTTCGTGGGCTCATAAACTCATCAAAATAGGCTCCACGTTTACCAAAACTCATCCCAAAATCAAGGAATACCTTGGTTCCCTTGTCTTCAAGTAGAATTTTGTTACCTCCAACCTCACCTACTCCACCATAAAATGTCAAATGAGTCACAATCTTAACCTCATATTCTCATCATAAAAGGTCATTGATCTTCTCCTAATTTTCTAGTGACATTTTCTGCCCATCCAGCAATTCCCCATATTATTTTGGTAAGTACAATCATCATTCCAATTACAAAAAATGCGATAGAGTACAACAACATTCCATCAACAAAGATGAAAACAACTCCTAAAATCATCGATGTTACAGCTACAAATACAAAAACTTCTTGAAAATTAGTCATTTTATACATCTCCTTGAAATTTTTTGAATGAATTTTATTCCTAATTTGATAAAATTATCATCAATTCCATATTTTTCAAAAACTCTTCTTAGAAAATAATTTCGAGTAAATGAAACTGAGGCATAAACAAAAGTAATTGCCAAGTTTGCAGTTAGTGGATCTTCTTGAATCCAACCCAGAGATAATGGTAAAACAATAATTCCTAATCCATACCCTATTGGATAACCTCCAAAGGAATTAACAAATGCCTCTGAGAGACTTTTTTTGTGAGAATCAATTTGCTCAGACATTATTTCATATACTCCAAAATATCCTCTGAAAATGATTTCATATCTGATTCCTGGAAATTATTTTGAGATTCATTACATGGTTGAATAGCATCTTGAATAATTTTTGGAAGATAATACACTATTACTAATGCAACACTAATCAACGGATTGAATAATCCAAGTAGAATTGTTGCACTCCAAAACAAAATCTTTGTAAATTTATTCATCTCGTTCTCCCCACCGACGACTACACTCATTGCATTCCCATCTAGGATCATGATCAGACACTAAACACCCACCTAAAACAAATTCACCTTTATCCAATTTGTCTTCTATTGATTTACAATCTGGAAAATATCCCCAAAGAATTTCTGCAACTCTTGAAGAACCACATTCAGGACACTTCATTTAGTTGACCTCTTTGATTTTTTTCTTTCTTTATTTACTAATTTACCAAAAGCTTTATCGATTTTTATATCCCATTTTTTTAATTCTATCTTTAATGCATCTAATGAAATAGAATACACTCCCATTACACTAACAACTGCATCTCGTGCATCACACAAGTCATCAAATGTTTTATTTTCTTTTCTATATCGAATAAATAATTTTCTAAATTCTTTATCTGTTAATTTTTGTTCTTTCAATTTCTACTCCTCCAATATTCGTACAAATAGTTACCATTCCATGAAAAATAATCACAAATTATTCCACAATATCTACAAACTTGATCTTCCCAGGATTGAAATTTACTAGTATTCTTGTAAGAGATTTGACAGATTTTACATCTCATTTTTTCTTACCTCTTTTCTCTAATTTCTTATTCTTTGAAACCAACTCATCCCATTTTTTATCTAATTCTTCATTATCTTGATGAGTTTTGATAATTAATTTTGTAAATCTTTCACAATCGGCATAAAATTGAGCAACTTCATTATTAGCTATGACTCGTGTTTTAGGATTATTTTTGAAATTTTCCCATGATTTTATAAAATCATCTTCATTATTTTTAAAATTCAGATATACTGATTCGATTTCCTGAAAAAGTTCACATCTTTCTGAATCACTCAAAGTTATTCCCCCAAATTTTTTCTAAATTAATTTCATCTTGTGATTTTCTAGATTTTTTTCGAGATTTTTTCTTTGAAGTATCAGACCAAATTTTGATATTATTTTGAGATGTTTTATCTAGTTCTGTAGTTAATTTCTCCATTGAACCACCAAAGTCCTGGATAATTTTGTTAAATGTCTCAATTCCTCGATTGAAATTTTTTAGGTTAATTTCATTGAGAATTGTGCCTATTTTCTCTCTTTTTGTGGTATAATCAACTAGAATAATGTCATATTTTTTGCATAATACTTCCTGGATACTATACAATTTCTTCCATTCTTTGACAGTATATTTTTTTATTTTTCTCATCTTAATTCATCCACTTTATGACCCACTTCACTCTCAACTAAATCTCTGATTCGATTTTTGAATTTATTTTTAAATTCAGTTCCATATTTTTTTTCGAGATAAGTTAATTGAAGACTCCATTCTAATGTTACAATGTATTTGATCTCTTTTGGATCAAGATCACTAATGTTCATTTTTCAACCTCTCAAGTTCAGCACGACCTTCTGCTACTCTTTCTTCAAAAACTCTCGTCATTCCTCTATGATATTGAAGATGTATTTCTGCTCGTCTCAAATCTTCTTCCTGATATGTCTTTGCAATAAACTTTGGAAGTATTCTTGTGATTTTCATTTTAATTCTTCCATTTCATTTGTTAAAATGTCTACTAGACGTTCTATGAAATTATTTTGAAATTCACTGCCATATTTATTTTCAAGATGGTTTTGTAATTCATCCCATTTCAAACTAGTTAGATAATCTGTTTCTCGTTCATCTAAACTTAGAAACATTTTTTTTCCTACTTGTTGTATACTTGATCTTCTCTTTGAATAAATCATCTATTGTTTTCCTCCATAAATTAATGGTTCATCATCGTCATCATCAAACTCTCGAATAATTCGTGGATACATTGAAGTCATTGTTTAAATTCCCCCAACCATTGATGGATGAAATGCTGCAACTCCAAGAAATGAGCATGTCTTGAGTAACATTTTATCAAAGGTTACTAAAACAAAATCTTTTGTCTGACATAAACTCAAAATTTTGTTATCGCCATTGTGACAAATTTGGAATTGGTTTGTGATTTGTTTTGCATCTGAAATTGTATCCTCACTACTTTGTGAGAGTTCTATTTTTCTTCCCAAAAGTGAAGATAGTTTTGAGATAATTTTTTCAGGTACATATCCACGTACTCTTTTTACCTCACCTAATACAACATCACACAAGATGATCTTGACTGATTTACCTCGAAGTTTTGCTTTGAGACTTTTTGCAACACCTGGTTTCTCTATGATGTCTATTACAACACAAGAGTCAAGTGCTATGTTTTGTTGATTCATAGAATAAGTTAGGCTCAGAAATTATTATATAACATGACCATACTATGCATACTTAGCATACCATTATGCCTGAAAATGAGAATTTACGTATACATATTGCCCCAGTAGGCTATGAGATTGACAGAATTGTTCTGCCTGCAAAAAAGAAGAGGGCAGACAAGGTATACTTGCTGATTCATGAAAATCCTAGTATTGACAAGGCAGTTTCATTTTATGATAATATTTCAAAAAAATTAGGAAAACTAAACATCGATGTTGTAAAAGAATATCATGATAGATTAGATTTATTTAAAATAATAAAATCAGTTAGAGAAATTATAGAAAGAGAGAAAGGTAATATCATCTATGTAAATTTAGCATCAGGAAGTAAAATTCAAGCAATTGCATGTATGATGGCATGTATGATGTTCAATGACAACAAAAACATTCAGCCATTTTATGTAGAGGCAAAAGATTACATTGGATTTTCAGGTAAACCCATCTCAACTGGAATAAAAGAAATTCAAGACATACCAACTTATGAGATTAAACGTCCACAACAAAAACTAGTTGATGCATTAAAAATAATCAATGAACATAATGGTAGAATTTCTAAAAAAGAAATGGCGCAAATTGCAAAAGAACAGAAATTAATTGTTGTAAATGCTGAAAATGAAAGTCAAGCTACGTTTGCAAGTTTAGATAAAAGTATCATTAGTGTGTTAAAAGATCAGTGGGGATTTATCAAAGTAGAACAGATTGGAAGAACTAGATGGATTGAAATTACTGAAGAAGGTAAAAATGCTGCAGAGTTTTTAATTTAGAATTATGATTAAAATTAAGAAAGAGAGAAATATTACATTAATTTCTGCAGCAGTAACTGATTTTGCAGATTGTTTAGGGTATTGTGAATATAAAATTCCATTATCTATTCAAGGAATCAAACCAAAACCCTCCCAAGCTCTAATTTCAGGTACAAAAGCACATCATGCAGAAGAAAAATATGAACAAGAACATGTAGAATTAGAACCAGTTTCACATGAACAAATCGAAGATAAAGAAGAAGATATTGAATTTGCTCGAGAAAATATTTATTCTACTCTAATTATGCCATTTGAATTTTCATCAGAAAATGCTTTGCTGACTCTTTCAGGTAGAATTGATAAGATTCTGAGAGTAGATGAAACTCTAATAGTTCAAGATGACAAATTTGCAGGAAGACCACAAACTTATGATAACAAATCACAACCATATCCTAGCCAATTACTACAAGTTTTGACGTATCTAAATTCTAATTTTTCTGCAAAGAGAAGTAGAGATCCTGAAGATTTCTTTGAAATGCCACATACTCAAAAGAAATGGCAGGTTAGAATTTGTGATAGAGAGACTAGAGAGCCTTACAAAATATTCTCTGATTTCCAAGATTCTTTTTCACTACATTATCTGCATACATCCCTTGAAAAATTTGCAACCATCTCACTTGGAATTAATTCTCCTGAACATCATAATAGTAAACCAAAATGCAATGCATGTAACTTGAAATCTTTATGTGATTATAGAATTTAGAAACTATTGATTTAGAAAATCAGGAACATCAATACTGTTTGTTCTAAGATATGCCATTAGATCATCTACTTTGTTCTCCAAGTTTTGATATTTTGTAGATAATATCTTCATGTTTTTCTCAACTACTTTAAAATCAGAAATTGTTAGTTGTGGTTCTGCCTGAAGATACATCTCTCGTCTCTTTTCTACTGATAATTGATAGTAAGTATCCATGTAGAACCCATGTCCCATTAGTTCTTCAGCAAAATCTCTACCACATACATTTCCTACTGTAGTTCGAAAATACTTTCTAAAGGCATGGAAATGAACTACTTTTCGACCATTTTTATTTCTAGAATCAAGGCCAGGAGTCTTTTCAAGGAAATATCTGAGGCTATTATGAAGTAGAGATTCTGCATGAAGATGTTGAGGTTGTTTTGGATTTGATTTACGTTTTAGATTAACTATCTTAGAAGTTCTTCCAAAGATTTTAACATTCTTTAGATTAAGATTATCGCTACTTTCTTTCCATTCAAAAGATCTTTTGAGATATTCTTTTAATGAATTTGTAGCCTCTGTAGTCAGAAAGGTTTCTCTTTCTGTTCTAGTTTTTGTTGTCTCTGCTCTTAATCTAAGTGTAGTTGGATGAGTTGTAAAGTCAATATCATCTAATTCTAATTGAACTAATTCACCAAGTCTAATTCCACTTGAGGATAACACCAGAATCACAGTTTGTAGTTTAGGAGGTAGATTTCTTTGTAGTTTTAAGATTAATTCTTTAGTAATTGGTTCTTCTCTTTGTCTAATTACTCGTGGGATACGAACCATTTGTTTATAATCTTCTGAAGTAAATCGTAATCCTAAATTTCTCAAATACCCCTTTACTGAAGGCATTCGACTCATTATTGATTTTGGTTTGTATCCTTTAGAATCCAAAAACACTACAAATTCATTGAGAACTTTGTAAACATCAAAGAAATTATTTTTTACTTTATCAACTAGTTCAAATTCATTAATGGAATATTTTTGTGATAAAAATTCTCTAAATCCAGTATTGTTTTTGTTTGTAATTGCCATGCGATAAGTGCTAACAGTACTATGACTATGAGATAAAATGAAAACCGAAGAAAGATAGTCTTCAAGTGGTTTATCAAAATCTTTATCTACCATACATTGTATTATTATACAATGTATATATGATTTACTTTCTATATAATGTATATAATGTGTAAAGAGTGGTTTCTATAGTGATTTTTTACCGTATAAATAAAAAATCAGGCTCAAAAATTTATAATTTTTAAATCTAATTCAAGATAGATATTGCTTTTGTTACATCTGTTT
>Ga0209992_10003318_pt1 | contig 13651 bp, 15 predicted proteins | sample 2SBtaG_2_FD_182564 | JGI IMG/M metagenome (GOLD analysis project Ga0209992, IMG submission 182564) | Deep subsurface microbial communities from Kolumbo volcano to uncover new lineages of life (NeLLi) - 2SBTROV12_ACTIVE470 metaG (SPAdes)... | ecosystem: Environmental > Aquatic > Marine >... | reverse complement strand
TATGCGGATCACCATAGACCGTCGCGGATGAGCTAAAGACAAAGGTTTTGCAACTGAAATCACGCATCACTTCAGCGAGGATAAAAGTACCGCCCACATTGGTATCATAATACTCAATCGGCTTCTCTACCGATTCACCCACCGCTTTCAGGCCTGCGAAATGAATCACGCCATCAATGGTGTGTTTTTCAAATACGCGCGTTAGTGCAGTTTTATCACGCACATCTACCTTGTAGAAAGGAATTTTACCATCCGCTAATTTCTCAACACGCTTTAACGCCTCTAGCGATGAATTGCAGAGATTATCAACCACAACCACCTCGTAGCCCGCTTTAAGCAGCTCAATGCAAGTGTGTGAGCCGATATAACCCACGCCGCCTGTTACTAATATTTTCATCATTATTTTTTAAATTTAAACCTAAAATGCACAATTCGACGATAAACAATCGTATAAATTGCCATGAATACAAACGCCCAAATAATCAGCATGGTTTGATCATCATACCAAATAACAGCTGGAATAATACCCACCAAGGAGAGTGCCCATAGAAATGGCGATGTCATGCTATTGCATATGGCTTTATTATGTTTAAATCTTTTACAATTAACTAAACGCTTATAAACCAACATATGCAGATGGTAGCCATCAGGCTGACTTGGCGAAGTTCCACGCACAATCTTTTTACGATAGATACTAAACAACACCTCATACATGGGGTAGATAAAAATTAACAACACAAACCAATTAGATAACTCCGCATGGCGATCTACCAGCCACAGGCCAATACCAGCCAATATAAACCCAACAAAATACGCGCCACCATCACCCATAAATATCTTGCCGAATGGAAAGTTTAGAATAAAAAACCCAAGCAAAGAGGAAGATAGCAACAGACTCAACTGCAGAATCAGATCATCCCCAAGCGTATAAGCAACAAACGCCAAAGCCAATGAGGCTAATATTGCATATCCAGCCATTAGCCCATTAAAGCCATCAATAATATTGAGTGAGTTTATCGCCCCACCCACAACCAATAATGTAAGCAACAACCCTATTAGCCAATAGCTTGACAGAAAACCATCAACCCACTCAAACCCTAAAGAGAAAACACCCAGGTTCATAAAAACAGCCAATATAAAAATAGAGACAAATGCAAATAACAATCTTAACAAGGGAGATACGCGCGCAGTCAAATCCTCACAAATACCACCAGCAAACACCGGAAGCGAGGCTAGCCACAATATCCACAAGCCAGAAGATTGCTCATCAAGCAACCACAAGCCAACAGCAAACCCTAAAAAAACCGGAATACCGCCAATGCTAGGGGTGTGATCAATATGAAACTTCTGCACACCTTGTAAATCATCCTTGTGTATCAGCCAATCAATCTTATCTGCAAAATGCACAATTAACCAGCTAATAATTAAGCTAGTTAATAGCGGTAGTAGAATTAAATTAAAGATGAACATGTAGGAATATAAATTGGAAAATTTAAATTTTTAATTATATAGCCCACCCCAGCTGCTACTAATATTTTCATAATAATCACTTCTTAAACTTAATTTTTTCTAATAATTTTATACATCATTATTATAAACTTACCCTAGACGTGTTTTTTTTTGCAAACTCAAGCCTAAAAGAACCCATGGAGCTAAAAATGTTGTAGTTGATAAGAAAAATAACATAAATAATGACACTAGCACCTCAGGGAAGCAATTCTTTTGTCTTAACCTTTGAATCACAAAAAGCAGGAAGAGAAAAATTATCAAAACTCCATAAAATCCGAAGTAGAATATCAATTCAGAAAAATATGATCCAGGCTTTAGGTTTTCCAAACCTTGTTTTTCAACCCATGAAATTTGAGAGAGACTCATCCCAATTTGTTCAGAAAACCCACTTACACCTCCTATTGCAACTGAGTTTACACCATTAAATTCATAAAAGGGTGTAAGAAAAGCTATAAAAGATTGAGCCAATCTTCTAGAGCCTATTTGGTTTAATAGGCTAGGAATAGACTCTCTATCAAGGAAATTATCTGATTGCAATAAATCAAAAATTATTACAAACTGTTTAACAAATCTAAATTCGTTAAAATATAGATAAAATACTATTGCTGTGATACCAAAAAATATCCAATAATAAAAATCTTTTAATTTAATTTTTGCAAAAAAGTAAATTAAAAACAAGACCGCAGTTGAAGCTGACCTATTGATAAAAAACAAAGGCAATATATATTTATAAAATATCTGAACTCGAGTAATATTTTCATTCAACAAGCTAAAAATTAATATTGCAGTAAGTAAATATCTACCAAAATGGCTTGGCTCGTCATAGAGTCCGCTAACACCTCGACCCATTTGAGTCATCAATTCAAATTCAAATGCAATAGACAATACAAAACTTGACAAGATAAAAACCCTTAAAGACCGAATTGAGGGTGTAGTTTTTGCTAAATAAAGATAAATAAAGACATTGGGGCCTACCAATAACAATAAATAATTAGCAAGCATTCTGGAGTCATTAATCAATAAAAATGCTGATATAAATAACAGCGCTGAAAAATTAACTATAAGTACTGCCATACTTATTCTCATAGAGATAATATAGGCAATAAATATTAAAAATATGGAATAAGGTACTGTTCCGGCCACTCCTGGAATAACAGGCATAAGACTTGTAAAGAAAATTATATTATATAATAAAACCCTACTTCCATTTTGTTGTAGCAATTATCTTTTCCTTTATAACTCTATGTCTATAAACTTCTGTAATTTCTTGAACTTCATTCATAAGCTCATCGCTTAATAAGGTTGGCTTAAATCCAATTGACTTTAACCCCTCATTAGACACCATTAGGTTATTCTCATTCTCCTCATTCCTAGGATTTTCCATGTACGTAATTTCAACTCCAGTTAAAGATGATATCTTACGTGCCAAACTATTTAAATGCACAGTTTCAGCTATCTGATTAAACACCCTAACCTTATGATTATTTGGTTTACTTTCTACTGCCAACCTAATACACTCTGCCATATCTCCAATATGAATCATCGCTCTAGTCTGCCCTCCAGATCCATGCACTGTCAGCGGATGTCCTATGGTTGCCTGCATAAGAAAACGATTAACTACCGTCCCATAATCTCCATCGTAATCAAAACGATTTATTAACAACTCATCAAGTCTTGTCTCCTCAGTTTGGGTCCCCCAAACAACCCCCTGATGTAAATCAGTAACACTAATACCCCAATTAGAATTATAGTATTGAAGCATAAAATGATCCATGACCTTTGTTAAGTGATAAATAGATCCAGGCGCCGGCGGGTAGATTATGGAGGCTGATTTTTTTGTTGAGTTAATCGTAATATCAAGATAGCCCTCTGGAATCTCTCCAAACCTATCATCATACCCATATACACCCATAGTTCCAAGATGCACCATGTGTATACTTGTATCAACCTCTGCAATTGCCGACATAATATTATGAGTAGCTGAAGTATTATTGTCGATAGTGTATCTTCTTTGATCTTCACTAATCATAGAATATGGTGCAGATCTTTGCTCAGCAAAATGTACCACTGCATCCGGTAGAAATGATTGTATAACATCTCTCAATTTATCATATTCTTTAGCAATATCCAAGAAATTAAAAGATATTTTCCCTATTTTTTCATTCGCTATACGAACTCTTTCTTCAATTGTGGCAATTGGAGTTAAAGAGTTTGTTGACAATTCTAAATCTATAGCTCTTCTTGATAAGTTGTCAACTATTAACACTTCATGCCCGTGCTTTGCAAGTCGCAAAGCAGCAGCCCAACCACAAAAACCATCACCACCAAATACAATAATTTTCATCTACGTTCTCCATAATTTTTTTATTGCGTTTATGCAATAAATTAAAAACCTATACAATGCAGTAATGATGTTACTCGAATTACTCCTTTGCACTCTCCATTGCTCACCCAATTTCGGAATTTTTTTCCTAACAAAAGACAACTTGTTCGGCAAGTAATATCCTATTAAAGGGTTGTCAATATAATAAATCCTATATTCGCTATTTAATATTGACAACCACAACTTGTAATCTTCCCTAATTCCCTTGTCAAAATTCAATATACCTGCCTTATTCCTACACATTACAGATGACAGTGCAATAGAATTTGTTTGAATTAAGTTTGAATATTTTATTTCACCAGCATCTAAACTTAGGCCGGTTTTTCTTGACAGATTGTCAAAGCTATCTACTCTATAATAATTTGTGCATACCATAAAAAAAGAATTATTCTCTTCCAAAAATTCTAACTGATTTTTCAGCTTGCCTTGAAGAAAAATATCATCAGAATCTAAAAAACATACATACTTTCCGCTTGCCTTTGTTAGGCCTAAATTTCTGGCGGCACCAACCCCTAGATTCCTATCATTAAAAATTTTTACATCAACCTGAGATAGCAGTTTTTGATCAAGTAGGCTGATATCTTGACTTGCGTTATCTACAAATATAATTTCTTTTCGAGCCTCTACTTCATCATTAAAAATTGACTTAAGGCATCTATTAGCCAACTGAGAACAATTAAAGTTTACGACAATAATACTAATTACCATATCCAAACTACAACATCCAATGGCTGTAAGAATCTCCTGTTAATTTCTGCATTTTTTCAAGATCAGAATTTAAAGATATTTTTAATTCAGCATCTATCTTATCTAATAATTTCTCGTCTTTATAGTTACACTCCTTGAAGAAAATAGATTTAACGAAATCTGATCTTTTAAGTGCAGTTAAAATTTTAAACAACTTAAAGTATCTTAAGGTTATTGCAATGTTTTTTACAAAACCTCCAAAAAAATCTACCCTGGGAACAATGGCTCTATTTACTTTCCTATTAGCAACCTTCGAAGGGTAAATATTTTTCAAACCCAAAAAACAAAACAGGTCTTTCATTAGGCCTTCTGGATCACTTTCTATCCTGTCAAAGTTCAAAATAAAAATATTATCCCTTCTAAAAGTATTGTAATATTGCTCTACAAAGGGATGGTATTCCATCTCGCTCCTTAATTCAGGCATTTTCTTTAACGCCTGTGAAAACGAACAGTTTAAAGCACCCTCTCTAAGCTTAAATGAATACACAGATTGCAATCTATGGTATGGATTTCTCATGCAAATAATAATCTTGCAATTGTGATCAAAGTCAAAGATTTTTCCAGCAACTGATTTGTCAAATATATATCTATTTGATATCTCTCCAGCGATAACCGCACCGCCGCAATAATTGAAAAAATTCTTATACCAGAGAAGTCCTTTTTGATAATTTGTATTAAAAAATTCAGTTTCTTTAACATTTTGAGCCAAGCAAACCTCCTTCTGCTCTCTCAATACTTCATACAGCCAGGATGTTCCCGATCTTCCCGGCCCTACACAAACAAAATGATTCATAATATTCTATGTGTATTTATTCTTATCGAAACAACCGCGTCGACAATAAAAAATGAAAAATAAATCAACGACATGATTAATAAGCCAGTATATAAATTAAATATATACGGCACCAAAACAACAACAAGTCCTAGTAAAAAAACACCAAACTTATCTCTACTCTCTCCGTTCAGCAAAATATTCATTCCTGCGGCAGGGTAAACAGCTGGCGACAATGCATAAATTGCAAGAGGCAATAAAACATCCAATCCAAGTGCATAATGATCTGACACTGCAGTATAAGTTAGCAAAACTATTATAGACATAAGAAAAATCATTTTTCTAATGTTTATAATAGCAGATCTGGGAATTTTTCCATTGCTTAAAATATCATTCTGATAATAATTCTGTGCAAAATTTGTCAGAAAAACTGGCATTTTTGCAATTTTAACAAAGAATATCAATATTGCCATATGCTCCAAACCTAATGTGGGAATAACCAGTGATTCAATATTGTTTGCCACAACAAAAGGAAACAATACTAACATACTCTTAAATGCATCACCCCAATTTACTACTGCACGAACAGATTTAAACAAAAATTTAATACTCGCCAAAAACACAAAAAGAGCAACAAACAACACTAACTCTCTTTCCAAATTTTCAAGTCGAATGGTATTTAACAAACTAAATCCAAAAAACATCACTATAGGTAGAGGTTCTGACAAAAAAAATGCCAAAGGCTGCCTGTTTTCTTTTCTAAAAATTTCAGCCAGACATCTTAGCATTATAGATGCAATTGCCATTGATATGGCATAATAAAATAAAGTCTGTTGAGTTGCAAATAATATCAAAATAGATATCGACAACAAATGATACGCATAGTATTTTTTTGAGAGTTTGCTATCTTGGATTTTTGAAAAAAATTCTTTTGCCAATGCGTAGCCTATAACGTTATGAATAAGCAAAAAAACAAAAAAGGCTTGCAGCATTCCAATACCACCATCCTCTTCAAAAAAATACCCGTAAAACCACCCTTGTGTCGATATTAATAGAAATGACAATACTTTGAAAGCAAAAGCATACGTTATGCTCTTATATTTAGAGGGTAGTGTCATTGGATTTGACAATATATCAACCTAACCTCTTTCTCGCACAATTCTGAATCGGAAATGTTCTCAAGAAAGATGGACTCATCTATCATTTGCAATCTATCTTTTGAATCTAAAGCAAACACATTAAACGAAGCCAGAAACAGTAATGAAAAAAACCTCATGAAGACAACTTTAATATTAAATATCTTATTACTGTTTTTAAGTCAAACAAAAGCCCAACCGGTTTATCGTATTTTTTCAGTATTTTTTTTCTCTCGCTTCTAGTATAAAAAGTACTCTCAGCAGCAGTGCTAAGACCGCCTATAGAGAAATCTGAGACTATATATGGTATTGCTTTAAATTTATATACCCCATGCCTCTCTAGCCTATTCCAGTACTCAAAATCACCTGCAGCTAAATACTTGGTATCATAAAAATATTTCTTATAAATGCTCTTTGGAAAGAACACGCCGCCATGAGGTAGTCCAAAATGATCTGCTGGTGAGCGAATATTTTTCTCAATCGTTTTATCTAATATATTTCTTACTTTTCCACACACCATAATCCCTGACAAATTAGGAGCTATTTTGTTGTACTCAATACCCTTAAATATTCTGTCGCCAGAATGAATGAATAAAATATAGTCAGTATTGCACACCTGGTGGGCAATATTCAATGCGCCATATATTCCACTTCTATCGTTCTGCCTAACATAGTTACTCCTTTCGATACCATTAAAGTTTTCTACCTCCTTCTCAGAGCCGTCTACAATCATGTGCTCAATTTGAAAACTACTAAATTTATCAATAAAACGGTACACCGATTTAGTTGTGTCTACTAATTCATCAAAATTATCTTTTGTTATTGTTACGACTGTCAAACTAGCAGCAATCGCACTTTCCTGCTCTATCAATTTACTCTCCTTAATAACTATGTGTTTCTTAATAGAAACTTATATCTATTTATTTATTTGCTGTAAGGTCTAGACTAGAAGTATAAATAATTCAAAACACTATTAACTATTATCACAGTTTATCTTTTACCACAAACCACGGATTTAATAAATTTTCTTTATTGTAATTAACATTTGTAAAATTGAATTTTTCTAATATATATAGCTCCTTGCATGATTCTTTGGCCACTGCGTGTGCAGCACCAGTATCCCACTCCATGGTTGGGCCTAATCTTGGGTAAACATCAGCCTTGCCTTCTGCCACTAGACAAATCTTCAAAGAGCTGCCAATCGAAATTAGCTCTTTTTCTTTATCTGTATCTATCTCATTAACAAACACTTGCGTATCATCTGACATATGTGATCGACTCACAACAATTCTATAAGTATTGCGCTGACTTTCTAGATTAATAGGTAGTCTCTCCCCATCTTTAAAGGCACCTTCACCTTTCTTTGCCCAATAGCACACATTTAGCGCTGGAGCATAAACCACGCCAAGCACTGGTGTATTTTTATGAATAAGTGCAATGTTTACAGTAAATTCATCATTTTTCTTAATAAACTCTTTGGTTCCATCCAGTGGATCAACCAGCCAAAAATACTCCCAATGACGTCTCTCACCATAAGGAATACTATCACCTTCTTCAGACAATATAGGAAGGGTGATTAAAAGTCGATTCAAGTTGTTTTCAATAATATCATTGGCTTTTTTATCAGCTAGTGTCAACGGAGAGTTGTCTTGTTTGTGTTCAACTTTAAAATCTTTCCTATAAATCTGCATAATAGCATCACCAGCTTCCTTAGCAATGGCAACAATATCCTGAATGTCGATTAAGTTAAGCATAATCAATTGATAATTTTCTTAATCTTCAAGAAATCAATCACCTTCGCAACAGAATCTTGTATCGACTCAATGTCACTATCAATAACTAACTCCGGATTATTAGGCTCCTCATAGGTGGAATCAATACCTGTATAATCTTTAATTTCTCCAGTGCGTGCACGTTTATAAAAACCTTTTACATCTCTTGACTCGCAAACTTCTAAACTTGCTTTGCAATACACTTCGATAAAACCACCTTGAGGTAACAATTTTCTAACAGAAGAACGATCTTCTTCAAACGGACTAATAAATGCGGCCATAGTAATAATTCCAGCTTCTGACATTAATCTAGCCACTTCGCCAGCCCTTCTAATATTTTCTTTACGATCACTGTCACTAAATGTTAGGTTTGATGATAAACCATGACGCACATTATCGCCATCCAGCACAAAAGTCCTACATCCTAATTTATACAACTCTTCTTCTACCAAATGAGAAATCGTTGACTTTCCTGATCCTGATAGACCAGTAAACCAAATGACAACAGACTTGTGTTTATTTAGCTGATTTCTCAACTCTTGAGTGACTATTACATTATGACGAATAACATTCAAATTTTTCACTAACATGTTTGATAGAATCGTTTAATCTGATTGCAAATATAAACAACATTATTGTCAGAAAGTTGTACGGCAGAAGGCAACCATAAACCACTTTCTCCAATCATATTAGAAGCAACGCATTCTCCCTCTATGTCGTATGCTAACTGTTTATTGATAGGTGGATACATAACTCTAGAACCTATGCCGCAGCCTTTTAAGTAATCAATTAAATTATCCCTATCTTTAACAAGGCAATCAATAAACCAAGGTGTAGTATTGTCTAAATCTTGATCAAAAAAACGAACTTGTGTAACATGCTTTAATAACTCTTGATATAGTCTTAATATTTCTTTTTTACGCTCAACTCTCGCCGAGAGTTTTTTCATTTGTTCAATACCAATGCATGCTTGAAGTTCAGTAAATTTAAAATTAAATCCTATCTCATCATGAATATCATTACCACCACCAGAGCGACCAAAATCTTTCAGTTTTCTAAGTTTAGTCGCCACATTGTCATCATTGGTGACAATTGCACCACCTTGACCAGTAGAGATGATCTTAGGTGCAGAGAATGAAAAACTACCCACTAAGCCTGCCGTGCCAATATGCCTGCCATCTGGATAAAAAGAACCTAGTGACTGGGCCGAATCTTCGATTAAAATTAAACCCTGTTCGGCACAAAAATCTTCAAATGCTTTAATACCTGATTGTGGATATCTGCCATTTGCAGTAACAAGCATAATTGCTTTTGTTTTTGGCGTAATCACCTCTTTCACTAAACTAATATCCAAACAAAGTGTGTCTGATTCAACATCTACAAAAACTGGACTTGCACCAAACATTTTTAGTGAATTAGGTGTGGCAATCATCGTATAGTTCGGCACTATTACTTCATCACCTGCCTCTATACCAACAGCCATTGCAGCAAGAGAAAGACTGATTGTGCCATTATTTACAACAACACAATGCTTTGCTCCAGTATATTCCGCAATCATCTGTTCAAATTTTTCAGTACGTTTGAATTCGGTAATAAAACCATCCTCATCCATATACTCACAAATGGCCTGCTTCTCCTCCTTTCCAAACAAGGGGCGCATTTGCATAATAAAATCACTCATAATTTAACCGCCTCAACATTTAAACTTACTAAAATACCATCCTCTTTATCCATATGAGGAAAGTATGCTTGGGAGTGATCATCATAATCCTTATGTACTGTCGCGTGCCAATCATACCGTTTAACATTCTCAAACCCGTTATTACTTAACAATACTGAAAGGCTATCAAAATTATAAACCGTTTTGTGATATAGGGTTTCTTGACCTAAAGCTGTTTGTATATCCATTTGCCCATATAAAGGACCAAGGATTTTTTCAATTTCTCCAGTCTTCTGATAAACCTCAACTAAGGAATCAAAATCAGGGACTGCTAGGCGCAAAACACCTCCTGACTTCAAAACTCTACCCCATTCCTTTAAAACTTTAACAGCCTCTTTACGGTTGAAATATTCAAAACTATGGCTTGAGTATATTAACGAGATAGACCCATCGTCAAACATGGATAAATCATCAATACTTGATTTATAGTCTATGTGCTCCATATCACATAAGTCAACATTAACAAAACCTGGAATATTTCTATGCCAACAACCTAAGTGTAATTTCATATTTTAATCCTTAAACTTCTTTTTATCTTTATCGACGGAAACAAATGGACCATTTTTAGATTCAATAATTTGAGTATCATCTTCTAATATTTCATAGCCATGGCCACCATAGCCAAATACTGCCAAATCACCTTGATGTAAGACATAATCTTGGAAAAATTCTTCATCTTCAGTAAAAAGAAGTACCTTTACAGATCCTTGTTTAACATAGATAGTCTCTTGTGTACGGGTTGCAGTTCTATCAAACTCTTTGTGAATATGAGAATCAAGCCTTCTACCTTTGTCATACCACCAAGATCCTACTTGCACAAAAAGTTCATCTGGCGTTATAAAATTAAGGCCTTTTACCCAGTCTTTGTCTCTATAAATAATAGAAATTATTTGCCCATCATGTGTAATTGTTTCCATTTATTTTGCATCCCTGTTTGATAAAATTGGATTGTCCGATAGCCATTTAATACCAATACCGTCATCATTCCAGCTGATAGAAAATTGCTCATCTGCGTCAATATAATCTCCATCATAAGCCAATTTATAGTGATAAACAGCCTCTGAACTCTTAACATAATAAGCATTCCCCATATTTGGCGGGATTAATATTAACTGTTGATTTTTTTTACTAATAGCAAAACTTTGCCACTGTTTATAAGTTGGCGAGTTTTTACGCATATCAACCACTACTTGCTGAATTTCACCAAACACACAAGTCACTAATTTCCAAGACTTTGTATCGCCATGAATACCTCTCAAAACATTATGTTTAGAAGTTGAGAATTTGTCATGCTTAAAGAACAAACCCTCTGGCAATAACCCTTCCACATCGCCTTTCATAAATGAAGTCCAAATATTACCCCTTACATCCTCTGACACTGATGGAGTCAAGATGTAAACTCCGCTAATTTCTGTTGATTCCTGAATGTCAAATTCAATACTCATTCTTTCCCACCAAAATCGTCATTTTTCAAATCATATTTAACCATCCCTGAAACTAACTCTTGGAATGATACTTTTCTTTTCCAATTTAACTCTTTTTCAGCCTTAGATGGATCACCTAATAATAATTCAACCTCTGCTGGTCGGAAATATTTTTCATCCACCTCTACTAAAACTTTACCAGTTTTACTATCAATGCCTTTTTCTTCAACACCCTCGCCCTGCCATTTAATATCTATATCAACCTCATTGAATGCAACTTCTACAAATTCACGAACGGTATGCGTTTCACCAGTGGCAATTACATAATCCTGTGGCTTGTCTTGTTGAAGCATCAACCACTGCGCATAAACAAAATCTTTAGCATGACCCCAGTCGCGTTTAGCATCCATATTTCCTAGCTTCAACACTTTTTGCCTCCCTTGGTGAATTCTTGCTACTGCCTGTGTAATCTTCTTGGTTACAAATGTTTCGCCACGTCGGGGAGACTCATGGTTGAATAATATGCCATTACAAGCAAATAAATCATAAGATTCACGATAATTAATCGTCACCCAGTAAGCATAAAGTTTGGCAGCACCATAGGGTGATTTTGGATAAAATGGTGTTTTTTCGTTTTGAGGTTCAGTGCCTGGAATTCCCCCAAAAAGCTCCGAAGTAGAGGCTTGATAATATTTACAATCTGGGCCTAAATCACGAACTGCATCTAATAGTCGTATAGCGCCTAGGCCAACTACATCGGCGGTATATTCGGGCACTTCAAAAGATACGGCCACATGTGATTGTGCGCCTAGATTGTATATTTCATCGGGCTTAATTTTCATTAATAATCTATGTAGGTTGCTTGAGTCTGTTAGATCTCCATGATAAGTAAACATATTTTTATGTTCAAATATATGCTCAATTCTTTGGGTAGTAAATACTGATGCACGCCGTAAAATAGCGTGTACTTCATACCCTTTGTCTAATAAAAGTTCAGCTAAATATGAACCATCTTGTCCGGTAATTCCTGTTATAAATGCTTTTTTATTTGCCATATTTAATTCCTAAAATAATCCTTTACGTATTTGTGTACTTGTTTACTTTCTAGTAACTTATCAATGGTAAACCATTGATATTCGCTATGCTGTTCAGCTGGTAAATCTGGAATCTCTTGCACTTCATATTCATAAGCCAGATTTACATAATGGGTTGATACATCCTTGTAGATGCTGTCATCATAAAAATGCTCGAATACGCCTATAAATTTGGGTGTTAATGTTACCGTAATATTAAGCTCATTTTTAGCTATGCGTGCCATTGCGTTAGTAATAGTTTCGTTTTTATGCACTCTGCCTCCAGTTGAGAAGAAGTAACCTTGTGCGGGTTTATTGAGCCTTTTGCCTAAAAGCACTTTGTCATCTTTCTTGAGTAAGATATCAATAGAGATGAGTGGGGCTGAGTTTATGACTGTTTTGAATATTGCATCGTCTAACATTAATCTTTGACTCTACCGTAAATATCCTCAAATCTAACAATGTCATCTTCACCCAGATAAGTGCCACTTTGCACTTCGATGATCTCTAGTGGCTCGTTGGTTTTATTCTCTAGAGCGTGCGTTGTACCGATTGAAATATAAGTTGAATCACCTTCTTTTAATGTCAATACTTCTTCACCATTAATGGCTGTCGCCGTACCACTGACCACTACCCAATGCTCTGCACGTTTGTGATGCATCTGAAGGGATAGCTTTGCACCTGGATTGACATGCAGTCTTTTTACTTGGAAGTGCTCGCCCATTTCAATAGAGTCGTACCAGCCCCAAGGGCGATAAACTTTGCGGTGAGCAGCACCTTCACATCGACCGCTGGCTTGCAAAGATTCAACAATGGATTTAACTTCTTGCGCCTTGTCTTGAGTGGCAATAAAGGTTGCATCAGGTGTATCGACAACAATCAGATTATCTACACCAATAGTTGTGACCATATGATGATTGGCATTGATATAAGTATTAGTGGTATCTTGTGCGATAACATCACCCTTGATTACATTGCCATTGGCATCTTTTGTGCCGATATCATGTAGTGCGGACCAGGCACCAATATCATTCCACTGAGCATCTAGTGGCACAACAACTACATTATCACTTTTCTCCATGAGTGCGTAATCAATAGAGTCAGATGGAGATGAC
>Ga0209992_10003316_pt1 | contig 13655 bp, 7 predicted proteins | sample 2SBtaG_2_FD_182564 | JGI IMG/M metagenome (GOLD analysis project Ga0209992, IMG submission 182564) | Deep subsurface microbial communities from Kolumbo volcano to uncover new lineages of life (NeLLi) - 2SBTROV12_ACTIVE470 metaG (SPAdes)... | ecosystem: Environmental > Aquatic > Marine > Volcanic... | reverse complement strand
CACGGGCGCCCTGGGCCTGATCGCCGGGGGCTCCTGGATCGCCGTCGGCGACGACATGGGCAGCGTCGGCGTCTACCGCACCAACGACGGAAGCCCGGTCTTCCAGGAGCTGCGCGAGGGCGCGACCGGTCGCGTGCGTGCGATGCGGGGCGTGGCCATCTCCCCAGAGGGCAGCCTGTTGGCCGCGATCGCGGTGGACGGCCTGGTCCGCCTGTGGGACGTGCCCAACCAGGAGCGGGTCATCGCCTGGAAGGGCTTCGGCGGTCAGACCGTCGAGTTCGACGCCCGCGGGGATCGCTTGCTGTGCCTGTCCGACGACGGCCAGCCGCGACTGGTCGACCTGCGCACGCGCGAAGCCTTGCCGATGGACCGCATCCAGATGGCCGCCGAGCACGCCTGCTTCACCCGGGACAACACCATGGTCCTGTGCGCGGGACCGGCCGGCCTGTCGCTCATGCGCGTGGCCGACGGCGTTCTCGCCGGGTCCTTTGCCACCCGTGGCGGGTCCGGCATCATCGGGCTGGCTCTGTCCCCGGCCGGCGAGCGGGCCGCGGTCGTGACCCAGCGCTCGGTGCACGTGTTCAACCTGCCGGATCTGTCCCCGGCCGCATCCCGGCAGCACGGCGCCCCGGATCCATCGGGGCCGGCGATCTGGACCCAACACGATCTCGAGGTCGCGGGCGCAGACGGCCTGCTTCACGGCAGCGAAGAGGCCGAGGGCATCGCCCCCGTGGTGGCCATCGCAGGCTTCGGCACCCACCGGATCGCGGCCCACGACGACGCTCTGGCGGTCTGGGAGGGCGATCAGCGCCGGGCCGTGTACTCGGTCGGCACCGCCCCCCGGCACATGGTGCTGGACCGCGACGGCCACTACCTGGTCACCGTGCCCGAGCGGGGGCCCATCGCGGTGCTCAAGGCCGCCGACGGAAGCGCCGTGTTCGAAGGGGGCCACGAGACCTATGGCGCCCTGGATGTGGCGGTGGGCGGCAACATCGTCGCCGTGCACCTGCGCGCCGGTGGGGTGCGCTGGTGGGATCTGGCCAGCAACCGCGCGTTCGAGCTCGGTTGGGCCCAGGGCATGGCTCTGTCCGGCAGCGGGACCTGGCTGGGGGTGATCACCCCCAAGGGCGCCGTGCGCATCCTGGATCCCAGCACGGGCAAGGACGCCGTGGACCCCCCGACCCCCCTGGCCGACGTGCCGGTGGTCAAGCTGGCCTTCGTGAATCGCCGGCCCGACCTGTTGGTCATGGATCGCGACGGGGTGCTGGGCCACTACGATCTGGCCGCCGGTATTCGCGCGGGCCGGGCCGCAGAAGGCCGGGACATCCTGGACTTCGAGGTCCAGGTCGACCGCCTTTGGGGCATCACCGGTGGGCGCTACGCGGCGGTCCGCCTGCCCGAAGGCGACCACTGCACGGTGGTCGTCGTCGACCTGGAACGCACCAGCGTCGTGTCCGAAGTCGAGGGCCTCGACGCCCGCTCCTGGGTCGACCCGGAGTCCGGCCAGATCCTGTCTCCCGCGCGCTCGGGCGGCATCCTGGAGCGCGATCTGACAGGCAAGGAGACCCGCGTGCTCCGCTCGCTGCCCGGGCGGGAGTGGATCGCCTACGGAGAGCGGGGAATCCTGGCTGCATCAGACGGGGCCGGGTCGGTGATGGGGTTAGGCTGAAGCTCCGCGGCCCGTGTCCCAGCGAGCCCTGCCCCCCCCGCCGTCCGCCCCCCGATCCTCCGTCCAGCCCCCCTGAGCAGCGATGACCCCGGACATCCAGCCGGTGCGCCTCCACGAGGCCGCCAGGCGCCGCTATCTGTCCTATGCCCTGTCCGTCATCACCTCCCGGGCCCTGCCCGACGTGCGGGATGGCCTGAAGCCGGTCCAGCGTCGGATCCTCTACGCGATGCGGCACAACCTGCACCTGGGTCCCCAGACCCGGTACCGCAAGTCCGCCGCCGTCGTGGGCGAGGTCATGGCCCGCTACCACCCCCACGGCGACAGCTCGATCTACGACGCCATGGTCCGCATGGCCCAGCCCTTCAGCCTGCTGCACCCGCTCGTGGACGGGCAGGGCAACTTCGGATCCCTGGACGGCGATCCGCCGGCGGCCATGCGCTACACCGAAGCGCGGCTCACCGCCCTGGCCCTGGAGCTCACCGAAGAGCTCAAGAAGCAGACGGTCCACTACCGCCCCAACTACGACGGCCAGCAGTTCGAGCCTGTGGTGCTGCCCGCCCGCTTCCCCCAGCTGTTGATCAACGGCACCGAAGGCATCGCCGTCGGCATGGCCACCCGCATCCCGCCCCACAACCTGCGCGAGGTCATCGACGCATGCGTGGTGTTGATCGACGACCCCGACGCCACGGTCAAGCAGCTCTGCCGCAAGGTCAAGGGGCCGGACTTCCCGGTGGGCGGGCTCATCCTCGCGGACCGCAAGGACCTGTTGACCGTCTACGAGACCGGCCAGGGCCCGATCACCGTGCGCGGCGAACACACCAGCGAGAAGATCGGCCGTCGCACCTATGCGGTCATCACGTCGCTCCCCTACGGCCTGAACAAGGCCAGCCTGGTCGAGCGCATCGGGATGCTCGTGCGGGACCGCAAGCTCCCCCAGGTCCTGGACGTCCGGGACGAGTCGACCGACGAGATCCGCGTGGTGCTGGAGCTGCGCAAGCCCCAGGACCTGGCGGCCGCGATGGCCTTTGTCTACAAGCACACGCCGCTGCAGCAGCGCTACCACGTGAACCTCACGTGCCTGGTGCCGACCGACAACCCCGAGGTCTCGACCCCGGCTCGGCTGGACCTCAAGGCGGTCCTGCGGGCCTGGCTGGACTTCCGGCTCGAGACGGTCAGGCGCCGGTTCGAGTACGACCTGAACAAGCTGCTCGAGCGCATCCACCTACTCGAAGGCTTCGAGATCATCTTCGACGACCTGGACGAGGCCATCCGCCTCATCCGGGCCAGCGAAGGCAAGCGAGACGCCGCCGAGAAGCTGATGGACCGCTTCGACCTGGACGACGTCCAGGCCGACGCGATCCTGGAGACCAAGCTCTACAAGCTGGCCAAGCTGGAGATCCTGGCCATCCGCGAGGAGCTCGCCGAAAAGCGGGCCGCCGCCGCCGAGATCGAGGCCATCCTGGCCAGCGAAGAGGCCCTGTGGGGGGTGGTCCGCGAGGAGCTGCTCGACGTCCGCCGTGCTTACGGCCGCAAGCGGCGCACCCACTTCGCCGAGGCCGACGAGGCCCGCATCGAGATCAGCGCCGACGACTACATCGTGGCCGAGGACGCCTATGTCATCGTGACCCGGGATGGCTGGATCAAGCGCCAGTCGAGCTTCACCCGCATGGAGAAGATCCGGATCCGCGATGGCGACGCCATCGGCTGGATCCACCGGGCGTCCACCCGCTCGACCATCACCTTCTTCACGGACAAGGGCCGGGCCTGCACCCTGCTCGTGGATCAGATCGGGGCCACCACCGGGTACGGCTCGCCCATCCAGCAGCTCTTCAAATTCGACGCCGGCGAAAAGGTCGTCGGGGTGATCAGCCACGACAAGCGCAACCTGCCCAAGCAGACCGACCAGGTCGGCCTGCCCCTGGCCGACGACGCGCCCCCCGCCGGACCCTATGGGGTCGCGGTCGGCCGGGACGGCCGGGGCCTGCGCTTCCCCCTGTCCCTGCACGCCACCTCGTCCACCAAGAGCGGCCGCCGCTACATGCGCACGAGCGTCGGGGTGGTGGCCTGCTACCTGACCGTCGGCGGCGAATTCGCCAGCCTGGCCACCACAGGCGGCAACTGCCTGAGCTTCCCGGTCGACGAGCTCAACGTGCTCGGAGGACCGGGCAAGGGCGTCACCGCCATCAAGTGCGGCAAGGACGACCGGGTCCTGGCCTTCGAGCTGCACACCAAGCACCACGACGGCGCCAGGGTTCTCACCACCACCGGCCGCGAGGAGTCCGCCCGGTACAGCAAGTTCAGCGGGAAGCGGGGGGCCCGGGGCAAGGCCGTCTTGCGTCGAGGCGGCTTCACGTCCTGGATCCAGCACCCGGTGCTCCAGCTGGGCAAGGGCGAGACCGGGGGTCGCTCCTGATGGCCGGCACTGGCTACACCGCCCGGGACATCACCGTGCTCGAGGGCCTGGAGCCCGTGCGCAAGCGGCCGGGCATGTACATCGGCGGCACGGGCAAGGAGGGACTGCACCACCTGATCTGGGAGATCGTCGACAACTCCGTCGACGAGGCCATCAACGGCCACGCCAGCTCGGTCCAGGTCATCCTGCACGCGTCGGGCACCCAGGTGTCGGTGGTCGACAATGGCCGGGGCATCCCGGTGGACCGCCACCCGGTGCACAAGAAGAGCGCCCTGGAGCTCATCCTCACGACCCTGCACGCCGGCGGCAAGTTCGACGGCAGCAACTACATCACCAGCGGCGGCCTGCACGGTGTGGGCAGCAGCGTGGTCAACGCCCTGAGCTCCCAGCTCTCGGCGACCATCAAGCGCGGGGGCAAGGAATACCGCCAGACCTACAGCCGGGGCAAGGCACGGGGCGACGTCAAGGTCATCGGCGCCGCCCGGGGCAGCGGCACCCGGATCACCTTCACACCGGACCAGGACATCTTTGGCCCGGCGAGCTTCGACAGCGAGCTGATCCGCGAGCGCCTGGAGGTCAAGGCCTACCTCCACCGTGGCCTGACCATCAAGTTCAAGGACGAAGCCGCTGGCAATTCCTGGGTCTTCCTGCACGAGGGCGGCCTGGCCGACTTCCTGGTGCAACAGCTCAAGCACCGGGAGTGCAGCCCGGTCACGCCCGAGAGCTTCCTGTGCGAGCGCGACGACGGCGACGACGGCTTCCGCTTGCACCTGGCCCTGGCGTGGACCGACGCGCCCCGGGAGCACTTCCGCAGCTTCGTCAACGGCATCCCCACCGCCGACGGCGGCACCCACGAGCAGGGCCTGCGCGACGCCCTGAACAAGGCCGTGCGCAACTTCATCGAGACCCACTCCTTGGCGCCTCGCAACGTCACCCTCACCGCCGACGACCTGCGAGAAGGCGTGCTGGGCCTACTGAGCATCTACATCGCGGACCCCCAGTTCCAGGGACAGACCAAGGACAAGCTCAACAACCCCGACGCCCGCGGTCTGGTCGAGGGCGTGCTGCGCCCAGCCATCGAGCAGTGGCTGCACGACCACCGCCCCTGGGGCGAGGCCGTGGTGCTCCGCGCCATCCAGGCCGCTCGCGCCCGCATGGCCAGCCGAGCCGCCGCCAACCAGGTCCGCCGCAAGTCCGCCGTCAGCCACCGGCTCAACCTGCCGGGCAAGCTGGCGGACTGCAGCAACACCGACCCGTCCAAGAGTGAGCTGTTCATCGTCGAGGGGGACTCGGCGGGGGGCTCGGCCAAGCAGGGCCGAGACCGCAAGACCCAGGCCATCCTGCCCCTGCGCGGCAAGGTCCTGAACACGGAGTCCGCGTCGCTCAAGGCCGTGCTCAAGAACCAGGAGCTCAACAACATCGTGCAGGCGCTGGGCTGCGGCATGGGCAAGGACTTCGACCCGAGCCGCCTGCGCTACGACAAGATCATCCTGCTCATGGACGCCGACGTCGACGGCCACCACATCGCGACCCTGCTCCTGACCTTCTTCTACCGGCACCTGCGCCCGCTCATCGACATGGGCAATGTGTTCCTGGCCCAGCCGCCGCTCTACCGCATCGACGTCGGCAAGGAGACCCACTGGGCGGGTGACGACCGGGAGAAGCAGCGCATCCTGAACCGGCTGCCCGCACGCTACAAGCCCGAGATCAGCCGCTTCAAGGGCCTGGGCGAGATGATGCCCAAGACGCTGTACAGCACGACTCTGGACCCCCGGCGCCGTCGACTCCTGCGCGTCGTGATCAACGAAGAAGACGCCCTGTCCACGGACAAGACCTTCAGCGACCTGATGGGCAAGGACCCCGGCGCCCGCTTCCACCTGATCATGGACCAGGCCGGCGCGGTCGAGGACATCGACATCTGACCGCGGTCAGCTGGCACTCACCTCGGACACGCTGTCTTCGTGCAGGACCTGCTCCAGCGCCTCGGCCAGGTGGGCCCGGGTGTAGGGCTTGGGCACGAAGCGCACGGATTCGGGCGGGGGCTGCCGGGCGCCGCTGACCAGGATGGTCCGGGCCTCGAGGCCGGGCCAGCGCTCGGCGATGATCCCGCGCAAGCCCAGACCGCTCAGACCCGGCAGGACCAGATCGGTCACCACGGCATCGAAGGGCCCCTCGGCGAGGCTGGTCAGCGCGGCTTCGGCCGATCCGACCCCGATCGCTTCGTGTCCGAGCGAGTCGAGCATGGCCAGGGTGGTGGCGACGACGCTGGGGTCATCATCGACGAACAGCACACGCAGACCTTCGGCCACGTCGGACGAAGGTTGTCTGCGGGGCAAGGCCAGGCACAGTCCAGGTCCCGGCGCCGCGCGCTCCAGGCGCCCGCCGTGGGCCACCAGGATGCTCAGCGCCACGGCGGCGCCCAGGTCCTGGCTGTCGCTGTCCGCCGACCAGCTGCGTAGCATCCGCCGGCAGACCTCAGCGAATCGCGGGGACGCATGGGCGACCAGGTTCAGCAGCACCTCGTTGTCGACGGCGCTGACCGCGATGGACAGCCGGGCGCCTTGGCTGAGGTGGCCGGCGAGCTGGATCAGGAGTGTCGCGAGCACCTGTTGCAGGCGGTGGGCGTGGCCGCTGGTGTACAGGTCTTCCGTGCCCAGCTGCACCCTCAGGTTCAGGCGCGACAGACTGGCCGCGTGCTCGTCGCACACGGTCTCGATGAGCTCGCGCAGCCCGACTGGCGCCAGGCCACCGCGTCCCTGCACGGCCAGCGCGTCCAGGTCCTGGACCACCGTCGCGATCCGGCGGGCGTGCTCGCCCATCACGGTCAGGTGACGGGCCAACAGCTCCGGTGGCGGGCTGCCCAGGGTCTGGAGCAGCTCGATCCGGCCGAGCAGGACAGCCAGCGGTGAGGTGATCTCGTTGCTGACCAAGCGCCCCAGCCGCCCGACCGCCGCAAGCTGCCGCGCCACCTGGCGGTCATCGCCCACCAGTGCGTGGGTCGTCACGTCGTGGAGCACCAGCTGCCAGAAGCGCTCGGTGTCCACCACGACCGGCGCCGCGGCCACGATGACCTGGCGGCCGCAGGCGAGGCGGAACATCGTCTGGTCGGCACCCAGGTAGTTGCGGGCCCGAAGAGCCTCGAACTCCTGGGGCTTGTCGAACAGCTCGACCAGCCGTTCGATGTCCCCCAAGGCGCCGGCAGCCCGGTTTCGGGCCACGATGTGGCCGTCGAGATCGCACAGCAGCTGCATGGCTGGACTGGCATCGAACAGGGCGGCTTCCAGGGCCCGCTGCCGTGACGCAGCCCCTGGTTCCCGTTCGCCCATGGGTCCTTCAGACCGCTACGCAGACGGCGTCTTCGACGATCTGTACGTCGTAGATCGGCACGGTGTGTTCGCCCATCGTCAGGCAGCTCCCGGTGCCGACGTCGAACTGCCAGCCGTGGTACGGGCACGTCAGGGTGCTGCCGCTCAGCGATCCCTCGCCGAGGGGCCCGTCGGCATGGGGGCAGCTGTTGGACAGCGCGTGGTAGGTGCCGGCGACGTTTGCGAGCGCGATCGCGGTGCCCGCCACGATGATCTCCGTGACCTGGCCCGGCGCCAGGGCGTCCTTGTGCAGGACCACCTCGTAGCCATCGGGCGGCGTGACGTCCTTGGGGGCTTCGACCCCCAGGCTCAGGGCCTTCTCCGCCGCCTCGGGCCTGGCGTCATCTCGGGCCGACGCCGGGGTGTAGGAGCCAGAACCCCCGCCCCCGCTCGCCCCGCGCCCCATCACCAGGCCCCGGAGCTTGCTTCGGATCCCGTCCTCCCGCCCGAAGACGATGTCCTTCCAGAGGCTCACGCACCCTCCTGTCCGTGCTCTGGTCTTACCACGCTCGGGAGGCTCCGCGGATGAGCCGAGACGGGGGGCCCGCCCCCATGGCACCATCGGGATCGAGGACGGAGGCCCCATGATCCGGGACCGACTGAAGAAGGCTGCGCGCAAGGCCGCCCTGAAGGCCTTTGGCATGGAGAAGCAGGCCGAGGACCGCGTGCCTCGACCCAAGGTCGATCCGGGCGCGGAGATCGACCTGTCCAAGATCCCCAAGCTGGTCGACGGCGACGGGGACACGCCAGGCCCGAACCACAAGACCCGCATCGGGCGCACGTGGGTCGCGGCCCAAATGGCGTCGGGGGTCTCCCCGATCCTGATCGACATCCGCACCCCCCAGGAGTGGACCACCGGGATCCTCCCGGGTGCCCTGCTGCTCCCGGGCGAACAGCTCAAGGCCCAGCTGGACGTCCTGCCGGACAAGAAGCTTCGGGTGACGGTCTACGACAGCGACGGCGGCACCGGCAGCGACGCCCTGGCAGACTGGCTCAGGGGCCAGGGCTGGGGCATGGCGCGGCAGCTCCAAGGGGGCTGGGCCGAGTGGCTGGAACACGGCGAGCCGACCCGCCAGCTCACGCCGGTCGACGCCGCGCGGGCCCAGGTCGGAGAGCCGGTGGGTCTGTCTGGAGGTCGCCGGGGAGTGGTCCAGGCCATCTCGGTGTCCGGATCGACGCGAACCTACACGGTGCTGGCCGACGACGGCACCGTGAAGACCTGTGGCGAGGACGACCTGGCGGAGTGACCCGGGCATGACCCCATGGCTGGCCCTGTGGCTGGGGAGCCTTCCCCTCTCGATGGGCACCCAGCCCGACGACGACGACGCGCCCCTGGTGCTCCCGCCAGACGTCGGGCTCTTTCTGGCCGAGGCGCCCCCGATCGCCCCGGGCGGCGTGGCCCACGTCGCCCAAGGCAGCCTGGCCGAGGGCATCGACGCCTGGAAGGCCGGGGACGCCGTGCGGGCGGTCACCGCGCTCGACGCCTGGCTCCAGGGCGAACAGGGGCCCTGGGGGCGGCAGCGCACGGCCGGCCGCTTCCTGCTGGGGTGGATCCACCTCGAGGAAGGCCGCTTCAACCTGGCGAGCGCACAGTTCACCCGGGTCCGGCTCCACAAGGACAGCCCCCTGTCCTCGCTCGGCGCTTGGTACGAGGCCCAGAGCGACCACCTGCGGGGCCGCCACACCGTCGCCGCAGGCGAGTGCGCGGCCTACCGCAAGAACTGGCCCGACGGCGCCCACGCGGGCGACTGTCTCATGCTCATGGGGGACGCCTACGTGGCCGCCGGCAAGCGGAGCAGCGCCATCCAGGCCTACGCCACCTGGCTCGAGGAGCACCCCGACCACCCGCGACGGGAGGAGGCCGAGCTGGGCATCGCCCTGGCCGAGATGCACGGCCGACCCAAGGTCGCTGCGGCACGGCTGCAGACGCTGCTGCTGGACCACGACTGGGCGACCACAGGCATCGCTGCCCAGGCTGCGCTGACCGAGCTTGCCGACCGTGGCATCGAGCCGCCGCCGGTCGACCCCATCGAGCGCGAGCTCCGGCGGGCCGTGACCCTGAAGAACTGCGGCGACAGGACCGAAGCCTGGGACGCTTTCTGCCACCTGCGGGACGACCACACCGACTCCGCTCGGGCCAGGGACTGGGCGCGGGCCAGCCGGGACGGCTTCGCCCACAAGACCCGACACTTCGGCGCACTCGCCGCGGCCTACGAAGCCAGCTACCGCCGAGAGCCCACGTCGGATGCAGCGTGGAAGGCCTTCCGCTACCACTTCCGGGCGGGCAACTTCCGGGCGGCCGGCGAGTGGGGCGAGCTGGGCCTGAAGAACCACCCCACCAGCCGTTTTCGGCACAACCGGGATCAGATCGCCCAGGCCTGGCAGCTCGCAGGCCACTACGACAAGGCCACCGGGCACTGGGACGCCGAGGCCCGCAAGGGCGGGAGCACCGGTCGCCAGGCCAGCTTCTACGGCGCGTTCACGCGCTGGCGGGATCGCGACTGGGATGGGGCTCTGGCCCGGCTGGACGCCCTGGTGGACCGCGCCGGCGACACCCTGGTGCAGGCCCTGTACTACCGCGGCCGCACCAAGGCCTCCCAGCGAGACTGGGCAGGGCACCGCCAGGACTTCAACGCCGTGGTCGACCAGGACGATCGAGGCTGGTACCGGACCCTGGTCGGGGCCCTGCGCAGGGTGTGGGCCAAGGCGAGCCCGCCCCAGGCCTTGACGCGTTTCGGTCGCTGGCCGGGCACCTTGCTCCAGGGACCGCCGGTGGCCCCGCTGCCGACCTCTGTGGCCCAGGTCAGTCCGGCCGTGCTGGGCTCGGCCTTGGACCCGGTCAGCGACCGCGACTTCGCCTGGGACGCCCTGGCGTGGCCGCTGCCTGTCAGCGCCAGCACGCCGGAGCTGCCGGCGGAAGCCAGCCAGGCCCTGCCCCGCAGGCCGGACCTGCCGGAGTCCGCCCCCGTCGGCCGCTGGCACGACCCCGCCCAGGCCCGAGCCGCATTTGTGGCCCTGGTGGAAGACGGCGAGGACCTGTGGCCCCAGCTCCCCGGGATCCTGGACCTGTCGGACGTGGGCATCTACGACCTGACGGCGCCAGCCATGGCCACGATCTTCGCCGAGTGGGACAAGGCTCGCCGGCGGCGCGTCTGGGGAACCCGGGGCGAGCAGCTCCGCAAGGTCAAGCGCGACAACTCGGACTGGCGCCAGATCTTCCTGCACGCTCAGGACCCCCATGGCCTGGCTCGCAAGGCCGCGGGCCTGGAGCGCAGCGCTGACAGCCCCGAGGAGGCGGTGATCGCGCGCCGACAGAGCTGGCCAACCGCCTATCGGCGTCACGTCTTGGACTGGTCTCGGACCTACGACGTGGATCCCTTGTTGATCTGGGGCCTGATGCGCCAGGAGAGCCTGTACAGGTCCCACGCTCTGTCCCGGGTCGGCGCGGTCGGCGTCATGCAGGTCATGCCGACCACCGGCGCCCGCATCGCCCGCGACATCGGCGACTGGGGCTACACGCCGGCCCGATTGGAGCACCCGGGCACCAACGTGCGGTACGGCACCTGGTACCTGGCCCAGCTCCTGGATCGCTTCGATGGCGTCTGGCCCATCGCCGTCGCGGGCTACAACGCCGGGCCCGTGAACGCCTCGGCCTGGGTCCAGGCCCAGGGCGATCGCATCGGCGTCGACGCGTGGGTCGAGCAGATCCCCCTCAACGAGACCCGGAACTACGTCAAGCGGGTCGGCGGAAACTACGCCACCTACGTGTCCTTGTACGCCGAGCCGGACGCGGTGGTCGACCTGCCCCAGCGCCCCGCAGGCGACGACCGCGAAGTCATCGACTACTGAGCGCTCGATGGACCCGACCCTTCTGTTGCTGTACACGATCACGGCCGAGCCTCGGCGCAGGCCACCGGTGCCACCGCCCGAGACCGCCGAGCCCGCGCCGCCCGAGGCGCCCGACGCCACCAGCGAAGGCCCGGCTGTCGAGCCCGAGCCCGAGCTCCCGCCGCCCCCTGCCCTCTTCGACCAGGAGCGCCCCATCGAGCTCGGACCCCTGCCCAGCGGGCTGGCAAACGCCACGGCCCAGGCCTGCGCGGCCTGCCACGTCTCGGTGCACGACTCGTGGTCCAGCGGTGGCCACCACCAGGGCTGGCAGGACCCGCTCTTCCTCGACGCGATCCGTGCGACCGGCGACGCCCCCCTGTGCACGAGCTGCCACCTGCCCTTGGCGCAGCAACAGCCCCTCCAGCTCCAGGAGTACCTGGGCGACGAGCTCACCCGCGCAAGGACCCGGGCGAACCCCAGCTGGGATCCCACCCTGCAGCAAGAGGGCGTGACCTGTGCCGCCTGTCACATCCGCGAAGGCACCGTGGTGGGCAGCCGTCCGTCGGACCAGGCCCCCCATCCGGTCGCCGTGAGCACCGAGCTCGGCACCAGTGCCTTCTGCGGGTCGTGCCACCAGCTCGCCTGGCCCGGCGCGGACCAGCCCTTCTACGACACCTACGGGGAGTGGGAGCGCTCTCCCTACGCCTACGCGGGCGTGCAGTGCCAGGACTGCCACATGGCCCCGGTGGCCGGCGTGGCCACCGCTGGGCGCTTCGCGGGCCAGGCGGACCACGGGGTCGCGCTGGACCCCGCCCGCGCGGTGTCGGTGCTCGTGGAGCTGCCCGCCGGGCACGTCACCCGGGGAGAGTCCCTGGCGGCCCGGGTGCGGGTGCAGAACTCCGGCGCCGGGCACGCCTTTCCCACCGGCTCCCCCTTCGCCCACGTCCTGATCGTGGCGGAGCTGCTCGACGCGGAAGGCGCAAGGATCGGCGACGCACTCGAGCACACCCTCCGGCGCGAGGTCACGCCAGATCCGCCCTATGACACCGTCAGCGACACGCGTCTGGCCCCCGGTGGCGAGGTGCTGCTGGAGCACGAGCTCCTGCTCAGCCAGCAAGCCGCCGGCGGCCTGGGCACCTACCGCGTGACCCTGGCCCGGGTGCGTGCGGATGGCCAGGTCGAGCCGCCCTTCGTCGACCAGCAGATCCCCCTTCGGCTGGACTGAAACACGCCAGGACAGCGGCCCCGGGCAGTAGACTGGCCCGCTAGGGGGTGGTCATGACCTGGCTCCTGCTGCTCAGCACCCTCGTGGCGTGTGATGACAAGGACGTCAGCACCGGCACGGGTCTCTTGCCGGACACCGGCACCATCGCCACCGACACGATCGTCGACGTCGACGACACGGGCACCCCCCCGACCGGTGACAGCGGGACCCCCGCGGACAGCGTGCCCACCGACAGCCCGCCGCCCACGGACACCCAGGACACGGCCACCACGACCGTCGATGCGGACAACGACGGCTACCCCGCCAGCGAGGACTGCGACGACGACGACGCGTCGGTGAACCCGGGCGCCCAGGAGGACTGCAGCACCGAGGCGGACGACGACTGCTCCGGGTCCAACAACGACCTGGACGCCCTGGGCTGCACCGACCACACCGAGGACGCGGACGGCGACGGCCACGGGGATCCGGACGGGGCGACGGGATGCGTCTGCGAAGAGGGCGACGGCTGGGCGGCGAGCGCCGACGACTGCGACGACGCCGACGCGGCGGTCAGCCCGAGCGCCGAGGAGATCTGCGACAATGGCATCGACGACAACTGCGACGGCACCCCGAGCGGCTGTGGGCTGGGGGGCGAGACCGACGTGGGTCAGGCCGACGTGGTGCTCATCGGCGAAGCGGCGGGCGACACCGCAGGGGTCTCTGTCGCGGTCGCCGGCGACCCCAACGGCGACGGGATCGACGACCTGCTGGTGGGGGCGCCTGCCCACGACGGCGGTGCCTCCAACGCCGGCGTGACCTACCTGGTGCACGGGCCCATCACGGCCGACATGGACCTGGTCGACGCGCACGGACGCTGGGACGGCACGGCCACGGAGGGCTTCGCCGGCACAGCGGTGGCTGGCCCTGGCGACCTGTCCGGCGACGGGCTGGACGACCTGGTGTTCGCCACGCCGTACCACGCGGGCTCCACCGGCGGCGCCTTCGTGGTGTTCGGACCCGCATCGACCAGCGGCACGCTCGACACCGCCGACGCCACCTTCGAAGGAGAGACCGCGGGCGACCTGGCCGGCTGGTCGGTCGTCGGGGTCGGAGACGTCGACGGGGACGGCCAGGTCGACCTGGCCATCGGCGCGGTGGACACCGCCCACGACGCCA
>Ga0209992_10003315_pt1 | contig 13658 bp, 15 predicted proteins | sample 2SBtaG_2_FD_182564 | JGI IMG/M metagenome (GOLD analysis project Ga0209992, IMG submission 182564) | Deep subsurface microbial communities from Kolumbo volcano to uncover new lineages of life (NeLLi) - 2SBTROV12_ACTIVE470 metaG (SPAdes)... | ecosystem: Environmental > Aquatic > Marine >... | reverse complement strand
GAAATTCTTCGTAATCCAAATATTGCAAGTTTGAATGCAACATCCCAAATGAATGATTTTCTTGTTATCATGTATAATTTGTACATTTGATTAAATAGACCGAGATATTTTGGATAGAATTCGTTGACATATTGATCTATGTACTCCTTTGAGTTTTCTATTTTATATTGAATGTGCTCGAGAACTTCACGACGCTTTACATACTCCATTTTTTCAATTGAGATTTTACCTTTTTTCATAGCATAAAGAATATCATCCAAATTATTTTCAGAGTTTATTAAATTTGTACATCTTCCAATAGTAGATGCAATATGAGAATCACTTCCTGCGATAGTAATTAGATTGTGCTCTTTAGCAAAGATTTGTGCTTTCTTGTTTGAATAGATGTCAATGTTAGAGCTGTTAAAAACCTCAAAAAGATCACATTTTAGAGAATCATCACGTAACGCATCAATCAAGCTGAATGGATGAGGTGCAATCGTTACAGCATCTTGAGATTTCGCAGCATCAAGTATTTCATCGATAGTCTGATTCGGTTTAATTTCTTCATTTAGACCATAAACAAGAACATGTGCTTCTTTATCTGTAGTAATTTCTTCGGCAGGATATACACTAAGATGTGAAAATTTGGCATGATTGTTTTTATAATTAATCATTTGTTTGAACCCATCCAATGTATTATGGTTAGTTACAAACAACACATCAAGTTTTGAATCCAATGATTTTTTTAGTTGTTCGTTAATGGTGACGTTGCAATCACAGGGTGGCTCTAATTCTCCAACATGTCCATTGGAAAATACATTGTGGCAGTGAAGTTCGGTGCGAAGCATTTCTAACATTTCTTAAAAATTTACTTTTTATTAATTATCTGAATAGGTCTTCATCTTTTGAGCGTATTATACTTTGAATATTATCATTATTTTCTTTGAAATCAAAATTTTTGATGATTGCTGCCGGACATTTTTTTGTTTTTCCCATAACAAGTTCGGCTGCAGAGCAAAGTTCATCAGATATAGCAGTAGCAGTGACTCTGAGTATTTTTCCAAACGTGTCAGGAGTTCCTTCATAGTGTAAAATGGCATCTATGCCGGCAATACCAATAGCATAATCAGTTTGACCCATTCTAAAAGGACGTCCAAACGTATCAGAAATTATTACAGCAATTTTTTTTCCAGTTTGTTGTAAAATTTGCTTTCTTATTTTTTGAGCTGATCCATCAGAATCTTTTGGAAGTAATGTCGCATACCCATTTTCTACATTACTTTCATCAATACCTGCATTTGCACATACAAAACCATGTTTAGTTTGGACAATTATTACACCATGCTCCATTCTAACAATTCTTTCAGATTCAGATAATATCGCTTCAACTAATTTAGGATCTTTTTCATATGCAGATGCAATACCGACTGATAATTCAGAAGGAATAATAGATTCAAGATTGATTACGCGTCCTTCATGTTTTGAGATAATCTTTTGTGAAATTACTAGAACATCGCCATTTTCTAGACTCGTTTTAGAGGATGATAGTAATTGATCAACAAGATCATCTTTAGGTTGAACGTCATTTTTTAGATGAATAGGAATAATTTGTAGGCTCATCAGAACATAGTAATTTATCTTATAATTGAATTTTTTCTATTATGAGGAGATAGGAATTGGCAGTTCCATTGAATAGTGTTTATTGATTATAGGGATAATCTTGCTAAGATCTTTTTCTTCCAGTGTGGTTGTTGCTAAATCTTTAACTAAATCTTGCGCACAGTAGGCAATTCCAAGATTAGATATATCAAATAATTTAATATCATTTGCACCGTCAACAATAACGACGATATCTTCTTTAGGAATATTCCACTCTTCAATCTTAACTCTAGCAGATTTTGCTTTATCTGAATCAACATTGATTTTTACACCATCAAGTTTACCATCCTTGAAAATCAATTCGTTTGTGTAAACATGATCAAGATTTAGTTCGTCTTTGAGTCTATCAGTCATTATTGTAAATCCACCAGATACTGCCATAACTTTCCAGCCCGCATCTTTGAGCGTTTTACAAGCTTCTCTTGCACCAGCCATCAGGGGTAAAGAGTCAGCAACTTCTTTGCATGTTTCAAAATCTAGTCCTCGTAATAGTTCAACACGCTTGGTCAAACCCTCTTCCCAATTAATTGAGCCTTGAATTCCTTTTTTTGTGATATCCCAAATTTCCTCTTCTTTGTTGACTTTTTCAGCTAAAATCGGCAAATATTCTGCATCATACAGTACCCCTTCTACATCAAAGATTGCTAGCAATTGTTTTCTATTTTCTGACAAAAAAATCATCATATAAAAGTTGAAACAAAATGATCGGAAATGAATAGTTAGTAATAAATCAGCCCTCAAATAGCTGACATCATGGTTGACGAATTAGAACACAAATATGAAGTAGAAGTTAAAACACGAGAAGGAAGACAGAAACTTCCAGATGATGTGAAAGCAATTCTAAAAGATGGAGGAATGATGGATGAGAAAGGAAAACTCAAACTAAAAGGCGTTAGTCCAAAAATGCTAAAAAGAATGAAACAAGAATATGTTGAATGCCCAGTCCTAAAAGAGGAAATTCATTTCATTCAATGCTTTGTCTGCCCAAATTTTCAAAGTAGGGTCATGGGCAATGTCTTGTGTAAAGGCGATTCACTCAAAGATTAGCGGTTATTCTTTTTATGCGATTAACAATCTTCATTTTACGTTGAATTGTTAATTCTGGCTCCATAGTGCAGAAGATAGTTTTTCTTGGAGTGTAAATAACAAGCTGAGTTACCTTTTCACGTTCTACATGAACATATCTTACTCGTCCTAAAGGACGATCAAACTCTTTTCTCATTTTACGTCTTTGAGATATTTGTTTGCAAAAGTGTTCTTCTTGTCGCTGAGATTCAAGTGAATTCTTTCCAGTTTTCATTATGCCCTCAACAATATTGCCTTTTAGATCAATTATAGAAGCAAACCTCATTTGAGAATCTAGAGAAATGATTTTTTCAACAATTTCAAGAAGATTTTGTTTCGCCATACTGTACTATTTCAGATTTTCAATATAATTCTAGTTTTCCAAAATACATCAGAAACAAGACTAAATAATTACAAAATTCTTGTCAATTCAAATGGGAAAAGAGATTGGAATTACAGTTAAAAAAATGGAGGATTTTAGTGAATGGTATACTCAAACAGTCATTAAATCAGAATTAGTTGATTATGCACCGGTTAAAGGTCTGATTGTTCTTAGGCCCGACGGTTATTCAATTTGGGAATCCTTAAAGTCATCCTTAGATGCAAAATTCGCTGCGACTGGTCACAGAAATGGATTTTTACCGATTTTAATTCCAGAGTCGTTGTTAGGAAAAGAAAAAGATCATTTTGCAGGATTTAATCCAGAAGTGTTTTGGGTTACAAAATCAGGGGATAGTGAAATTGGAGACAGATTAGCATTAAGACCAACCTCAGAAACTTTGGCATATACATTATTTTCAAAATGGATTAGAAGTTGGAGAGATTTGCCATTAAAAATTAATTTCTGGAATACAGCATTGAGGGCAGAAATAAAAGCAACAAAGCCATTTTTGAGAACATCTGAATTTCTTTGGCAAGAAGGACATACAGTGCACATAGATAAAGCGGAAGCAGAAAAAGAAGTTACAGATATTTTAGCACTATATAAAAAAACAGTTGAAGAAGAATTAGCAATACCAGTAATTACAGGAAGAAAATCAGAAAAAGAAAAATTTGTTGGTGCAGTTTATACATTAACCATGGAATCACTAATGCCAGATGGCAAGGCATTACAAATGGGAACGTCCCATTTTCTGGGACAGAATTTTTCAAAACCATTTGATGTAAAATATGCAGATAAAGAAAATGTAGAGAGTTATGCATGGCAAACATCATGGGGAGTATCATGGAGATTGATTGGAGGTATGATAATGGTACACGGTGATGACAGAGGATTAGTTTTACCACCAAGAGTAGCACCAGTTCAAGTAATTATAATTCCAATTTATTATTCAAATGAAGATAAAGCAAGGATTCAAAAAATATCAGGAGAAATTGAAGAAAAATTAAGAGATGTTAAGATTAGAGTTCAAGTTGACAATAGAGAACAGCTTACACCAGGTTTCAAATTTAATGATTGGGAGATGAAAGGAATTCCATTAAGAATTGAAATTGGACCAAAAGATTTAGAGAAAAATAAAGTAACATTTGCTAGAAGACATAATCGTCAAAAAGATGATCAGGAAATTACGGGTTTAGTGAACAGAGTAGTTTCAGAATTAGATAAGATTCATAATGATATGTTTGCAGATGCAAAAAAGATTCTAGACGATAGAACAGTGGAAGTGAACAGTTATGAGGATTTTAAATTAGAATTAGAAAAAGGACGTTTAATCAAAGCCCCAATCTGTGAGAATCCCGAATGTGAAGAAAGGATCAAAGAAGAGACAAGTGCAGATGTCAGAGTAATAGTAGAGAATTCAGAAGATTCAAATTCAAAATGTATCAAATGCTCAAATCAGAGTGTGTTAAGACCTCTCTTTGCAAGAGGATACTAGTTTTTATCAAATATGTTAAATGATGAACAGATGTAACTAATGTATGGATAGAATAGAACATGAAAAAGATGCTAAAATTACAAATTTAGTTTGGGAAATAGCAAAAATCCTTAAACCAGATTCGTATATTGAGCCAAATCTAATTGAAAAAGCAAAAAATGAAGTTAGTAAGATTTTGAAGATAAAAGAATGAAAATAGGATTTAGTGCAAACGCATTTACAAATTTTTCATTAATAGATGCAATTCAAAGAATTTCAAGCGCAGGTTATGATGGAATTGAAATAGTAGTTGACACACCTCATGCATTTTTACCACTTTCGAATAAACAAATTGAAGATATTAAACATAGTTTAAAAATACATGATATTTTGGTATCAAATTTGAATGCAAACACGGTAACAGGGTGGTATTCAAATGAAAAAAATATTGAGAAATTTGAACCATCATTATCAAATAAAGATGAAACATTAAGAAAGTGGCGAATTGATTATACAAAAAAATCTATCGAATTAGCAAAAGAATTAGAGAGTGATTCCATATGTATTACCACAGGGATAAAACATGCTAAAAATATAAATTATGAAATCACAGTTCTAAAAAAATCACTTTCAGATATTTTAGAATTTGCTGAAGTGCATGACATTAAAATTGCCATAGAGTATGAACCTGGACTATTAATAGAAAGTTCAAATGAGTTCTTAGAAGTGAGTAGAAGTTTTAAAAATTTAGGATTAAATTTGGATACATGTCATGTAGCAGTTTTAAATGAAAATTTTGTAGAACTAATTCAAAAATTTAAAGATAGAATATTTCATACACATATCAGTGATTGTAAAGATTCAGTACATTATCATCTAATACCAGGGCATGGTGAAATAGATTTTTGTGAAATCCATTCCAATCTAAAAAAAATTAATTATAACGGATTTTTAACTGCCGAGCTTTACACATACGCACATAAGCCAGAAGAAGCACTCAGTGAAACTTTTAACTTCTTGAAAAATCTAAATAGTAATTGAAGTTTATAGATCCTCATATTCACATGTACTCACGTACGACAGATGATTATGAAAATATGAGATTAGGAGGAATTAAGACTGTTATTGAACCATCATTTTGGCTAGGTCAAGAAAGAACATCCTATAAGACTTTAGAGGATTACTGGGAACACATCATAACATTTGAGAATAAGAGAGCAAAAGAATTTGGGATAAATCATTTTTGTGCCATTGCAATCAATCCAAAGGAGGCTAATAACAAAATATTTGCTGAAGAGGCGATGAAAAATATCCAAAAATATCTAGAAAGAGAAAATGTTGTTGCATTAGGTGAAATTGGATTTGATGAAATTACATCTCAAGAAGAAGAAATTTTTAAAAGACAACTAGTCTTAGCAGATGAATTAAAATGTCCTATCATTGTTCACACTCCGCACGTCAATAAATTGGAAGGAACGAAACGTACATTTGAGATAATTGACGAAACATGTGTTGATCAAACAAGAATAATTGTAGATCACAATACAGAAGAAACAATAGAATTATCAAAAAATTATGAAGTTTTTTCAGGAATCACAGTTTATCCACATACCAAACTAAGTCCAATAAGAGCAGTCAATATAATCAAAAAATATGGAATAGAAAGAACCTTGATTAATAGTTCTGCAGATTGGGGAAAATCCGATCCTCTAAGCGTTCCTAAAACTGGTTTACACATGGAAAATGAAGGATTTAGTGAAAATGAAATTGAAAAACTTCTATATTATAATCCAGAATCATTTTTAAAAAAATCTAAAAATTATAGAATTAATAATTAAAATGAAATTTGCTTTCAGCACTAATGCTTATAGAAAATATTCATTAGAACAAAGTATACTATCGATAAAAAATGCAGGTTATTCTGCACTAGAGATAATGTGTGATATACCACACGCATATCCGCCATTAAAAGATAATAGAATTAAAGAGATACGAAAAAATCTTGATGAAAATGAAATGTTGATTTCAAATCTGAATGGATTTATGTTATGTGCAATTCAAGATTTCCACCATCCATCATGGATTGAAAATTCCTCTAAATTTAGAAGTAGAAGAATAGAACACACTAAAAATTGCATAGTGTTAGCAGATAAATTAAATGCAAAAACCGTGTCAACTGAACCAGGAGGACCAATTTTTGGAACTCCTAAAGAAAGTGATCTTATAATGTTTGAAAATGGAATTAATGAAATAATTCCACTGTTAGAGAAAACAGGAATTAAATTGTTAATTGAACCAGAGCCAGATTTGCTAATTGAAAATTCAGGACAATTTTTAGAATTCATTAAAAGAATTGACTCAAAGTTGGTAAAATTAAATTTTGATATAGGTCATTTCTACTGCGTTAATGAAGATCCTGCAGAATTGATTTTAAAATTGGATAGATATATAGAACATATTCATCTAGAAGACATTTCAAAAGAAAGAGTGCATAATCACCTCATTCCAGGTCAAGGATCAATAGATTTTAAAAAAATATTTTCTAATATTAAAAAAATTGAATATGAAGGATTCATCACAGTAGAGCTGTATCCATATCTAAAAGAACCTGAAAAAGCGGCAAATACTGCACTAAATTACATAAAATCCATGATTTAAGATGATCAAAGTTGTTTTGCAGTTAATTCGTTTTCCTGGGATTTTTACAGCATTTAGTAATGTACTAATTGGTTTTTTTCTTATATCAAATGGTAATTTTGAATTCAGTTCATTGCCGTATTTGTTAACAACCACAGGATTACTTTTTTCAGGAGGAATGGTGATGAATGATTATGTTGATCAAAAAATTGATCTAATAGAAAGACCAAAACGACCATTACCATCAAGAAAAATTTCTCGTCAGAAAACACTTTTTCTAATCATAATCTGTTTTTCACTAGCAAATATTTCTGCAATGATGATTGGGGATACAGCAATTATTATTTCACTATTAATGTCAGGTCTGATATTATGCTATAATTTTAAATTAAAATATACAAAAGTATTTGGAATAATTTGTATTTCATCCATACGATTCTTAAATATAATTTTAGGTTTTTCAATTTTAGATATAACATTTGATGTTATACCATACGCAATTCCATTAGGTGTGTATGTTACAGGATTAAGTATTCTAGCCAAGAATGAATTAAAAAGTAATTCAAGAGATTTGAATTTAAATAAAATATTTTTTAGTTTAACAATATTAACAGCAGGTTACCTAATAATTCAGAATTATAGTTTAGTTTCAATAATATTTTTGTGCTGTTTTTCAATAATTGTAATATTATCATTAAAATATTATAAAATGAATATTCCAAAAATTATCTCAATTCAGATCTTAGGAATAATATTTTTAGATGCAGCGATTGTAGGGTTAAAAAATGAATTGATATATGGGATTATCATTTCAGTGTTAATTATACCAGCTTACATAATGTCAAAGAAAATATACATTACATAATTATACACTAAAAGCAGATAAGATAACGATGAAAAAATTAATCGTTCTCAATATTCCAGGATTGGTTAGAAAAGATGTTGAGAAGATTAAGCCCGAGAATATTTCTAATATAATAGGAGAAAATTATTCATCTTTAATTCCAACTTTCCCAGCAGTCACATGTAGTACTCAATCAAGCATTCTTACTGGAACATACCCAACAGAACATGGAATCATTGCAAATGGATATTATAATAGAATTTACAAACAGATTCATTTTTGGGATCAGCCATGTGATTTGGTACAAAAACCACAAATTTGGGACATATTGAAAAAGAAGAATCCAGAAATAAAAACAGCCGTTTTATTTTGGCAGAATACACTGTATTCAAATTCAGACATAGTCATTACACCAAAACCAATTCATTTAGAAAATAATTTTGTTATGTGGTGTTATTCTAAGCCACTTGGATTCTATGAACAAATAGTTAAAGAATTAGGAGAATTTGATTTGAAATGGTACTGGGGACCATTTGTATCAATTGAATCAAGTAAATGGATAGTTAATGCTACAAAAATTACAATAAAAAACCACACCCCAGACTTGGTTTTAACATATATGCCACATCTCGATTATGCAGGACAAAAATATGGACCAGAAAGTTCTGAGTTTGAAAAGAGTATACTTGAAGTAGATGAACTAATTGGAGATTTAATGAGTTTTCTGAAAACAGAATATATGGATTATGAAATAATAATAATTTCAGAATATGGATTTAATAGAGTAAATAATTCAATTTCTCCAAATAAAATTCTAAATGAAAATTCACTATTACAAACTAGAATTATAGAAGGAAAACAGTATATTGATTTTGAACTTAGTAATGCATTTGCTATGTGTGATCATCAAATTGCACATATTTTTATCAAACCTGGATTTGAAGATAAGGTCACATCAATTTTTGAAAAACAATCCATTGGAAAAATTTTAAATAAAAAATTACAAAATGAATTACGAATAGATAGTGAAAGAAGTGGAGACATTGTTTTAATCTCTAAGATAAATTCATGGTTTGATTATCATTGGTGGACTGATGAAAAATATGCGCCAGATTTTACTTTTTCAGTCGACATACATAGAAAGCCAGGATTTGATCCATTGGAATTATTTTTTGACATATCTACAAAAAAGATTAGTCACGATACGTCACTGATAAAAGGATCTCATGGAGTTATTAATGAACAGGTAGATAAATTACCAATTATTGGAACTACAATGTTAAAAAATAAATTACCAGAAAAAACAGACATGACTGACATTTTATCCATCATATCAGATTTTTTTGGAGTTTAGATTGAAGATAGTTAGTATTAATGAGAATTCATCAGTTGCAGTAAAAGAAGTTGAGGAACCAAGAATTAAGGAAACAGATGTTCTCATAAGCTTAAACGGATGTGGTATTTGTGGAACTGATAAAGAAAATATAGAAGGAAACTCATCCATGTCATCCACAAAATTGGGCCACGAAATTTGTGGGACAATAATTAAGAGAGGAGAAAAAGTAGATAAGAGATATTTTGAAGGAATGAGAGTTTTTGTTCACCATCATGCAAGTTGTGGAAATTGTCATTTTTGTAGACATGGTAATCATACAATGTGCGATAGATATTGTGATGACTTAGAACCATGTGGAATGTCAGAGAAATTTATTTTACCAGGATGGAATATAGAAAAAGGTAGTTTATTTCCATTGCCAGATTCAATTAGTGATGAGGAAGGAGTGTTGATTGAGCCACTTGCATGTTGTGTTCGCGCATGGAAAAAAATTAATCGTGTGAAGAACGATTCATGTGTAATTTTTGGAATGGGTACAATAGGAATCATGCATGCATTACTTGCTAAAAATTTCAAATTTAACCAGATTTTTTGTATTGACATAAAAAAAGAAAAAATAGATCTTTGTGAAGACATGAATTTAGGTTATGGTATAAACTCACAAAAAGAAGATTTTGAAATTATTAAAAGAAAAATGAATCAAGGGGTGGATTTAGTTATTATCGCAATTTCTAATATGGAAGTTTTAAAACAAGCAATAGAATTGGTTAGGAAAGGTGGAACCATACTAATTTTTGGCCAGCCAAAGAAAAATTCTTTCTGTGACATAGATATGTCTGATATATATTCAAAAGAAATTTCAATACATACAACATATGCTGCCTCCAACGAAGATGTGAAAGAATCCATATCTCTAATCAAAGATGGTTCATTAAACATTAACAAACTTGTAACCCATAAATTTTCTATAGACAAATCAGTAGAAGCGTTTCAATGTGCTATAGAGAACAATAAAGCAATTAAAGTTGTTATTACAGGTAGTAAATAATCATGGGATATATTATTAATAATAAATTACAACGATTAACATGATGTTAAAATTAACAATCAAGGATATTTTAAAACAAAAAATATTCGGTGGTGTTGCAATAATTTCAGGATTAATTTTGGGAGTAGTGTATTATTTTCTAACATTAGAAATGGCATTATCTCATCTATCTACTGAAATAGAATTAATGCCGTTATACATGGCAGGTTCCATCTCATTGACAGTAGTAGTAGCAGTTCTTGCAGGAATCAATATTGCATTAGTTGCATACAATATTAAAACACAAAAAAACAAGAATATGAAAAAAGGAGGTACAAGTGCAATATTGGGAGGTGCGTTAACCGCATTTACACCAGGATGCCCAGCATGTACTACATCTTTATCAGCAGTTTTAGGAATTGTTGGCGGGTTAGCAATTTTCCCACTTCAAGGATTGGAATTAAAATTTATATCAATTGGAGCATTAACATTTTCAATTTGGTGGGCTATGCGGAATATCAACAATTCCACCTGCTGCGTAATGAAAGAATAATCACAAAAGCCAAATATATTCAGAGAATTTCAAGTAATTTATGACACTTGAACAACAAGCTCAAAACTCGCTTTTAGAATCATTCAATGAAACAAGAAAAACAACATTAAGTTTGGTTAAAAATTTAGAAAGAGATGATTATGGTGTTCAAACCGCAGTTTTTACGAGTCCGCCAAAATGGCATATCGGACACGTGAGCTGGTTAAATGAAATTGTTTTAAGTAAAACACAAAAAGATTACAAATTTTATTCAGATGAACTATCAGAGTATCTTAATTCGTATTATAATCAATTTGGAAAACCTCATGATAAATCAAAGAGAGGTGTGATGTCTAGACCAACAGTTGACGAGATTTTAGAATACTTTGATGTAATAACAAATAGAGTTAGAGATGTAATAAGCCAACCATTAGAAAAAGAATCACATTATTTGTTTACAATGGCAATACATCACGAATACCAACATCAAGAACTTTTAGTTTATGATTTACAACATCTTTTAGGAGAACAATACACCCCATGGCAAAAGGAGCATCCAATAAGTAGAAAAAATGTCGAAAAAAATAGTATCAAAGTTGATGGTGGATTGTACAATATTGGGTATTCTGGTAACGATTATTGTTATGACATTGAACTTCCAGAACACAAGATATTCCTAAATGATTATGAAATTGATAATTTTTTGGTTAGTAATGCAGAATATTTGGAGTTTATGAATGATGGAGGTTATGATGATTATTCATTTTGGCTTTCAGATGGATGGGATGCGGTAAAAGAAAATGATTGGCAAGCACCAATGTATTGGGAAAAAGATGGAGAAGAGTGGATTACTAGAGATTTTGCAGGAAAACGAAAAATCAATCCAAATGAACCAGTATGTCATGTAAGTTTCTATGAAGCTGCAGCATATTGTAAATGGGCAGGAAAAAGATTACCTACAGAGGCAGAATGGGAAAAAGCAGCATTATGGAATAAAGAAAAATCAATTAAGACAATTTTCCCATGGGGAAATGAAAAACCAACGTCACAACATGCAAACTTGTTAGAATCAAACGTGTGGAACTGTAGTGAGGTTGGAGCATACGAATATGGAAAGAGTAGTTACGGATGCCATCAGATGATTGGCGATGTATGGGAATGGACTTCGTCAGAATTTGTTGGATATCCAGGTTTCAAAAGTGGATTTGATGAATATAATGACAAGTGGTTTACGAATCAGAAAGTTTTACGTGGAGGATCATTTGGAACACCATCAAAATCTATAAGAGGATCATATAGAAATTTTTTCAGATTAGATGAACGATGGCTTATCTCTGGATTTAGATGTGCAAGAGATATCTAGAGTTTTTTTGCAAGAATCAAAGCAAAGTATTTTCTTGAGTCAAACCATATTTCGAGTTTCTTAAAACCAGATTTGTTTAATGTTGATTCAATTTGAGGAATAGAAAATTTATACGAGTTTTCAGTGTGAATTAATTCATTTTTGCATAATGAAATTGATAGATCAGCTTTAGGAATTTTTACTGATTGGTTAACAAGTGAACGAAGGTACATCTCAATTCTACCTTTTTTCTCATTATAGACTGCATAATGTTCAAAATTATTTAACATGAAATTGGCATCTAATTCTTCATTTATTCTTTGTAAGACGTTTAGATTGAATTTCGAAGTTACATTTTGAGAATCATTGTAGGCATCATGTAGAACTTTAAAATCTTTTTTCAAATCAAGACCAATTAGAAATAAGTCATCAGAACTCATCAGTTTGCTAATTTTTATGAGAAATTCTAAACCTTCATTTTGATTAAAATTTCCAAAACTTGAACCAAGAAAGGTTATCAAATTAGGATTATCATCGTATTGTTCAATAAAATCAAGACCGTTTTCAAATGTATCAACAACTCCGGTAATCGTCAGGTTTGGATAATCATTACAAAGATTTTTTGTACTTGTATCAAGAATGTCAGATATATCAATTGGAAAATATTGTAAAGTAGTTTGGGATTTGAATAAGATATCAATCAAAAGTCGAGTCTTAATAGAAGAGCCACTGCCTAATTCAACAAGATGAAATTCATCTGAGATATATGGAAGAAGTTTTGGTTCTAATTTTTTTAAGATTTCAGTTTCAGATGAATAAGGATAGTATTCAGGTAAAGAGCATATTTCATCATAAAGTTTGGAACCAGTCTCATTATAGAAGAATTTTGGAGAAATGAATTTTTCAGATTTTGATAGTGACTTTTTGATTTCATCGGCAAAAGTGGAAGTAGAACTACTTTTTTTTGGTTTGAAATATCTCAAATTCGTTTCAATAATATTACATTGATAATCTAGTAATTCCTGCCTAGAGCGTTTATTCATGTATGTTCGATTTTTAGTTTACATAAATTTCTTATCAGAGTCGAATATAATACCAATGATGGATGAAATTCTGAAAGTTGAGAATTTAATAAAAAAGTTCAAGAAAAAAAGTATGTTTTCATCAAATTCAGAAGAGATTGTTGCAGCAGATTCTGTTAATTTTTCATTGGAACGTGGAAAGATTTTAGCTATAGCAGGGCAATCAGGTTCTGGAAAATCTACCATTGCAAAATTAATTTTAAGAGCATTGCAACCAGATTCTGGAAAAATTTTCTATAATCAAAATGAGATTAAAGATGATTCTGAAGAGTTAAAAAAATTTAGAATGAAATGTC
>Ga0209992_10003314_pt1 | contig 13660 bp, 25 predicted proteins | sample 2SBtaG_2_FD_182564 | JGI IMG/M metagenome (GOLD analysis project Ga0209992, IMG submission 182564) | Deep subsurface microbial communities from Kolumbo volcano to uncover new lineages of life (NeLLi) - 2SBTROV12_ACTIVE470 metaG (SPAdes)... | ecosystem: Environmental > Aquatic > Marine >... | reverse complement strand
ATTATATGCTACTACATACGCTTTAAGTTCTTTATCCATTTCTTTAAAAGTAAGGTGTGAGGGCAATTTTATAATTGCTCCTCTATTTTGAAGTTATACAAAGGCTTTTGATCAACTTCAATTAATTCTCTAATTGAATTTTTAGGTCGTTTTGCCATGCCTTTATACATTGATTCTTCTATTATATAGACCGCTTCTTTGATTTTATTTGGCGTGAACAATAATTTCTCGTCTAATTTAGACAAAGTAATTTTATTTGTTCTAAAATCAGCACAATCTAAAATTCTATCGGCAACTAGACTTATTTCTTTTTTACTCATTTTTTCAAAAATAATATCTTCTAGTTTTTCAATCAATGCTTTGTTGTATGTCATTACAAAGTAAAAACCATTTAGATTTATAAATCTATACCTAGATCGCATAACACCGTTATATTTTCGTGCGGGGAAATATTGTTAAAGTTTTAAAATTAAAATAAGAAAGATTGGAAGGTGATAACCAATTCCTTCCTTTCCTTCTTGCTACTGGATATGAGCCAATAGATAGAATACTCGCTTCTGTCCAAGAAAACTTGAAATTTCTTTCAAGTCCTATCGGGTTACAGATTACCAAATTTCATTCTGATCTGCTTTGATAGACGTTCTACAATAAGTTAAGCATACATACCTCATATATATCTTTGGTATTGTTAGTATCCATAGTTTGCATACTTAATATGGTATATTACGGTTATACTACGGTATATTACGGTACTTAAATACTCTATATGGTCGCTAAATTATATAATATATTGCCCAGCGAAACCCAGCGAAATCATCTGAAGATGTAACAAAACTTCCTGTTACAGGAATATATACGCCTATATATCATCTGAAGTAACGTTACCCTAAAAATATACGCCTATATATTGGGTTACAGGAAGTTTTTTACCTGCTAACGCAAAAAAATAAAATATAACACGCCTATATATTATGAAAAATTGACTTTAGCAGGTAAGAAATGAAATCTAAAAAATAAAAAATTTTTATCTTAAGTAATAATCTTCACTATGTTTTTTTAATTTAGACTTTGTTATATGATTACCCAAAGATTTTTCAATTCTAACTTTTTTATTATCTTTTAACTTTGTATGTCTATGATCTATCCAATTAATTTTTTCATTTCTACAACATATTTGTATATTATAATCATTTGTTATTAAATCTGCATTTTGTTTTTTTGCTATTGCAATAATAAGATTATCAGGCTTGTGAACTATTGTATTATATTTATTTAATAAATATACTCCATAATTCATTATTTCTCTAGTTTTATTAAAATAATTAAATCTTTTACCAAAGGTTTTTTCTAGTTTTGTCTTTATTGTTGTTGGTCTTAGTTTTAATTTTCTGCTTGCTTCTTCTAAAACCGTATCACATACTATTATATTTTGACGATTTTTTAATAATTGTGTTATGGCTTTAACATATTCAACATGAAATAAATCTATTACAACATTTGTATCTAATACTACATGATTCATTTTTCTGCTTCCTCGTAAGTTTTCATTGACCATATTATAAGCTCAAGTTTTGAAACACGATCTTTTAATTCTTTTACTTCTGCTTCTAATTGTTCGTTATTATATTGTAATTGTTCATTAGAAATACAAGTGCAACAACAATTCAAAGTATTTCCGCAAGTATCACATATATAATCGGGATCTTCTGCCATATAGGTTACTTCGTGAGTTTCTGGATCATACGATTCAGTATATTCACAATTTTCACAAGCCATTTTATTTTTTATCCCTCATTATCATTTTTAATACTTTTTTTACTTCTCGTGTTGATTTTGTATTTTTTACTACTTTATCCATAATATTATATATTAATTGAATTGTTTTTTTATCATAATGCCATGTTAAAGAATGTAATTCTTTTTTATCTATTTTTCCTTCTAAATATGCTTTGATATTACCTAATATATGATTGAAATGTTTTAATTCTTCATTATCAATTTTGGACATTTCAAGAAAACGATCAAGTTTTTTTTCTAAGTTATCAATCAATTTAATACAAATTCCTCTTTTTATATTCTGATACTTTGATATATTTTGGCGTTCCTACTGTTGTATTTCTTTTTTGTATTCCCGCTTTTTTATGCCATATATCATGTTGTTTTTTTCTATGAATAAAATCTAAATCTTCATTTATTTCAAATTCCATTTCACATAATGAACATATAACTTTAATCAATATTCTAAATCCACCTGTCGTTCTTGAAATTCTTCAAACCATTCTAATATATTCTGTTTAATCTGTTTAAAAGTATTAGAACTTATCATAATTTCTTTTAAATCTTCTTCGATTAATAACCATTGAGCGTGACTTAAATCTTCTGTCAATTTACATATATCCCCCTAATCTCTTTTTTTCTTCTTCATAATCTCTTGGTTCAATTTCACATTCTTGATGTTGTGTATAATCATTAAACTCTTTTATTATATCTCGGCTTACTTCTTTAAATAAATCTGATTTTTTTACGGGTTCTTGTCTATTTTCTTTTCTATATTTATTTAAACTCTCAAAACTTTCGTCAAAGTCGGGGGCATTTTGATTAATACATAATTGATATATAGTGCATTTTTCAACACCCGACCATGATTCGTCATAATCGCCTACAATCGTTATTCTATCGCCTGCCCATATTCCGTCATAATTATTTAATATATATGCTAATAATTGGGGCATTTTAGGATTAACTACAACTTCCCAAAATTTAACACCGCCTTCACATTCATGCGGATCAATATACTCTTTTTTATCCAAGTTCACAATTCTGAAATATTCGCCCATTATATATTCACCCTCTTAAAAGTTGGTAATATTAAGTGATTTGGATTTTTAGACCAATTTGGTTTACTAAGTTGTCTAAATTTACCTATTAATTCATGGGTTTTTGCATTATATATTATGACTTCTTCATATTCAGGCTTTGATTCTTCCGCCTTTTTTTCCGCCTGCATTTCTTTAAGTTTTTCTAATGCTTTATTTTCTTTTTCCATGAATTTATTATATTCTTCTTTGGTTTGTTCTATTGTTTTTTCTTTTGTTCCGTATTTTTCGCTAAAGTCTTTTTGCGAAGGATCTATTTTTTGTATAACTTTAACACCGTCTATTTTTATTTTTTTGTCATGTTCCCACCTTTTTTTCTTTATATTCCAGTAGTAATCAGGCATTATATATTATCCCTCACAAATTGTTTATCTTTTTCTTTTTCTTGTCTTTCTAATACATAAGAAAAACCAGTTTGTAATATTACTAAAAGAAAACTTTTCATTAATAGTGATTGATCTTCCGCTGATATATCTTCTTCAATAAACATATCAAGCATTTTTGCACATATACTTTTAAGTTTTTCAGGTTCTTCAAAATTTTCAAAGTCTATTCCAAATACTAAACCTTCTTTTTGAATTAATCGACATTTTGATATATTTTTGTATTCAGGCTCTACGAATTTTTGAGCTTCTTTTGCGATCACTTCTTCAAGTTTTCTTTTTAGTTTTTTATTTTCTGTTTGTTCCATTTCTGAATCTACTACGTCAAAGGGCATTATAAATCTTTTCCTTCAATTTCTTGATAATATAAAAAGGGAATTGGTAAATATTGATTATACTTTGTAGTATTTGATCTAAATTGTAATAATAGATCGTTAGGAATTGTTATTCCGATATATTCCGATCCGTATCTTTCGGATCGCTTATCATACTTTGTATTAATTGCCAAAGTTGGATCTATTATTTCATTATTTTCATTTATTAAAAATGCGTGTTCGATTGGAATTAATGACATAGTATAACCTTCAATATATTTTAGAACTTTAGATTTTATTTTGTATGTATCATGTAATGACTTGAAACAATTATTATAACATTCTTTGATAATTGCATTTTTACTTAATATTTTTGATTCTTCACGATTTATCGTGTTATATATTCGGGAATTTCTTAAAAACCATTTAAAATAATCGTGCATATTATCATTATGATCTGCGTGCATTTCAATCATAGTATTAATATATTCCTCTAAATTCATACTGCACCACCACATATATCACACTCAAAAACAATTTGATTTTTACCTTTTACCGCATGATCAAAAAATTGTCTTATGTCTAAACACTTTGGACAAAACATAAATTTACTCATTATATATTTTCACCTCTAAAATATTGATATGCTTCGAGAATTTCTTCAAATTCTTGATTTTCTGTTTTTTCTTCTTCATATATATGAGTGACTTTAATTAAATTTGTTTCTTTTTCAGTTTTAGAAGAAGTGTTTTTTAATTCTTTTTTAATTTCAGTTTCTATATATTTTATTTTATCTTTATGATATTTTTTATTACAAAATTCTAATTGAATTTGTAAATCGCTAATTTTACCTTGCTTGAAATATATATCAAAATTACACTTTGTATTATGAAGATCTAATTTCATATTATCAATATTATCTTCAATTTCTTTAAATGTTAAATTTTCTTTTTTCATTTTATATAATCCTCAATTTTATTTTGATTTTGCTTTTTTTGTAAGTCATTCACTAAATTAAAATGTCTTTTTGTGATTTGGCACTTTTCACATAGTCCATTTTTAAAAATAATTCTTGATTTTTTGCAACATTTACAAAGTTTATGAAATATATATGACATTTTAGATCATATCCTCATAAAAATATGAAACTTTATCTCTTATAATTTTTGGAATTTTATTTATATCGCTATTTTTATTTGTAATTATCCAAAAATTAGTTTTATGATAAAATGATAAATCATGGATTAATTGCCAATTTTTTTTATTTTGACTAAATTTACAAAAATTATCAAAGTTTGAAATTATATAATTTAACATTTTATATTTCACCCTCTTGAAAAATTAAACCCTCAGCTTCATTTATAAAATCACCCTCGCAATTTTCACAAAGTTGATTTAATTTTTTGCAAACTTTACATTTTTCATTAAAATTTTTCTGAAAAACGGTTTTGATATATGCCATTTTATAAACCACCTTGATTCAATTTTTCTATTGAATCTGTTAATTTCTGAATTAAAACTCTTTGAACATTTTTAAAATTACTTGATTCAAAAATCATGCCTCTAAACATTTTATCCATGGCTTTTCTTTGAATTTCTAATCCGATATGTCCATAATATATACAAAATATTGGTACTTTGTTATTTTTTGCTTCGGTCACTGATCGACTCATTAAATTTATCATGGTTTGAAATCCGACTTTTAATTGTTGACCGATCGCCCCTTTTGTGGTTTTTGGTGTGAATTCGGCTTCTGGGTATCCGTCAGTTATCAAAATGATTAATTTTTTGTTATCTGTATTTGTTGATAAAATGTCTTTTACAGCAAAATCTATTGCTAAAGAGTGATTATCGTGTAAATCATGTTCGTCGGCGTGAATTCTTCCGGCTTTGTCTTTTGTGTCGATTATTTCAATCACGCTTTTGTATTCGTGGTGTTTTGCTGAAAAAGCGATCACTTTGAAATTTACAAAACTAGTGTTTTCCATGGCTTCGATAATTGTAGCGGATAAATCGGCTAATTTTTGACCAAGTCCTCGCATTGAACCTGAGCAATCAATTAATAAAGAAATATCAATTCCGTTTAATTCCGTTTCTTCTTCAAATAAATTAAAATCTTGAATTGTATTGGCTTTTTTATCAACTTTGAATCTGATAAATTCGTTAATTTCTAAATCGCCAGCTTCTGAAATTTCGGTGTCTAATCTGCCTTTGATTTTATTCAAAGTCTTTGATAATTGGCGTGCTAATTGTTTGTCTATTGTATAACCGTAATCTTTACGCTCGGTGAATTTTGGGATATTTTCAATATTAAACATTTCAGTTTCGAGTTCAGATTCGTCTATGTGAATAGATTTTCCGTATCCATAAGAGCCATTTGACATACAGATTCTAGGAAAAATAGATTAATAAATCTTTTCTATTTGTGGACTTAGTAATTTTTTGAAATTTTTTTCTCATTCTCAATTCTTAGAATGTAGAATGAGAAAATTTTTGATTTAAGGGATCTGTTAAAACTCTTAGTAATATAAATCTTTAATTTTGTCATTTTTTTTGATTTTTCAAAGTTAGCACTAGATCAAAAAAGTTAGCACTAGAAAAATCGTACTGCACAAATAATTTTTTTAAAATTATATAATTATATAATTTTTCAAAATATAAAAAATAAAAAAGAAAAAAAAGATTTGATTTAATTAAAAATTAAATCAATTTCTTTTTGGATTGTTTCTCGATCTTCTTTGTCGCTGAATTTGGTTTTAAATCCAGTTTCTAAAGCGGTTTGAATTGCGTTTGGTCTTTGAAGATATTCGAATTCTTCAATTTTTTCTAAAATTGAGTTCATAGATCTAACGCTTAGAGATTCTTCGTCACTCAATTTCATTTGTTTTTGTAAATCGTCGAGTTTGTCGTCGAGTTTACAAAGTTTGTTTTTGATTTGGTCAGAAACATTGTATTTTGCAAAAATTTTCATTTTTGTTTCTGTTCTCAATCGATCCATTTCGATATATTCAAAACGGTTTCTGATTGGTTTGTTTAACGGATTTGTACCGCTGTATTGGTCATTCATTGTGATCACCACATTGAATTTTACGCCTTTATTGATTTTTAATTTTGCTTCCGGTAAATCAATGAATCCGGTGCCGTCGGTTAGTCCTTGCAATAAAATTTGGACTTTTGGGATTAGGGCATTACCCTCGTCTAGAATTAGCATGGCTTTTCCAAATTTATTACCTGCTAAAACTGCCTTTGTGATCATGCCACAAACGATTTTAACCATTTGTTCAGAATCAATGGTTTTTGATCCAATTAGATCATTTTTTCTTGCATCGGCACTGCAAGAATATTTGAAAACTGGGGTTTGTGTGTCATAGGCGTATAACAAACTTAACTCCGTTTTTCCGGTGCCGGCTTGACCGACCAATACCACGTGTTTTCCCATGTTCAAAAGGTCATAAAATAAGCCTTTTTCACCTTTTTGCTCAAAATATTTTTGGGCTTTTTCTGGGATATTTTCTTCAATGTTGAAAGGTACGAATGTTTCAGGTATATCCATTGAAACAAAGCCTGCGTATCTCTCAGAAACTCTTTTTTCTTGTGCTAGTCTTTTTTCTTCGGCTTCTTTTTTTGCTTGAAGTTCTAAAGCGATTCTTTTTTCTTCTTCAAGTTTTCTTTGTTTTTCTAGGTTTTCTTTTTGTGTTTTTGCCAATTCTTCGGCTTGAATTTTTGCCAATTCTTCGGCTTGTCTTAATTCTTCTTGTTTTCTTGCGATTTCTTCTGGTGTTATTTCTGGATCTTCTGTTTTTTCTTTTAAAAATTCTTGCGGTTTTTCTTCCGGTTCTTTTTGTTGGGTTCTCAAGTATTCGTTAAAACCTCTAACAGTTGATCTTCTCATGTTAGCGGTTCCTTTTGAGCCGACACCAATTAGAAAAGAATCTATTGCAGATTCTAATTCTTGGTCTTTGTCGGCTATTCGACTTAAGAAATTTTGCCATTTCTCTAAGACAGAAATGGAAGGTTGAGGATTTGAGAATTTCTCACAATAACGAGAAATTTCTCTGTATCCAAATTCACTTTGAATTTTTACCATGCGGATTTTGCGTATATGATATATATTAATCTATAAAACCTCAAAATAGCCTTTAATCGTCAATCGGGGTTCATTTTAGCCTTATAGATATATAATTCTATTTTGTGATTATATTTTTTATGATTTTTGGGAATTTCATTAAAAAAATTATAAAGTCAGTTTGATCGCTTTTTTCTTGAAAATATATAATTCTAAAAAATAAATTCGTGCCTGAGTTTTCAAAATGCCTGTAATATTACATTATTAAATGTTTAGTTTTTTTGTGGTCATTTTTTCGGGTTATTTTGGCTCATACACCCACCTAAAACGCCTAAGATTTGATTTATCCGTTATTGCTTAATTTTATTATAAATCTTTTAGTATTACTAAATAGTGCTAAATATATAATTCTAGTGCCAAAATAAATTCGTGCCTGATTCTAATGCTAAAAATTACCTCTAGTGCTAAATTATAATTTTGTGTGATCAGTAAAAACGCTTAGTAATATAAACCCATGTTTTCATTCATGGGTAAAAATTCGGGATTTTTTAAAGTGTAAAATAAAAAAATAGAAGGATTCAAACAGAATTATATTTTTTCTGCTTGATTAATTATCCAATTTGACCATTCAATAGCCTGATCAAATGTCATTCGTTTTTCAAATTCAGATTCTATCTGTTTTTGAGTTTTCATAATTATATTTGATTTTCATGTATTCCTTTTAGAGTGTTTATAATAATTGACTAAATGCCTAAAATTTATTATATATTTTAATTCGGGAATATTTGAAAAAAAATACATAGAGAATTAAATTATTTTGATATCGAATATAGAAACCTGTAAAAACATTAGTTATTCAAAATAATATATATAATTGAATTAAAGCTATAGATTTTCAAGAATCTATATAGATTATTCAAAAAACATTAGAAAAACGGGCGATCACTTCCTTATATACGTTTTCTTGTAGAATTTTTCTGTTAGGCACAAAATAAGTCAATTTGTTTATATATAAAATTCCATTTGATCGGTGTCGTCAAAAAAAGCCATATAATAAGCTTTGCATTTTTGTGAAAAAAAATTTGCTAATATTATAGAGTGTTAATGCCTTTATTAAATGTTTCTTTTCGACTACAAAAAACTAGTACAAAAGCCAAATTCATTCTAAATTCTAAGAATAGAGAATTATATATAATTTCATTCTACATTCTAAGAATAGAGAATGGCGGTACTTTAAATTACGGTACGCTACCACAAATTACGGTACTTTTTGGGCGATCGTGCCTGAGGGGAAAATATATGGAAAAGATCTACTAAGTCAGGCATGAAAAAAATAATATATAATATGGGATCGTGCCTGTATATACATGATCGTTATAGCGATCAACCGTTCCTTATATGCCGTCACGCCTAAGCAAAATGATCTTATAATATATCATCATGCGATCGTGCCTGTATATTGTGATCGCATGGGGCGATCAGGCGTTCTAGTCACGATATATAGTGATCTACTAGTGCGATCAGAAATTTCGTGCCTAGATATTGTGATCGTAGCCAAAATTTGTGATTTTAGGCACGATCGTTGCAATTTTCCACGAGCAGTAGGCGTGATCGATCGCTGGTCAGATCCTCACATATAGGATATACTAATAGGAAAAAAGATTTATATATATAGAAAATTTTGGAATTTCTAGTAAAATGATTTATATATATGTCGGGGGAAGGGGTTAACAATAATAACACGCATACTTATATACTGTTTTTATGAGCCTACAATCATGAGTAGAATTAGCGGGGAAAAGAAGAAACTGTTAGAAGGAAATGCTATATTGACAGATAGGATATTTACCCATTGTAAGAACATATATGAATATGATAGTTGTTTTAGATGTAGATTTATAACCTTATGGCTCATGGTATTAAACAATAAGATATGACCGAAAAATATTCTGATGAACACTGTGATCGGTGCGGTAACGAACGCATGAGGAAAATGACCGAGTGCCACCTTATATGTGAGAACTGCGGTTCACACCTAGACTGTAGTGACAAAGGAACAGTATGGTAATTAGTCTAGCCTAAGTTTATAAACATAAAGATACTTTAACATATTTTGCTTCCTGTAATAACTACGCCTACCAATGCTTTTTGTTTCTATCTTTCTACAAGGCTTACAATATTTTAATGGTCGCCCTCTCCATACTTCTTCCAATTCAACCCCGCAAAATTTACATTTATAATCCAAGATTAATGCTTCCGTACCTTTGCTATGATTGCAAGCGTGACACCTATGATAGGAATCATTTCAAGTGTGTCTATTCCGTATAGTAGAAAGTCTATTACCATTCCATGTCCATGCAATATACCCTGCCCGAAAATGCACTCCAAAGCCCACCATGAATGAGGTATCTGAAGATAAAGAATAGCTGCCGAAATCATAAGGCTTTTAGCCATGTGTCGTTCATACCAATCGAAAAATTCCTTTAACATAATACTACAAAATATAATCCTTAATATAACTCTATCTAAGGCTAGACTAACCTTGACCTGAATGAACGGACTTTATATGATCTATTACCTGATCCGAAGTTTCAAATCCTTTCTTCCCACACCAAATACAATGCCGAATATTATATACGTTACTCAAAACTTAGCACCACAACCTATACAACTACTATATCCAGTAGAGTGACCATCATTTTTACCCCAAGTCCACTTCCAACCTTTACTGGCTTTACACTTTGGACATTTTTCAATACTCAAAATTTAACATACTCCATTTCATCATAGCAAGTATATACATCAATCTTCGTTACTTCTCCATATTTCCCAAGCCATTATCCCGCTTACAATCCAAAATGTAATCCAAAAAACTGCCATAGAAATATTCATACATAATACTAGACAAACAGGTATTTAATTTAAGCGTTTAGATAAACTTATATATAATGTTAAGTTATATAAATTATCAATTAAGTATTGAGATAGAACGGTAAAGAACGTAGATACGTCATACCACTCAATGCTTTTTGAAGATCCGAATATTCATCTACCGGAACTCTTACACTATTGTGCCTTCTATTTGAAAGTACCATACATTTATCCGAACAGAATTTACTTACGCCCTTACGCTTCCCGGCTTTGACAATATTATTTCCACAAAATATACAATTCTTTTTAGAACGCTTAGTTACATTTTCACGCCTTCTCTTATAATAACCTGACTCCTTTCGTGCTTCATCTCTACATCTAGTACAACAATATTTTACATTACTTCTTATTTTAAATTCTAAACTTTTCCCGCATTGAATACATTTTTCACGTTTAACTAATTTTAATTTCAATAAAAAAAGAAAGGAAGATTAGAGATATAAATCTATCTAATTCTTAACCACTTGGGCAAGCACTCCATGAGCAAGTCATACAAGTATGACACCCACCTGAATTAATTATAATACCACCGTCTTTACAGTTTGGGCATTTTGAAATTTCTTCGTTGGACATAAGTAGATTTACTAAGATATAGGCTCATATAAAGTTAATTGAATATATATCCTACTTAGTTCAAAACTATTTTAAATATGCTTTCCAAGACTTGAAGTATTCTAAGTCTTAAATCTAATACTTCTGTACTACTAGAACTATCAGTAGAAGTTGATGCAGTTGGTAATTGTTGTTGTGTATCTGCTCTTGGAACATTTATAACAATAGTTCCCGATTCACCAAACTGATCTTTCCATACATGAGTGCCAGCATTTAATTGATCTGTTTGCCAAGTAGCACCAACACCAATACTAATATCAATACCACCAAGATTTTCAAAATGTATAGTTTCGTATGGATGTAAATTTGTTACAGTGAATGTTTCACCTAACATTAGTTCAGTATATTTTTCCATTGTATGATTAGCACCAGTATGAATTGTTGGCACTATATTAGCACTAGTTGAATTTGTTGGCACTATATTAGCACTAGTTGAATTTGTTGGCACTATTGGTATTGTTGTAGGTTGTGGTATTGGTGTTTCAATTATTGGAACAGGCTTTGCTTCTATCGAAAGTAAAGAATCCACACCGCTACTCAAATCTGTAAAATAATAAACTCCGGGAACAAAACAATAATTTCCGCAATCTTCATTTGGTAATTCTATTGTAACAGAATCACTTGGTTGAAGATAAACTTCATCAAACCAACCCCATGAAACAAAATCATAATTTGTATCACTCTCATTATGAATTGTAATACTTCCACCTTCCATTACTGAAACAGTGAAAGGATGTGTATAAACATCAACGTGTGAAGTTGTTTCTGCGTATGCCACACCTGTTAATGGTATTGCGATCAATACAAGTAATAGTAGTTGTGTTTTCAATAATTAGTAAATACATATTACTAATATAAATGTATCTAAAAAGAGTGTTTGGGAATCAAAGATCAAAACATTCTTGAATTCCACAATTAGGACAACGCTTACATATTTCATGTATTGTGTCACACTGGATACAAAGATCCGATTGTATGGACATAACTTTTATATACGTCTATTATATATAAAGTTTTGTAAATGTCCACTCGTGATGTATTTCAACCACGAGGGTATGTGATGAATCGTTTATATTTTCCGACTTCACACATGAACGAACTTTAGCCTGACTCTCCTAAGGTTCATTCACTAATAAAATCAATAGTATATTAATTATCTTCTTTTTCTTCTTTTTCATCTTCAGAATCATCACTTAAAGATTCATCTTCCCAATCAATTTCTGATTTGTGCATTACTTCTAATTTCTTTCGTAAATTAATATCATCTTCTGACATTTCTTTATCCCCAAAATAAGCGGACATTATACTAAGCATACGGGAAAGTTCTTTTGCACCTATCTCTACATAAGACATAATTGTTTTTTGACTTGATATTATATAAATTAAATTAATCTTTATTGTCTTTAATACCTTGGTCGTTTTTGCCAATTATATATGAAGAAACTGAACGTTTTTTCTTTGATTTTTTTGGCTTATCTTCAACTTTATCTACAACTTTTCCTTCTTTCTTTTCATTAAATTCTGTCATTACTTCATTAATTTTACCTTCTGAAAGCATTTTAATTGCTCTATTATCAAGGGTAATTCCGGGAACAAGTCTTAATAGTCTTGCTAATCCATCTGCCATATTTAGATCTGACATAAGAATTGATTTATATACTACTATTTAATCTTTTTGTTCCTACACAGTTCCAACCTAAACCACATTTATTACAATTAATAATAACATCTATAAAATAGACTTCGGGATATTCAGGTTCTTTACGTTCTTGAGATTCTTCCTGTTCAGAAGAAGCACCACATGAAGGACAATATTTCAATTTTTACATTTGTGATCTCTATGACAAGTATCACAAAATTCCCCCTTACATTTCATACAGTCCGCAAGCATACCCGGTCTATACCCTGCACCACATTCATCGCATTGTATATTATTCATTAATAATATTTATTACACCTAAAATATAAATCTTTATATGTAATAATTTTAATTTTTTATTATGAATAAAATTTTAAGTATTACTGTTATAACTGTTATAGGTATTTTATTATTAATTCCAATTAATATATTTGCACAATATCCTGAAAATGATAAATATGAATATCTTGGTATAAGACATGACACTAGACCACAAGTATGTTTATTTGAACCAAATCCTACACACGTTGATTGGAATTATTGGAAAAATGTAGAGTTTGAATCATGGAAAGCAGTATTAGATTGGCAATTAGAAATGCAAACATTTTTGCCTGATGGTGATTGGACAATGTCTATTCATTCAACTGTTCCTTATATTGAGCATTGGAATAAAACTCCTGACGATTATAGACATTGTACTATATTTTTAACTTATGAGGCATTTAATGAAGATCCAGAAAGCAGTGCATTAGGCATAACAGGTATTGATTTTTCTAAAAGTTCACATAAGTTTACATACATAGTTGTTTATTTACACGCAGTGAGTAACACAAATATAG
>Ga0209992_10003313_pt1 | contig 13661 bp, 15 predicted proteins | sample 2SBtaG_2_FD_182564 | JGI IMG/M metagenome (GOLD analysis project Ga0209992, IMG submission 182564) | Deep subsurface microbial communities from Kolumbo volcano to uncover new lineages of life (NeLLi) - 2SBTROV12_ACTIVE470 metaG (SPAdes)... | ecosystem: Environmental > Aquatic > Marine >... | reverse complement strand
GTGATCTGTTCCGGAAGACGCCGTAAATACATCCTTGTAGGCTTGGATGCGGCTTCCCTGCCGCATACACTTCCTCCACAGATCCCCATAGAGGGCTGTTTCGGTTAGCGGGCAAGTAATTACCTTATAACTTACATTGAAGAGAAATTAATATGATCACAATATCACCTGAAGAAATGACAACCGCAGAAAAACTGTCTGCTATGGAAACGCTATGGAGTGACTTATGTCAACACAGCTCATTAGAGTCACCTGATTGGCATGAAGCTGTTTTAGCATCACGAGAACAACAGCGTAAAAATGGTAGTCAGTCACCCATGGACTGGGAGAAAGCCAAACAAAACATACGTAATAAAATTGGATGAATATCCGAATATTACCCATAGCCAATGATGATTTATTAAATGGCTATCATTTTTATGAGCAACAAAAAAAAGCATAGGAAGTTATTTTCTGGATAGCTTGTTTTCCGATATTGCTTCTTTGCTTGTTTATCATGGGGTGCATTCGGTCTTTTTTAATAAATACCATCGCCTGCTTTCCAAGCGGTTTCCATTTGCTATCTACTAAACGGTCGAAAATAAAGATATTATTGTTTATGCTGTGCTTGATTGTCGTAAAGAACCAGCATGGATAAAAGGCAGATTTGAAGAGTAAGGTCGTATTGTATTGTGTGTCCGAGATTTCTCCTTTTTTCGGACACAGTTTTATTTGTGGATATTATCTCGGACACAAATATTTAAAAGTATTAACAATAATGAATTATTAAATGAGCAAGAAAAATTCTGCGCCAGGGCACCGGCAGTGCCGAATTGCTCGATATGCTGCACCGATCTTTTGCCAAAGGCGATGACTTGTTAGAGCAGCTACACAAGGAACTGGCGTAATGAGCAAAAAAACAAAACTGTCCACAGCGGGGCGAGAGTTAAGCCCTTTCCATGACGATATAAAGCAAATTCTGCAACAAGCCAGAAGCAAAGCCCATAGCGCCGTTAATTCCGCCATGGTCGAAGAAGAGCAACAGGGCGAAAAGAAGGCTAAATATGGTCAACGCATTTTAGAAAACCTTTCAATTGAACTCAGCAATGAGTTTGGCAAGGGCTTTTCCTATGCCAACTTGCGAAATTTTCACCAGTTTTACCTGACTTACCCAGATCAGGCGATTTGCTACACAGTGTGTAGCAAATTGAGCTGGAGTCATAACCGCCTGATTATGCGCGTATCCCCAACACTGCAATTGCGGCAAATATAGAGAAGCAGACGCCAGCTACCATCCATGTAACGCATTACTTTGACGCAAAGAGGGTATGCCGAAAATGCGGCGTATATTTTATCTTTTTCGCAGAAGAGCAGCGGTATTGGTATGAAGAACTAGAGTTTCCGCTTGAATCAGACCTTGTGGATTGTATCAATTGCAGAAGGCATGAGTACAGACTAAGAGAGTCCAGACAGGAATATGAGCGGCTATTAAATAAAGGGTTGAAAAGTGAGGAAGAGACACAACGTATAATTGAAAATGGTGTACTTTTAGTAGAGGAAAATATTTTCTCAATTAAATTTCTACCAAAACTTCGAGGGTTTGTGAATGCCTGTATGTCTTTATCTACTGAAAAAATACAAGAGCTGGTGGAGAAAATTGCAGCTCTTGAGAACGGGAATTCCTAACAAGGCAAATACTTGTGCCGAGATAAATTCGGAACCTCGGAATTTCCTGGAAAGAGCTGAAACTGATCACTATGAAGCCAATTTAATTGGAATAAAAGTAAGCTGGAGGCGGTGAACACAATCCTGTGAAAAATAACAAGCTGACGCGGAAAAATAGGAGGACATTTTTTCAAAGAAAATCATGTCACTCAGAAAGTAAAGAATTTGAAATAAGAATACCGCTATGTCAATAACTATGTCGTTTTTTGACATAACAAGGAATTGACGATAAGATTCTGACATTAAAAATTTAGTATTTCAAAATCAATAGTAGTTTTAGACATAAAAATGAAATTAAGTGCGTATGTAGCAGGACAGTATAAACAACAATATGAGTATAAGAGCTTTTCTCCCTCTTTCGTAAATCACAGTTGGGAGTTTTCTGATAGTGAAATACAAAAATTACTCAGTGAGGCTGACCGTGCCCTCGGAGAGTTGAATGCTTTTTCACAACTGGTTCCAGATGTTGATTTTTTTATCCGTATGCATATTACAAAAGAGGCAACGCAATCAACTCGAATAGAAGGTACCCGTACAAATATGGAAGAGGCTTTTCTAGAAAAGCAAGATATAGATCCAGAATATAGGGATGACTGGGAGGAGGTGCAAAATTATATTCACGCAATTAATACAGCTATTGAGCAACTAAAAGAATTACCGTTATCAAATCGCTTACTCAAATATACGCATAAAATTTTAATGCAAGGCGTACGAGGGAAAAGTAAATTACCTGGTGAATTTCGAAATAGTCAGAATTGGATTGGTGTTAGTTTAAATAATGCGGTATTTGTTCCTCCTCACCAAGATGAAGTCTCTGATTTAATGAGTGACTTGGAGAAGTTTTTCCACAATGATGAATTACATGTTCCCCATTTAATTAAAATTGCAATTGCACATTATCAGTTTGAAACAATTCATCCGTTTTTGGATGGAAATGGAAGATTGGGTCGGTTAATGATCGCCCTTTATTTTGCTAGCTTTGGTTTATTGCATAAACCTGCTCTATATTTATCAGATTACTTTGAGCATCACAAAACTGAATATGTAGATCATCTTATGTCAGTACGGCAAGGCAAACCAATGAAAGCATGGCTCATTTTCTTTTTATATGGTGTATGTGAGACTGCTAAAAATTCAATTCAGGTGTTTAAAGATATTATTGAATTAAAGGAAAGATTAGAACGAGAGGTTTTACCCCATTTTAGCACCAGACGTCAGGGGAACGCTCAAGCCTTGATGAAAGTGTTGTATCAAAATCCAGTTATAGATATTAAAACTATTGCTCATATCTTTGAACTACAGATCAACACAGCCACGGCATTGGTAAATGACTTTGTAAAATATGGTGTACTTAGTGAGTTGACAGGTAAACGACGAAACCGTATCTTCTGGTTTAAAGAATATATTCTAATATTCAACCAAAAAGAAAGATAGATTTGTATTTTGCAATGCAAAATAAAGGAAGACAATAAAGCATGATGGAAAATATCCCCGTGACAACTTTATAACTTAAATACCTTGTCGTTCAAGCGATCGAGCCGCTTAACCCATCTTTCGATTTCCACGCATCAAAAATGACGTAAGTCATTGATAGTATGTTAAAGGGGAAAATAAATAGTACATGAATACAAAGACTTAAGATTTCACGAGCCATATGTAGTGCCATGAAAAAATAAGGGGTCAATCATATTTTTCTATATATCACTAAAAGTAAAAATAAGGGGTCAATCATATTTTTCTATATATCACTAAAAATGAACTCCCCCCTCCATGCCCAAACTGGCAAGATTCGACTACGAAGGATCGCCTTCAATCAGACGACCAATTTGGCTAGAGCTTCTAATCCATTCCGCATTGGCTCTCAATATCCGTGTTTCCCTGGTCGGTCGCTATTCAGAGTTTCTTTGGGCACCCTTGCTTTCGCCTACTCCTTCCCGTCTCACAGGGTGAAGGCTGGAATTTCACCAGATGGCTGACTACCATGCCAGTCACGCCTCTCCTATCGTCGCTCTGTTTTTTTTAAGGCATCTGAGCTCCGTCGTTAGCCCTTTGGAAAGTTCATGATCAAGCCAAGAAAACAGTCAATTTAAAAAAATTATCGGGTTACGATGAACGCAATTAAATCTTTTTCTGGCAAACAAACAGTTAAAACCGCTGATTAAATTTAGACTCCCTCAATCAAAATCAATACAATCGCCTAATAATATAAGGAATGAAACAAATTGCCATTAATCTTAATATTGAAGTGTTGGATTAATTGAAATGAAAGTATTTACCTATTCTGAGGCTCGTCAAAATCTTTCTAAATTATTGTCTCTTGCTCAAACAGAAGAAGTCGAAATACGTAGGAAAGATGGTTCTATATTTTCGCTTATATCAAAAGAAAACCCATCAAAATCACCCTTTGATGTATCTGGAATTAATACAAAAGCAACTACACGAAATATATTAAATGCTGTTGAAGAGTCAAGAAAAGGCTAACAAAAAATTTCAGTTGACCCCGCTGGCAACTCAGTTCGTTTTCAAAGCTCATTTTATTTCAAAGTTTGATGCGTTAGCAGAGTCCATCACATATCTGCCAACGTCAACTGAACATGGCATTAGCAATCAGTGAAAAATGAAAGAATGGTATTTCGTACATAGATCAGAAACCACACCGAGTGAATTTTAGGTTCAGATATTAAACGAGAGTGGTTAAGCGAGTCGCTACCTCGTGAAAGATTTTGGGACGTCCCAGTCTCCAAAATCGACTCGCCCACGCGACAACCAATATTGCCCCAGTGCGGCCTGATCGCTACCGGGGACTAACCGCCTTCGTTTCACTCTCCATGGCGGTTAGCGATGGAAATCCAGTCCTTGAATGAGCAAAACAACTATCGTTAAGCTACATTTCTATATACCACTGAATTAAACCAAACTCTCGCGGTAATAAACCGCCGGTCTGGCAATTTCCTTCCGGTTTTTGCGTCAATTTAATGTCACATATCGTTATTATCGATATCGTTCAATTCTATCCTGTTGGTTATTAATACATTTTTATTATGGCATGCTATTAGCTTGTATTTAGCTGAAAGATGATTCGTTCCGATATCCAGACACGACGAAAGGCAAATTTATGAATCAAGATACCGCTCAGGCCACTAATATACGGCCGCACCCTGCGCTTCAGCAGGACAATACGATTCGCCACCAGCGCTGGGAAATTTCCAATGTGTTGCAAACAACGCTAAACATTGAACAATTATTGGAATTATTCAGTAACACCATTCAGGAAATAACCAGCCATAACGGTTATACCTATACCAACGAAAATAAAGGTCTGGATCTTTCTGGTGGCAGTACAGCACACCATTCATGCAGCTTTCGTTTGATTGTCGAAAATGAAGACCTGGGTGAATTGAAGCTGATGCGACGCCAACGATTCACCGACATTGAAATTAGCCGAGTCGAAACCATCCTCTGCTGCCTGGTATACCCTCTTAGAAATGCATTTTTATATCTGCAGGCACTCAGCTCTGCGCACACGGACCCACTAACCAATGTCAATAATCGTGTCGCAATGGATGATTGCATCAATCACGAATGCCAGCTCGCGATTCGACAGGACACTCCATTATCGGTGATGTTACTGGATATAGACTATTTCAAATCAATAAACGATAACTATGGACATGCCTGCGGTGACAAGGTGCTGCAATCAGTTGCCTCCTGTATTAAATCAACGGTTAGAGCCTGCGACATGATTTTTCGCTACGGCGGCGAAGAATTCGTGGTGATTTTAAGTAATACCGGCCCAAATGGAGCCCGTCTGCTGGCCGAAAGAGTCCGCCACGCAATTGAATCGACATTTATAGACTGGAATTCAGATACTTTGTCGGTCACTGCCAGCCTTGGAGTTGCCTCCTTGAAACAAGATATTGCCGCGGATGTTCTGCTACAGAATGCAGATAAAGCCATGTACAAAGCCAAATCAAATGGCCGTAACCTGGTATTCAGTTCCCTGGATTAAAACGATTTTTCGACGAGTTGTATGTTGTACCTTGAGTGTTGGTTGGCTACCTGCTGGAAACAATTTCTTTCATATCTACTGATTCCAGCAGTGTAGCCCTTTCTATGTCGCTGAGTTCGTAGAATACTCGTGGTCTCAGCCGCTCGGGTAAAACAACATCCCCGTACCTCACTCGAATCAATCGATTCACTTTGAATCCCTGAGATTCCCACAGGCGCCGCACGATTCGGTTTCGACCTTGCTGCACAGTCACGCGAAACCATCGATTCGCACCCTCACCCCGACCCTCAGATAGTTGCCCGAAGCTGGCCAATCCATCCTCCAATTGAACACCCTGCTTTAATTGCTGTATAACAGAATCGCTGGGCCGACCTAATATGCGCACCATATATTCACGTTCGACGCTATGCGATGGGTGCATCAGCCGGTTTGCCAACTCTCCATTATTGGTGACCAATAACAATCCCTGAGTATTGATATCCAGACGCCCAACAGCGATCCACCGGCCCAGTTTCAACTTTGGCAGTTGTGTAAAAATTACCGCCCGTCCCTCAGGATCACGCCGGGTAACCACTTCTCCGGTTGGTTTGTAATAAATCAATACACGTGTCGATACATTAATCCTTTTTGCAAAATCCACTGGCCGACCATTCAGCGCAACACGATCAGAAAGCCGTAAACGATCACCTAACTGAGCCACTTTGCCGTTAACGCGTAATTTTCCCTGGCCAATCCATTCTTCGATCTGACGACGAGAACCCAAACCCGCTCGGGCTAGCACCTTTTGAATACGTTCCGCAGATTCCTTTTCTACGACTTTAGTACGCAGAGTATTTTTAGATCGGTTTTTTTTATATCGCGGCTTCATCTTTTATGTCAGGTTTACTCGATAATCTTTGTTCCGCCAAAAACAAATCTTCGGTCAGTTTAATTTCTTCCAATTGAGGGAGATCACTCAGGGCTTTAAGATTAAAATAGTCCAAAAATACCTTGGTCGTTGCGAATAAAGCCGGTTTTCCCGGAACTTCTTTATGACCGATCACTCGAATCCAATCCCGCTCCATCAATGTACGAATTATATTACTACTAACGTTTACACCTCGAATTTCCTCAATTCCACCGCGCGTTGTGGGTTGCCTGTAGGCAATGATGGCGAGTGTTTCCAGTAATGCCCGTGAATATTTAGGTGGTCGCTCTGCAAACAGTTTTGCAATCCAGGGGGAATATTCTGTTCGAGCCTGAAACCGGTATCCTGTCGCAACTGCAACAAGTTCAATCGGGCGATTGCTATAGTCCTCTGTAATTCCCTCTATCGCTGCACGAATGTCCGATTTCTCCGGTTGAGTACTTGCGGGAAAACAATTTTGTAGTTGCACGATGCTAAGTGGCTTATCGGATGCAAACAATAATGCTTCAACAATTCCCTGTATATCCACAATATTGACTAAAGTGTTTTAACCTTTAAATCCGCAAACGGCTCCACCTGGGTGATCTCAATCAGGCCTTCTTTACAAAGCTCCAGAATAGCCAAAAATGAAACCACAACTCCCTGACGACCTTCGCTAATCAAAAACAACCTCTCAAATGCTAAAAAGTCAGATGGATCCAACTGTTGAAGAATCGCAGACATTCTTTCTCTAACCGACAATGGCTCTCGATAGACATGATGGTGAGCCAGTTGCTGCGTCCTTTGCAACACATCCTGAAATGCCAGGACTACAGCTCGTAAATCCACCTGCGGCTGCGTCTTTACAATTTCGACGCTATCCGTACAGACCTGAGAAACAAATATGTCCCGGCCTTCCCTGGGTAAATTATCAATCCGTTCTGCAGCATCTTTAAAACGCTCATATTCCTGCAATCGACGCAATAATTCAGCACGGGGATCCAATAATTCATCTGCTTCAGAAAGCTTGGGTCGAGGCAGCAGCAGTTGAGATTTAATCTCAGCAAGCACCGCGGCCATCACCAGATATTCTGCAGCAATTTCAATCCGCATTTCTTGCATCATTTCTATGTAGCTAACATACTGTGCGGTAATTGAAGCCACTGGAATATCTAATATGTCGAATTTTTGACGCTTAATCAGATAAAGCAATAAATCCAGAGGACCCTCAAATGTCTCAAGTATGACTTCCAAAGCATCCGGTGGAATATATAAATCCTCCGGAATTTCTGTGAACGGCGACCCACAAACAAGTGGGACAGCAGGAGACCCTCTGTTCTCAGACAGCCTCCCAATCCCTTTATCATTGGTCGACAATAATTCTTCCTGCATTTTGCAACTACAGGCCGGCGATTGCAGCAACCAATTGTTGCAATGCAGGCAAAGGATAACTGAGCACAGAACTCAGAATGCCTGTCGCAAGTAAACCGATAAGTATAAACATGCCATAGGGTTCGCTCTGGCTGAATTTCCACGCCAATGGACCCGGCAAAATACTGACAAGTATCCGTCCCCCATCAAGCGGGAGTATTGGTAAAAGATTCAGTAGCATGAAAATCAAATTTAGGCTTATGCCAATACCTCCCATGAAAAGCATCGCATCACTTGCAAAAGGAGACTGAAGCAAAATCGCAATTTTAGCCACCATAGCCCATAAAATGGCCATTATTAAATTGGCAACAGGACCGGCAACAGCAACAAACGCCATATCCCGCTTGGGATTTCCAAGCATACTCCAGTCGACAGGCACTGGCTTCGCCCAACCGAAAATAAACCCCACACCCCCTGACAAATACCCGGTTAAAATCAGTAACCCAGGAACTAACACAGTTCCTACAGGATCAATGTGATTAATTGGGTTCATAGTCAGGCGACCGGATTTTTCCGCAGTCGTATCACCCAGTTTTTTTGCCGCCCAACCGTGCGCATATTCATGTAATGTAATGGCAAAGACAAGCGGCAACAATGCCACCGAAATTTGTTGAATCAAACTAATGTTTTCCATGACCTGATTATATCGGAATTTTCCCGACGACATGCTGAATAAATACCAACCACTCTAATTAAATGACACAATAACGAGTTATCCATACAATCGACAAAAATGTTGACCCTACTTGATCCAACAAAACCCAGACAAGCATTTCCGCGAACAAATAACGCGCTGCAAGAACCTGATGGTCTGTTGGCTATAGGTGGTTGCCTATCACCCGAACGCTTAATCAATGCTTACAGACATGGAATATTTCCCTGGTTTAATGCCGAAGACCCTATACTTTGGTGGTCTCCGGATCCAAGACTTGTGCTTCGTCCGGAGACAATAAAAATATCGCGCAGCTTAAGGAAAATATTGAACAGAGAAGAATATGTCATTACATTTGACCGAGCCTTCGACAGAGTTATCCAGGCCTGTGCATCACCGGGAAATAAACGCAACGAGAGTTGGATTACTGACAGTATGAGTACCGCCTATTCAGAACTTCATCGTCTGCATTTTGCTCATTCCGTAGAAGCCTGGTACCAGAGCGAACTGGCAGGTGGGTTGTATGGCGTAGCCATTGGCCAGGTATTTTTCGGCGAATCCATGTTTTTTCGGCGCAGTAACGCATCGAAAGCAGCCTTCGCAGTTCTTGCAAAAAATTTAACCAATTGGGGATACGCACTTATTGATTGCCAGGTTCATACCAATCACCTCGAAAGCTTTGGCGCAAAAAATATTTGCCGCGACAATTTTATTCGCCTGATAGACAAACATTGCCCCCGGACTGTCTCAAATGGCGCCTGGATCTCTGACCCATCAAAGTCATCATGAATGAATTTAAATTTATTCTGTCCGAACCGCATCCGTGTGAATACCTGGCTGAACAATCAGCTCAATCCGCCTTTCTGATCTCCAATAATAACGACTACAACCAAAGCTATTCTTTACTCATTCAACATGGGTTTCGCCGCAGCGGAGATCAAATGTATCGCCCGCACTGCAGTCAATGCGATGCATGCACCCCGGTTCGCATACACACAGCAGATTTCAAGCCTTCGAGAATTCAACGCCGTACCTGGATAAAAAACAGTGATTTATTGGTTACGGAAAAACCTGCTCGCTTCGAACAGGCGCACTATGAACTCTACCTTCGTTACCAGAACATTCGCCACTCGGGTGGCAACATGGCTCAATCCAGCCAGGATGAATATATTCAGTTTTTGAGCAGCCCCTGGTCCGATACTCGATTTTATGAATTCAGTCTGGAGTCACAAATCGTCGCTGTTGCAGTCGTTGACTATTTCGAAGATGCATTATCCAGCGTATACACGTTTTTCGACCCGGAGATGAAAAACCGAAGTCTTGGCAGTTATGCAATTCTCTGGGAAATAGAATTGGCACGACGCGCCAGCAAATCATTGCTGTACCTCGGTTATTGGATACCATCCTGCAGAAAAATGTCCTATAAAAATCAGTACAAACCAACAGAAGCCTATAAAAACGGTCGCTGGGGCTTGATCGAGCCAGGGTAGTTTATGTTACCATTGATCAGTTTACTATGAGCCTCGCCCTAAATCGAAATCAAAGAATAAAAATATTAGAGAACTGAAATGGCAAAAGAAGATCAAATAGAAATGGAGGGGAAAGTTATTGAAACCTTACCCAACACTATGTTCCGTGTTGAACTGGACAATGGCCACGTCGTCACCGCCCACATTTCCGGGAAAATGCGCAAGCACTACATACGCATTCTTACCGGCGATCGAGTCAAAGTCGAGATGACGCCCTACGATTTAACAAAAGGCCGCATTACTTTCCGTATGCGTTAATCACACCCTTATGGAATGGCAAGTTCTGTACTCTCTATAGCGGTCATCAATTCACCGCCGTCCACGTACAAACGTACTTTTCCACCCCGGGACAACTTACCGAACAACAATTCCTCAGCGAGCGGCTTTTTGACATTCTCCTGTATAACTCGTCGCATGGGTCGTGCGCCCATTGTCGGATCACAGCCGTGTTCAGCCAGCCATTCACGCGCTTCCGGCTCTAAAACCAGGGTCACATTGTTTTCCTGCAATTGAGATTCCAGTTCAAAAATAAACTTATCGACCACATTGCAAATAATATCAAACTCCAAAGGTTTAAATTGAATGATCCCATCAAGCCGATTTCGAAATTCAGGAGTAAATAATTTATTAATGACCTGCATGCTATCACTGGCGTGATTCTGCACAGTAAACCCTATCGACGCACGGCTGCCTTCAGCAGCCCCGGCATTTGTGGTCATAACCAGGATTATATTGCGAAAATCCGCGCGACGACCATTATTATCTGTGAGTGTTCCATGATCCATAACTTGCAACAGCAGGTTAAACACGTCGGGGTGGGCTTTTTCTATTTCGTCGAGTAACAGTACTGCATGAGGATGTTTACTGACCTCTTCTGTCAATAAACCGCCCTGATCAAATCCCACATAACCCGGTGGTGCACCGATCAATCTGGATACAGTATGCCGCTCCATATATTCAGACATATCGAATCGAATCAATTCAATCCCCAATACAGTCGCAAGCTGGCGGGTTACTTCTGTTTTTCCAACACCCGTTGGACCCGCAAACAAAAACGCGCCAATCGTCTTTTGCTCATCGCCCAGTCCGGCTCTGGCCAGTTTGATGGCAGACGATAAAGACGAAATCGCTTCGTCTTGTCCGAAAACCAGCATTTTCAAATTTTTCTCCAAATCCCGTAGCTGTTCCTTATCGTCAGACGAAACCGATTTAGGCGGTATTCGTGCGATTTTCGAAACAATTCGCTCGATTTCTGAAATCCCAATTTCCTTTTTACGCTCCTCTTCTGCAAGCAAACGCTGACCGGCTCCCGCCTCGTCGATCACATCAATGGCTTTATCCGGCAGCTGTCTGTCATTGATATACCGATCAGAAAGTTCAGCCGCACTGCGTAAACCATCAATGGTGTATTTTATACTGTGATGTTCTTCAAACCGTGTTCTAAGTCCTTTTAAAATCTCAAAGGTCTCTTCTACGGATGGCTCGGGTATATCAATCTTCTGGAAACGTCGGGCTAATGCGTGATCTTTCTCGAATATACCTCTGTATTCGCTATACGTGGTTGAACCCATACACCGAATTGCTCCGGATGCGAGTACTGGTTTGATCAGGTTGGATGCGTCCATAACACCGCCCGAGGCTGACCCCGCCCCAATTAGTGTGTGAATTTCGTCGATAAATAATATCGAATTCGGTTTCTTTTTCAATTCGGAAACCAACGTCTTTAAACGCTTTTCAAAATCACCTCTGTATTTTGTTCCCGCAACCAGGGCACCCAGGTCAAGTGCGTATATCACACTATCTCTAAGAACATCAGGAATATCTTCTTCGACAATTTTTTTGGCCAGTCCTTCAGCAATCGCTGTTTTGCCAACGCCAGCCTCACCCACTAGAAGTGGGTTATTTTTACGCCTGCGACACAAAACCTGAACAGTACGTTCAATTTCATCCATCCGCCCAATTAATGGATCGATTCGACCCTGTCGAGCGACTTCATTCAGGTTTGTCGCATATTTTTCCAGCGGATGGTCGGCATTTTTATTCTCCGGTTCTTCATCAGAGAGTCGCTTGACATCTTCGGAATTATCTTCTGATATCTTGGAAATTCCATGCGAAATGTAGTTCACCACGTCCAATCGCGTCATATTCTGCTTATTCAGCAAATAAACCGCGTGAGAGTCCTGTTCACTGAATATTGCCACCAATATATTGGCACCAGTGACTTCCTTTTTGCCAGATGACTGAACGTGAAAGACTGCGCGCTGCAATACGCGTTGAAATCCCAGTGTCGGTTGCGTTTCACGATCAACCGACGACGGAATCAAGGGTGTCGTTTGCTCCAAAAAACCGGAAAGTTCTTTACGCAATGCATCGATATCCCCCCCACAACCATTTAGTACATCAATTGCGGCAACATTTTCAAGCATTGCCAATAAAAGATGCTCGACAGTTATAAATTCATGATGTTTGTCGTGAGCGTTTTTAAACGCATAATTTAATGTTTGTTCTAATTCTTTGCTTAACATGACAAAACCTAATCTTCTTCCAATGTACACAATAACGGATGCTGGTTTTTTCTGGAATAATCATTCACCAGCTCAACTTTTGTTTCCGCAATGTCCCTGGAAAACACGCCGCAAATACCTACACCTCGAGTATGAACATGCAGCATCACCTGAGTCGCCTTCTCGTCATTCATACCGAAAAAAGTCTTCAATACATCAACGACAAACTCCATCGGCGTAAAATCGTCGTTCAGTAATATTACCTTATATAGTGACGGACGTTTTAGCTTGGGTTTCTGCTCCTGAACCGCAAGATCATTATTAAAAATGTCGTCTTCACTATTCTGTGTCATCAAATCGCCCGGTTGTTTCTGGTAGCCAATAATTCTACAAACGGTTCTGAAAACTGCCGACGAACCGTCCTCACCTGGCGAAAAAAGACCTGAGTCGAACCAGATTATACGACCATTTTGAGCTAAAAGGTTTAACTGTGTAAAAAAAATGATCGAAAAATCCGGCCAATCAAGACCGTTCGCCGTAAATTCAGTCCATTCTTTAACAGACTTCCACTAGGTTATCCAAGAATAGAAGCCAATACGAGGGAATGTAGTGTTGAGGCTACAACTCGATTAAAAAAGGAGGATTTCTGTCACCTTATAACAATTTTTAATCGTAAAAATGACCCAAAATCCACTATTCCCCTACAGACTCTCTATTTTCCGACAGCCCCCTCACTTAATACGATAGCTGCAAAACACCCGGAACTCAATGTTAAATACTATCAAGATAAGCGACATTTTGCCTATGAAATTTAGTAGAATCTCCATGTATCCACTCAGCGAGTTTCATGCTTAGGAGCGAGGTTTTAATAATATGCGAAAGATTGACGCAGGATTATTGTTTGTCTTCAAGGCGTAGCAACAGGCGCATAGCAGGGCTACGCAAC